>Ga0307992_1000527_pt1 | contig 24307 bp, 23 predicted proteins | sample EllFjometagen133_FD_203162 | JGI IMG/M metagenome (GOLD analysis project Ga0307992, IMG submission 203162) | Marine microbial communities from Ellis Fjord, Antarctic Ocean - #133 | ecosystem: Environmental > Aquatic > Marine > Unclassified | place: Southern Ocean | collected 2014-10-08
CATTTGATAATTTGTATGAAGATATACAGATTGTTACACAAGGTGACAATATTCCAGCTTGTAAATTATACGAAAATTTAGGATATTCGGTAGAATCAATGGAATACTTCTATCATATCTGGAAAAATGACAACGCACAATAATGTATATACAATTATTAAGCTAGATATTAGTAAAATCAATGGTTCTAGCTCACTGCCAGCGGGCAGTCAATGCCCACCGACTCAAATGATAAACAAAATTAGGGGCTTTTCAACACTGGACACTTTTTGGACACTCGCCCCGTAACTCTTTGATACATAAAGCGAAGCAAGGTACTGAAATTCTCATGCCTTAAAACAGCCTCAAAACCCACAGGTTATCTATCCTACACCCGCAACACACAAAACACACGACTTAACGATCAAACAGTATGTTACCGGTATGTTGTGTCTGTAAGTTTAATATAAACAACGGAGGGCAATTTATTAAGAGTCAACTGCTCTACCAATTGAGCCAGCGGTGCATCTTAATAAAACATAACATCTAAGACCCAATATCACGGAGGCTCTTAATTCCACCGTAGTTACTATCGTAGTTGTTTCAACTACGCCATTCTCTTATTTTATAGAGACCTCAAAGTCATTAACCCATAAAACGATTGGAGCTTTTTGCATGAGTTCAATATTTCTAAAAGATGGAATATATTGGTATCAAAGGTATGTCAAAAATCCAATGAGTGGGAGGAATGACAAACGCATTCAACGCTCATTGCGCACCAAAAATAGGATAGAAGCAGAGGTTCGCCAGCAAAATCTTGACAAGGGTTATGATGATAACGAAAACCACAATAGAGCCTTCCCCCCTCGCCTCCTTTCAACTTGTATCAATGAATACCTCAGCGAGAAAAAAAAACAAGTTGACGACTTCAAGCGAAGCCTAAATACATACCGAAGCGATGATATTACCTTAAACCAATTCTTAGCCTTCATGAAAGATGTCTATGACGATAAAAACATCCGAGAAATTAACAGCTCTCATATTAAGCAATTCAAAGAGTATCGCGAAGCAGACCCCGCTGTCAACTCCTCCTCAACAGTCTCTCTGAACCTGCGAGTGACACGTGCCTTTTTCTCAAGATGTATGGAGAAAGAATATATAGAAGACCATCCATTCAAACATATCAAGATTAAAAAATCACTACGGCGAGAAACAATTCCCAAGGGCGATGATTTTGAAAACCTTGTCAAAATATTCCGCAAAATAGTACAAAAGCCCTATCCCAAGCATGGTTCAAACGGGAAAAACAAAATGAAAGAACCTCGTCGGTGGATATTCACCCATGATTGGTTTCCATATGCAATCTGGATAATTCTGAACACGGGGATGCGAATTGGGGAGGTTCTTATGCTGAAGTGGGAAAGGGGTGATAATGACTTTATTAACAAGGGACGCACATATTCCTATTCCTATCTATCTAAGGATTTCAGCCTGATTTCAATCTATTTCAAGCGGGGCAACAGAGAACTTCCAGTTAAGCCCCTGAGACCAATCTTCAACAAAATCCCTAAGACTTATACCACCAAACTAGATGGGAAAGAAGTTTCACGAAAGAAAATCTATGTGTTTGAGAATGAACGCACACACGAACCATACCTTACTACATCAGCCGCAAATTTATGGAAACAATTTGTGATAGATTTTAAGCTAGACGAAAACTGGACGATACATTCGCTTCGGCATGCGGTATCCACAGCATTACTTGGAAGAGGAGAAACACTATTCGCTGTAGGTAAGGTGCTTGGACATTCTGTTGGAGAAATGACTCAGCTTTACTCACACAGCACCGTAAATAGTTTGGAAAAAACCATGGCTGTTTTGCATCAACCAAAGAGAAAGTCAAAAACTAAAAGACCAAAAGCCACAAAATCCAAGCATACTAAGAACTGAAATTTACGCAAATTGGGGAGAGTAACGCTGAATTAGAAAAATGGGTATGATGCAGGTGAGGAACAGCATAAAGCCAGGAAATACATGTACTTATACTTGTATTGTGAATGGGTTTATCTTATATTATAGCGCAAGCTGAGTCCTAACAAAAAGGAGCCTTTATTGAACGTTGCATTAGTAAGAGTTAGTAGTATTGGTCAGCAGAAAAACACATCACTATCACAACAAAAAACCAGAATCCAACAATACGCCGCATTCAATGACATTCAGATTGATAAGGTTATTGAAGAAGTGGAATCGGGAGCTAAAGAAACACGCAAGGGCTTAGAACTTCTAAGAATGCTGGTTGAAACAGGTGTCGTCGAACGTGTGATAGTGCTAAAGCTCGATAGATTCAGTCGTGACCTCTTCCACGGTCTGCGTTGGTTACGGTACTTGAATGACAACAATGTTGAACTCATTTCAATCCAAGAGAAGATTGATAACTCAATCAGCGGGAAACTCATGACTCAAATGCTTCTTAGCCTGGCGGAGTACGAGAAATCAACTATCGTTCAGCGTCTAAATCGTGGCAAGGAAAAGAAATTTGCAGATGGATACAGACCGTGCGGAAATATCGCGTTTGGATATGAGTATGATAACGATGATTTAATTCTAAATGGCAACCACAAACGCACCATTAGATTCATATTCAGACGATGGATAGAGCTTCAAGACCTCAATAAGACGAGGAGAATGCATACGCTCCTGTATGAATTAAAAAGACGAGGCTACTTCTTTCGTGACGGTTCAGAATTCAATTATCAGCGTGTCATGTATGTTCTCAAGAACTCTATTTATGCAGGGCAGTTATCCGTGAAAAATCTTGGAGAAAGTCAGCATCAATATGACTCGGTAATTTCTAAGAAGTATTTTAACAGAGTGCAAGCTACTTTCGCATAAGGGGGCATATAGTTTCACGATAACCACACTTTTTCATCGTCATATAGTCCAACTTAATCCACTCGTATATACCTGATACTTTTCATCCCTAAATCATTGTTTCAACACGTTTCAAATCTTGCCTCACTCTTCGTATGCTTTACATTCCGCAGATAATCAAAATTTGGATTGGGGGGAGCGTTTATACTCCCTACTATATAACAAAATTGCATGTATAAATAATACGATTGGTATAACCCATAATGTTTGAACAAACCTTCAAAAACATTGACGACATTCTATTCAAAGACGCAGGAGCAGATTCTGAGTTGGACTATATAGGTCAGACATCTTGGATTCTATTCCTCAGATACTTAGATGAACTAGAACTTGAGAAGAAGGATGAAGCTGAATTACGTGGTGAGGACTACTCATTCATCATTGATGAAGAATACCGCTGGGCACAATGGGCAATGCCTAAAACCGATAAAGATGAGTTAGACCACCACAAGGCAATGACTGGTCCTGATTTAGTTCAGTTCGTGGATGGTCAATTATTCCCATACCTTTCCAAATTCAAAGAGACTGCTGATAACCCCAAGACTATTGAATACAAGGTTGGTGAGATATTCAGTGAGCTTAGCAATAAGATTCAGGGTGGATATAATCTTCGCGAGATTATTCAATTAGCTGATAGTTTAGATTTTCAGACGACAACTGATAAACATGAGCTTTCACACTTATACGAAACCAAAATCAAGAACATGGGGAATGCTGGTAGGAATGGCGGTCAGTATTACACACCCCGCCCTCTCATCCGAGCAATGGTTGATGTAGTTAATCCACAGATAGGTGAAACTGTCTATGATGGTGCAGTAGGCTCAGCGGGTTTCTTGTGTGAGGCTTATTCCCTCATGACAAAGGATAGGGATAATCTCAGCACGACCGACATAAAGACGCTCCAAGAATCAACTTTCTATGGCAAGGAGAAGAAGAACCTTGCCTATATCATTGGTGTTATGAATATGATTCTGCATGGTATTGAGGCACCCAATATCATTCACACCAATACCCTGAGTGAAAACCTCAGAGACATACAAGCCAAGGACCGCCATGATGTGATACTCGCAAATCCACCATTTGGTGGGAACGAGCGAAAAGAAGTCCAACAAAACTTTGACATCAAGACAGGTGAGACTGCCTTTTTATTTCTCCAGCATTTTATCAAAATTTTGAAAGCTGGCGGTCGTGCTGGTGTTGTCATTAAAAATACGTTTCTAAGTAATACAGACAGTAAAGGTGTGATTAGTCTGCGGAAGCATTTATTAGAAACTTGTAATTTACATACTATTCTGGATATGCCAGCGGGAACATTCTTAGGAGCTGGTGTAAAGACAGTAGTTCTGTTTTTCAATAAGGGAGAACCCACAAAGAAGATTTGGTTTTACAGTCTTGATGCTGGTCGCAATATGGGCAAAACTAATTCTCTGAATGATAATGATTTGGCTGAATTCAGAGAACTTCAGGAGGGCTTTGGTGAAAGTGATAAGTCATGGTTTGTGGATGTGGCTAGCATCAATACTGAGACCTATGATTTGAACGTGATAAATCCCAATACGCCTGAAGAGGCACCATTAAGAAGTCCAAAGGAAATTCTTGAAGAGATGGAACGCTTAGATGGAGAGACGAAGGTTATTTTAGAAAGCCTCAAAGAGTTGATATGATGTCGGAGTGGGAAAGAAAAAAAATTATAGACCTTTGTTTAGTAACCGATTATGTCGCCAATGGGAGCTTTAAATCCCTAAGTGATAATGTCACATATAATTACGAAAAAGATTATGCAATTCTGTTACGAACCACAGACTTTACAAATTGTTTTAAAAAATCATTTGTATATGTTAATAAAGACGCATACAAATTTTTAAAGAAAAGCTCGGTTCTGCCCAATGATATTGTGATATGTAATGTTGGGTCAGTTGGACTTACTTTTATGGTACCAAAGCTTGAGACACCCCTGACACTTGGTCCAAATTCAATTCTAATCAGACCTCTTGATAATGATGAACTGTCCAACAAGTATTTCTATTATCTTTTTATTAGCCCTATTGGTCAATCTCTTATTCAATCCATCACGACAGGGACAACACAGAGCAAATTTAATAAAACGAATTTCAGGCAATTAGATGTACCAATCCCACCCCTCCCCGAACAAAAACGCATCATTGCCAAATTGGACCAAGCCCTTGAAACCATTGACAAAGCCAAAGCCAATGTGGAACGCAATCTGCAAAATGCGAAAGAGCTATTTCAGAGCGAACTGAACCAGCTTTTCAATACAAAGGATAAAGGATATGAAGAAGTAAAATTATCAGAACTGGCGATTGATATAACAGATGGTGACCATATGCCACCACCAAAAGCTGAAAAGGGCGTGCCTTTCATTACAATTTCCAACATTAATAAACAAACTCATCAAATTGACTTCACAAATACTTTCGCGGTTTCACGAGAATATTATCAGAAATTAAAGCCAAAGAGAAAACCCCAAAAGAACGACGTTTTATATACTGTTACTGGTTCATATGGTATTCCAGTTATTATTGAAAATGATTTTGAATTTTGTTTTCAACGTCACATCGGGTTAATCAGACCAAATCTCAACATATTAAGTAAGTGGCTATATTATTGGATTTTATCCCCCAACGCTATTTTACAAGCAAATCTGACAGCTTCAGGAACTGCACAAAAGACGGTATCCTTAACTTCGTTGAGAAATTTTATGCTCCCCAGAATGTCACTATCAGAGCAGAGAATTGTAGTTGAAAAGCTCAATGTACTATCCGCAGTGATAAATGAAGTGAAGGAAACCTACGAGCAGAAGATTCATGATATTGATGAATTTAAAAAATCAATCCTCCAAAAAGCCTTCAGTGGTGAGTTAAGAGATTAGATATGAATGCTGGAGAAGGTGTAATGTATGTATATCCAGGAGCACCTTTCATAGGTGAAGCCGTGATGCACCTATTGCTAGCTTTTGACAATGAGCCAAGAAATGATGGTAAATTTTCACCACTTGAACGCGAACATTCGCAGATTGCCATAGCTTTGATAATGGTTTCACTTGAAAGCATTGTAAAAATCAAACTTCATGAACTTGATGACGTTGAACCAAATTATCGCGAAGACCTATTTCTTACAACACTTGAAGGATACACGAAAGAACACGGTGCTCTTGAGTTTTGGACTGAATTACAAATAATCCGAAATCAAATTATTCACTCTGCATATTTTGAAAGTAGTATTAAGGGAAGCACAAAATCAGCAGAAACACTCAAGCGACTTAAATCCGCTTACACTTCACAATTTATTGATATGGAAAAAGAAACAACAAAAGCATGGGCGTTAAGCATTAACCCTCTGAGCGTTACGCGATATGAAGCATTTGCATGCTTGTTATTCTTCTATTGGTATGGAGATAAGACGAAGATATGGATTAGCAATCTGCCACTAGACACGCCTTATATTGATAGTAGAATGAAAGCAAACTTGCGGGGAAAATGGATAGATAGAGGTATTTATTCAACCCTTATTGGACATACATCAAATTATATACAGCTAATTGCATTTTTATGGGGTCGCTTATCCGATGACAAAAAGCACCTTATAAATACTAAATCATCAGAACAGCTTGATATTGATTTGGAGGGATTGCATCGTTCCACAATGACGATGTTAGAGATGACTAAAAACACTAGAATCATATATGGTAGCAGGAAAAGCAAATAGAATGAACGAAGCTGAAACCAGAGCATTTTATATAGACCCCGCTCTCAAAGAGGCTGGCTGGGGTGTTGTTGAGGGCAGTAAAATCCGCATGGAGTTCCCCATCTCCAAAGGTCGTCTCATTGGAAACGGAAAACGAAGTGCCCCTGACAAAGCCGATTACGTCCTACAATATCGCAATCGCAATTTGGCAGTCATTGAAGCCAAATCTGATGAGAAATACTATACAGAAGGTGTTGGACAAGCCAAGGACTACGCACAGCGACTGCATGTCAGATTCACATATAGTTCCAATGGCATTCAGACCTATGGTATTGACTTACTAGAGGCTACTGAAGGCGATGTAACATCATACCCAACCCCTGATGAATTGTGGGCAATGACCTTCGCTGAAGAGGACAAGGAGGATAAAGAAGCTGGTGAATGGCGTGACAAATTCCATACAGTTCCCTTTGAAACTAAGAGTGGAACATGGCAACCCAGATATTATCAAGAGAATGCTATCACCAAGACACTTGAAGCCATAGCCAGGGGTAAGAACCGCATACTGCTGACGCTGGCTACAGGAACAGGTAAAACAGCAATCGCATTTCAAATTTCTTGGAAGTTATTTCATAGTAGATGGAACCTCCGCAGGGATGGTCAAAGGGTTCCACGCATTCTATTCTTGGCTGATAGAAATATCCTAGCTGACCAAGCATTCAACAACTTCAGTGCGTTTGATGAGGATGCGTTAGTCCGAATCACCCCCTCTGATATTCGCAAGAAGGGTAAAGTTCCCACCAATGGCAGTGTCTTCTTCACAATTTTCCAAACATTCATGAGTGGTGATAACGATGATTTCTATTTCGGTGAATATCCCAAAGACTACTTTGACCTTATCGTCATAGATGAGTGCCATCGTGGAGGTGCCAGTGATGAAAGCAACTGGCGTGGAATCATGGAGTATTTCAGTCCTGCTGTTCAACTTGGATTAACCGCCACTCCTAAGCGTGATAAGAATATTGATACCTACCGATATTTCGGTGACCCCATCTATATCTATTCCTTGAAACAGGGCATCAATGATGGCTTCCTAACGCCCTTCAAGGTGCGCCAGATTCATACTACGATTGACGAATATTTATATACATCGGATGACACCGTAGTTGAAGGCACTATTCAGGAAGGCAAAGCCTACACTGAATCTGAGATGAACCTAATCATTCAAATTAGAGAACGTGAAGAATACCGTGTTAAGCTTTACCTCAGTATGATGGAGCAGAATCATAAGAGTATTGTCTTTTGTGCTACTCAGCTTCATGCACTTGCAGTTCGTGATTTGACAAATCAACATTCTGACATCACCAATGCTAACTATTGCCAGAGGGTGACAGCGGATGAAGGTGGATTAGGTGAGCAACATCTGCGTGATTTTCAGGATAATGAAAAGTCAATTCCAACTATTCTTACAACATCTCAGAAACTTTCTACAGGGGTGGATGCCCCCGAACTACGCAATATCATTCTCATGCGCCCCGTTAATTCAATGATTGAATTCAAGCAAATCATTGGACGCGGTACTAGACTATTTGATGGCAAAGATTATTTCACCCTATATGACTTTGTTGGCGCGCATAAGCACTTCCTAGACCCTGAATGGGATGGCGAACCATTGGAACCTGAACCATGTGATAAGTGTGGAGAGAATCCCTGCGTTTGTGAGCCTTCCGTTTGCAAAATATGTGGTGAGATGCCCTGCGTCTGCGAAAAGAACGAAATTGAGCGATGCGAGATTTGTGGCAAAGCCCCTTGTGAATGCGAGAAGAAGCCCAAGCCTAAGATGGTAGTTGTTAAGCTAGCAGATGGCAAAGCTCGCGAACTTGATAGCATGGTTCAGACCTCATTCTGGTCACCCGATGGAAAACCTATTTCATCACAGGAATTCCTTGAATCATTATTCACTACCTTGCCTGAATTCTTCAAAAGTGAAGATGAGTTACGAGCAATTTGGAGCAAGCCAGATACTAGGAAGCAATTGCTTCAACGCCTGGAAGAACACGGACACTCTCAGAGCCAATTGGAAGACCTACAGCGCATGATTCATGCTGAGGATAGCGATTTGTATGATGTCCTTGCTTATGTTGCCTATACAGCCAGCCCAATCAAACGGACTCAGCGGGCAGAATTTGTGAAGTCACACTTCAGTCAGTATGAATCCAAGCAACGTGTATTCCTTGATTTTGTATTAAAACAGTATATTGATTCTGGGGTCGCTGAATTGGATGATGAAAAGCTACCTGAGCTACTCACTCTGAAATATCAAGCTATTGCAGATGCAAAGCATGAATTGGGTGAAATTTCGTCTATCAGGGAGACGTTTATTGGGTTTCAGGAATATTTGTATGCAAGGGAAATCTAATGGTTGGTGAAGCACTCAACAACAAGACTAATAAAAGAGGGGGAAATTAAATGAACATAGCATCTCTAGCAGATATAATATCGTTATTTAATAACACAATCATTGAAACAGGGTTTAAAAGAAACCTTCAAGACTATGTGACTAGCCTACCTAATAATCAACAAAATATCATAGCTCTCCGAGATATTGCAAAAGAAGTCCAAGATGAGCTGGATGATTTCTATGCTGGGGACCTTCCAGAAGAATTGGGACGACTCTTTCCAAAGGGTGTTAAACCATTTACTAGCGAACCGATTTATGAGCAATTGTCAGAGCTATTATTGGATAATGAAATTGATTTGCCAAATTTCTATGCGAAGTTGAATCAATTGCTCACGGCATTGAACAAACAAATTCAAAGCAACATAGATGAGATTGAAAAAATAAGTGCATTCATTGCACCCTATGTTCAAGAGGATTCACTGCTTATCTCAAAAGAGAATAAAGCAATCATCTCTATTCTATTTAAAGACAAGAAAACAATTACGATTTTCAAGGAATTTACCAAAACATTACAGGTATGGAATAGAACGCTTCCCGTCTATCATCAAATATTAAAAAGTGCTTCCCCCGAGGATATTGAAATTGTAGCCGTTCAAAATGGCTCTATTGATTTTGTGTTTAACATTGATTTTGATATTGCAATCAATCTAGCAAAGGTTTGTGAAGTCGGTTACCGAAGCTTTCTGGCATATCTTTCTTACAAAGCTCTCGCCAAGCCAATCGTTGCATCATATTTCGGTAACGAGAAACTCATAGCAAGTGAAAAAGAAAGGGAGGTTGAACTGATAGCCAATATTGGAATGGCGATTACCAATCAGATTGAGGAACAACACAAGTCTGCACTTGCATCTGGACAAGTAAAAGATGTAAATATTGAGAAAAAAGTGGAACAGGTTACGAAAATGGTGACCTCCCATATATTGAATGGCAACGATGTCAAATTATTATCCCTACCCGAGAAGGCTGGAGATAGTGACGATTCCAAAGATACTCCAAAAACTAATTTGAAATCAGCTTCTTCAGAGGCTCGTCAAGCATTGAAGTCACTTCCAGCAAGTGAGATAAAAATGTTGCTAGAGAAATATAAGGACTCTGAAAAAGGCTAAGACATTGCACGATTATCAACTGAGAGGACAATAAGCTACTGAGACCATGTTGCATTTGAGTGAAGTCCTATGATGATTGGTAAATTTCATGAAGCGTTTGTTGAGCGAGTTAAGGCATTCTGATTGCATTTCATAAATGTAATTATTTATTGTTTATTATAGATTTAACTGAAAACGGAATTAGTTTTTGCTGAATAACAATGCTTGAACATCTATTATCAGAGCATCTACCCAAGAAATCTCTCTCCGATGTTAAAATGGACGGCGAGTGGAAAATCTAAGGTCTAATGAGTAAAAACTTCAACACACCCTATGAGCGTGGGGGTTATTTAGGCACGTCTAAGAAAATTACCCTCAATGATGCTCTACCATTGTGTAACGTGCGTTAGATGAGCATTCAGTACTGGTTATAAATACGCTTAACAGCATTGTTTCTTTAATTACAACCGTTACTTTCTTATGCTAATCTTTGAGGCGGGGGATATCTCAAGAATCAATTTATTGTACTAATTGTGATGCATTTTGAATTCCTCACTACTTTGTGAATTCTAATTTTGTTTTAATACTGATTTTGGGAGAAGTACCATGAAATTTCATAGCATATTCGTTCAATCCTTTAGAAGTGTTGTTGAACAAACAATCAAGATTGAGAATAATTGTATTGCATTGATTGGTCTCAATGAATCAGGGAAGACGAACATCCTGAATGCTATAAATCATTTAGACAGAAACGAAAAATTTACTATCAAGGACATCTCAAAAATAAGCAACCAGCCTCCTATAATTCACTACTTGTTTGATATCGATGAGCTTGAAAGAGAAGCAATTAAATTAGAGTTGGAGGAGTCTCTTTTAAACAAACACAACTTTGTAGGAGAATATACAGTAATTGAATCACTTGAGATGGATAAAATCACAATCATAAAGGAACTTGTTGAGAGTGAAGATGGTAGTGGTTACAAAGACTCATATAGAATAGTGACAGATTACAAAGTACATCTAAATAATGAATATAGGTACTTTGATAGCAATGAGGAAATCGAACTCGCCCCAATAGTATTTGAGGACGAAGAGCATAATGCTATTAACTCATACATACATTCTGCTTTGCTTAGTCCCGACTTAATCCCAGTTTTTTCAAGTATTGATGATTTGGATTTCGATAACGACATAAACAAAATTTTAACAAATATTATTTCTGAAATGTTACCCAATGTCAACTATTGGGAATTCGACTCAAAATCTCTATTACCGTCAGAGATGTCTTATGAAGCTTTTATGGTTGGAAATGAGCCATATGAAATAAATGCTCCATTGTTCAATATGTTACTAATATCAGACGATTTGGCTATCTCCAATTCGAGTGATGTTGCAAAGAAAATTAGTACATGGAAGGTGGATGCAAGTACTAGGCGGAAGGACTCAAGTATTCTAACAAGAGATGTCAATAAACACATTAAGAGCGTTTGGGATGATTACGACCAAGAGATTAATATTGACCTCGAAGAGACAAAAATCACTATTCATGTGACTGACCCTCAGAGTTCTATTATGAACTTCTACGATATGGAGATGCGTTCGCAGGGCTTTAAAACGTTTATCTCTTTCATCTTGACGGTAACAGCAGAGGTGAAAACAGGGATTCTAGAAAATTACATTCTGATATTAGACGAACCAGAAACTCATTTACATCCTAGTGGGGTTAAGTATATGAGAGAGGAATTGTTGAAATTAGCCTCATCTAATAATCATGTGTTTTTTGCAACACACTCCGTATTCATGATTGATAGAGAAAATCTTAAACGACATCTCATTGTGGAGAAAAAAAAGGAGAAATCTGTAATAAAGAGTGTCACGAGGAATAATATTTTACAAGAAGATATTATATATCAAGCATTGGGTACTTCAGTTGATGAATTTTCCATCTCAAATAGAAATATATTATTTGAGGGTGAACTGGATGTCAATTTGTTCTCATTTTTCATTGACAGGTGTGTTCCCAATAGAGATAACAAACTCAATGACCACGAATTTCTTGATGGTGGTGGGACAAATAGAATTCTCTCCTTTTTCCTAAATAAGGCGATACCCAAGCATTCAAAATGGAGCTTGATACTCGACAATGATGCTCCTGGTCGGAATCTCCCTGATGAGATTGAAAAAGTGACAATACCAGAGGTATATAAAAATTTGGATTTCAATTACTATTCGCAAACGCGTGACTATGAACTAGAAGATATCTTACCAAAATCGATTATAGAAACGGCTTTTAATAGTGCTATTGAGAACATGGTGACAGAGTATCAGGTTGACATGAATCAAGACAAAACCGTCTCAAAAATAATAGAAGAGTATTATGGAAGAAATCGGATAAGGGGACAGGATAGAGGAAGTTTAGAACAAGCTTTTAAAGAGAGTCTTGATACTTTAGTGATATCCCAACTAGCTGAAATTGAAAAAGAATCAACATACCTAGCAAGACGCGAGAAATTTGAAGAATTATTACCTGATTATTATGAATTCATTGTTGGATTCTTAGCGAGATATAATATGGATTTCTCGACTCCAGAGCCCGCTACGGAATGATAATTCTGTTTGATAGTGCGGTCAGCTATTAGTCATTGACACTATGTATTCAGCTAGGATGCCTCGTAAAGTATTATCGAGAATGTTGGAGCTTGACCATTGCCAGAATGACAGCAAATCACGATTGATGCTATTTCCATTTATGTGGAACAGTTCTGTACCTAGTTTCATAATATTTCGTTGTGCTTACTTCCTAGGTCAATCATGTTGAATTGGTAGCCCCTTTTTCCCTAGTAGACAAAACATATGAGAGAATTGGTCTTCGTGTTTCAGAATCAATTCCCAACCTTATCTGCCCGCCCTCAAATTGCCAAATAATAAACGTGTCTTCATTTCCCTGCACGAATTCTTTCGTCTTCGTTTTCAAATCCTCCAAGTCATCATATCCAAAACAGGAGGTTATATTGTGGATTAAACTCTCAACTTCTGTATAGTATATGAAATCAGAATAATTTTTAAACACCCTTTTAAAGGTCAATGCTATACCTTCTATCGAAGGATAAATGCTGTATATCATGTAATTGAAAAAATTAAAATAAAATTTGGGTAGCTTGATAGTATGAAACTCCACATCATCATCGCCAGAGCTAGGGAATGATTCCTCGACATATTCGTTGTTAATGAAACTTAGAGCTTCCGTAAGGAAGGGGTCTCCTTTCATGGGTATAGCATGTATGGTCTTGCTTAATGTGCCGATTAGCTCACTCGGTGTAATAACTTCTGTTGGTATCCCTAGTTTATTGTATAGAACTTTTGTCTTATCTTTCAAGTTCTTATCAATGACTACAAAATAATCGCAGTGCGCCCCGTAAAACGCATGTTCCCCATCCGTATATATATTCTGCATGCTATCTGTCGTTTTTTTTAATTTATCCGACTTGTAGCCTATCAAATCAAGCATTATGTATGCTGACGTAAAATAATTATAACGATTTACTTCTTCATTTCTTAGCTCTATTGACGACTTTACGTACTCAAGAAAAGTTAGCTCCGTACCAAGCTTGGATAGAGATATATCAAGATTACCAATCACTTCCTCTTCACTCCAATTGCCATGATTCGAGTCTAGCTCAAAACCAACTTCCCGTAATGTTTTTCTGTAGTCCTTATAAAATTCCTTGTCGTAAAATAGCTTTTTGCTGAAAGGGGCGATTTCTTTCATTAAATCCCACATACTGGAGCTTGAGTTGATACTTGGAAACATTTTTTTCAAATGACGGCGATTCTCATCATTCAATTCAATTCCAGTTGGCTGAGATTGGTACAGAGATTTCATTTGGGAGCCTACATTTGAAATTCCCAGCTCATCACCAACCTCGTCCAGCTCTTTATACACCTTTTCGATGTCTATTGGGGATTTATCATCTCCTCGCTTTTTTTCTCCTTCAAAATATTCCTCAGGGGTTCCGACCAGTGGCATGGTTCGGTTTTCCTCCCATCTCATCAAATGATTTTTGGAAAGGGTTGATAAACTCTCTAAATCCATTCCAAAGTATTCATTGTCAGGATTGTGGCTCTTCATTAAGTCAGTGAAATGGGCTGGTGAAAAAGGAAATTGTAAGGCTTCTCTATTAGAATCAATAAATAATTTCAAGTCACTGAATTCAGGTTTTTTGAGATTACTTATCACACCCCAGTCTAAATAAATTCTTATCATTTACTCTTCACTGACATGCTTACAACTGCGCATTTATGACCTCAACGGTGACTACAATTTTCATTTTGACACTTAACTAGCACGAAAGTCCCAGTTTGTGGTTTCCCAGCAATACCATAACCAATCCATGTCTGAAAAACCCAATCACCTTCAATGATGTTTCCCGCTATAATCCCACTCAATTCAAGATTCGGTGAATAACTTTGAATGATGTCGTGTGAAGTATCTCTTCCTTTGACCCTGATTTCTATTTCACTCCCAACAATCCTTCCCCACATCATTTCGCCCCACTGTCCAATAAATGGAATACAGTCTATATCACGCCCTGTTCCACTGAACTCACCAGAGATGACATAAGCTACCTGAAGGGAAGAGTTGACATAAGATTTGACGGTATCTATCTCGGTGATTCGTAAGATTCCGTTATTGAGGCATGTATCGGGTACTACCTCTTTGTCTCCCATTTCAAGTGTGTATGGTTGTAAACATATTGTGCTAAACAAATAATGACCAATTATGGTCTCATTACCACCAAGAAGGACTTGGGTAGAGAGCAAAAGAACAATGATATTCAGTCTAATTACTTTCATGAAGTATTATTCTTTAGAGGTGTATCAGCTCTTGATACTATTTAGAGCGGCAACTCGTGATTTTAATCCACGCCACGCTAAAATCGACATGATGAGACCAAAAGACACCATCGCAAATACAAATTCTGGGACAGCCTCTGAAAACGATTTTGGATGAATAATAAACGTCAGGAGTATCGCAAATGGTAGTCCCACCTTTACAATTCCTACAGAAATAAAATACTTGAAGAATCCCATCTCAAAGTGTTTCTCCGTATTCATTGGGTCGGGGTAGAGAATGATATAGTCTCCACCAATTTGAGTCCCATTTACGAATATTTGGCACCCTTCACTAAAGCTTCTATATTTCTGAGCTACCCTAGCCTCAATCACAGACCCTTTACCATCTATATTTTCTTTGGTAATTAGTGTTGAGAATAAGTCCAAAATACTTCTCTCAGTTTGAGCAACCGCTAGTCCATCAATCTCAAAAATCAAACTAGATTTACGTTTAAGAATCGAATTGGTACTTGTCACTTTCAGTGTATGACCTTTGTAATCTGCTTCCCACGTTCTTTCCTTCATCTATTCCCCTCTGATATTTTCATGTTGTCCAAATCATTGACCTCAGCTAATTTTATGACTCCGTTTGCTCTAACTCTGACCAATGTGGCAATTGATACTCACTTTGAATTTTCCGAAACCTTGTAGCATAATAATATCCTAAAATGGGTCCAATAATGATGGATTGAATGACTAAGCCTGAAAGACTTTGCTCCCCAACAAAGCCAAATAATGACATCATTAACATCCAGAAAAGACACATGTAAATGGTGTGCACAATTAAATTGTACCTGAAGGTACTCAACAAAGGTGGAGTAACTCGAATTCCCAATTTCCACAGCGGTCTTAGATGAAGAGGGTTTGCTGAATATTTATTAACACCCTTTGATTCTAAAAAAGTCAATGCCTGTTCGAGTTTATCTTTAAACAATTTTCTTCCCCCTCCTATTACTTCGATTAAATCATCACTAATGTTTCCTCAATAATCCGCTAAAGATTCGTTTCAATTGCCTCAATTAATTCAGCCTTTTTAAGACCAGCTTTTGAGTAGGCTATTTTCCTATCCTTATCTATCAAAAAGAACCATGGTGCCGCCATCACACCATAGGCTTTTCCTACATTTTTCCCATCGTACAGCATAGGATATTCAACACCATGCTTTTCAATATACTTAACTAGGTGTTTTGATTCGGTATTCAAAAACTCTATGCTATAGACTTTTAGCCCTCTTTCTCTATACTTTTTATGTATTTCATTAATTTCAGGGATTGCCTTTGTGCATGCTACACAACCAAAATACCAGAAATCTAGTAGGACTAAATCACCGCTCTGTTTTGCTAGTGAAACAGAATCACCCTCCAATAAGGGTAGAGTCCAATCTGGTGCCTTGTCACTGTTTCTTAATTTTGATTTTGCAATATGAGTTTCAAAATAATCTTTCATTGATATTCGTAAGTAATCAGGCGGGAATCTGTCATAACTCCATACTGAATCGGCTCTAGTGGCAGAATAGTTATAATTTCTGAACCTATGTTTGGAGTATCCCGCACCTTCAGATTTTATTTCACCCCACTCGAAAGGCATGTAATCTTTTTGAGAGATTAACAGATATTTATTGGCTGAAAACCCATATGATTTTTCTATTTCAGCTCCGATTTGTATGAAACCATTTTCAATCACAAATTTGAAATAATAGTAATTTTCACCACCTATTGTCGTGTCTGACTCCTGAGTAATTACTATTGAAGTGTCTTTCATAAATACTGGAAGCAATTTTCGCAAGCTGTAGACCGAACCATACATGAAGGGAGAATTGCTAACATCATATTTCTTGGGATTATTTATGTACTTGATGATTTTGTCATCATTGTAATGCCTGAAATTCATTTCTCCATCGAAGACATTTTCACCATAGTTAGCATTAATATGGTATTTAGAGCCGATTAATGTGTCATCACTTCTGAAATCAAAAAAGCATATTGCTGAATCATTTCTATCACGTCCCATACGTGTATCAATTGCTCTGAAATCAGCTTTATATTCGATTGTCTCGAGAGATAACAGGTTCTCCTGAAGCCTTTCTAACACAGTCCTATCATCCAGAGAACATCCAACTAAACCAATGGAACCAATTACAGCAATTAGAATTCCCCTCATCTCCAACTACCCTTCTTATTCATGTAGAACACTCATGTTGTACATGTGTATTGCCCTATCCACTTCATTTCTATAATACCTGCCAACAATTTGAGCACAAAACAGTGTTCCCATCGTCCCAAACACACCACTAGTGAACATTACATCATCACCATTCTCATACCCATCCGAAGCTATCACAATAGTCCCAGCAAGGGTCAATATTAGAGCTATTTGATATTTTTCAGCCTTCGCTCGTGCATCTACAATTATCGCTTGGGCTTCAGGGCAATCTGCCATGTAGTCAGCTACATTCTTAACAGGGATTTCCTGTCCATCCTTTATTACACTCATCTTGTTTTTCCAAAGGTGTCGCTTGAGATAAATTGTTTTATCGGATTTTGTGCTCTCTACTTGTCCGAATACAACACTTTGAATTAGAATAAAACATATTAATCCTGAGATAAGACCATTCATCTTTATCCTCCAAAGCTAGAGCTTCAGTTCAATTCATATACTCTACTTGTCTGAATCTTTTACACTGAGTAATCTGTATAGTCCAAAAATATAAAATGATGGCAAAAATGCTCCTGCGAAGAAAATCCCAAATTTTGAAATCTCACCCGATGAATATGCTATATAGACGCATAAAAGTATATGCATAAGCATCATTCCTCCTGCTCTAGTCTTTGTGCCAGCAGTCGTCTTTGCCCATTTAATAGGGTCTTGAAATATGTTGTTCATTTAATTATACCCTTTATTTAAACTGCATGTCTCATGTCAAATACTTGTATGATTCCATTGTTGTCGAAACGCTTAATCGCATTTCGTCTGAGTATTTCCTCGTTTGGGTCTAATAGGCTCCCAATAAGTGTGTTAAGAGCCTTCTCAATGTCAAAAATAAAGTTCTCCAAATTGATAAGCGTACGTCCGTTATCTTGTTGAAGATGGCTTGTCGGATTGGAATCTACAAAAATATATGACTGACCTAAAGCGTAGCCATGTACTAGCTTACATCGTAAATCGTGGTAAAGACCATCAGAATCGTATGTTGGCAAGAAATCATTCACAAAGCTTTTATAATCACCACGAGTTGTGTCATCACCTTTTATGAAACCAGCAATTGCATCTATTAAACAGCTACACAATATAAATGCACCCATTTTTGAGCCACCTTCTGATGCTCTTTTAACGTCACCCAAAGCAAATTGTGCTAATGAATTTACTATTAATTTGATTTTAGCTGAATCACTCATTTTTATCTCCTAAACGGTGTTAAACAATATTCTAAGTTTAAAGCCACCTATCGACTTCAATTAGAATGAAACCAAATATCCAAAATGCAGTTAAGACGCTTTCACTCCTTGATACAGGGCTGAAATTTTACCTGTATTTTGAGGGTCATACTATTCTATTCTTCACCTTCCAATTATCCGAAGCTAATGGGGTTCGTCGGCATGAACAGTATAAGCACCAATGGCAAATGCTAATTGTTGAGATATTTGAAAACATTCATTCAGAATTGCTTCAGTTGAACTCAGATAGATTTCGCTTAACATTTGCTCTTTTGGTGCACCTTGATAATATGAAAGCTTAACAACTCTTCCATCAGTTGAAAATGTTCCATGGACGAACGCATTTCTCGTAGCTATCGTCTGATGTAAAAGTTTAAAATACTTGTTCTTTTCATTCCCCGTAATCAGTTCTTTGTCATTGATTATTTGTTCCATCAATTTTCTTTTTATCCCGAAAGAAAACCAATCAGTTGTTAGTATTAGGGATACAAATTTTTCTCTAGCTTCCTTGGTTCCTGAATCATTCCCGAAGAAGTAGAAACGAATAATATCTTCGAGTATATGCTCTATCATTGAAGCACTCTGAATAACCTTCTGCATGTTTTCTTTGGCTGGTCTCAATACCTCATCAACAAGTTCTGGGGTTAGTTCTTCTGTAGGACCATCTATTGCCTCAAGCGTATCTGCAATTATTAACTGTAAATTCCTCACAAATCACCCTCCAACTATTCGGATTTTACCGAAGAAATCGGTACATCAGAAACGCCCCAAATCTTTCCATAACGGGAGACACTTTCAGCACAAACATCAACCCAAAGAGTACAATAGCAAATTTCCAATTAAGGAACACAAGGGTACCAAATATTATCCAGCCAAGCCAATGGATATAGTTCACCCATTTGGGTAGCATAAGTCCTTCAGCTTCTAATGCGACATCACTATGGAGTTCCTTTTCTTGAGATTGAAAGAGTCTAAGGTCGTATGTTCTGATTGCTGTAACGATGAAATAGAGTAGTGAAAGAATTTGAATCAATGACGAGCTTAAAAACGCCCCTACTATTTCTGAAAAGAGTTCAATCATATTTCTTCCCTTGACCTTATTATTTCCTGGATTTCGGTTTTGCTTTGCTTTTTGACTTCTTTGAAGGTGTTTGAGCCAAAGCACTACCAGCCGCACTTTTGGAAGCCTTGCTAGTTCGTTTATCTGTAAGAACCTTAGATGCTTTAGTAGCGGTCTTTTTACTTGTTACTTTTTTGGGTGCTTTGGTTTGGGAAAGAGCACTTCCAGCGGCTGATTTAGACTTACTGCCCGTCTTCTTATTTGTCAGTGTTTTGGATGCCGAGGATGCGGCTTTCTTACTGGTTACTTTTTTTGATGGTGCTTTCCTTGGTGACATAATCCCCCCTTTGGGATAGTTATTCTGTTTATTTGGATTAATGTTCTAAACATGCAAATAATTTAGCAATTCTGACATATCACGACAATCGCCAAAACGGTTTAATTCATCTGGAATTAGGGGCTAAGTATATGATTTGTAATATTTCTCCCAAAAATCCTCTTCACTTCTTAGCCTACTCTTTTAATTCCACCACAATAGGTTTTCAAAGAAGTTATAAATCAGAATTTTTTGATATACTATATACACACTATATCAGTCCACATAGCCTCACTACAAAGAGAAACAGACTAATAAACACAACAACAAAAACTTTCTAAACAATATTACCACACCACTAATTCTGGTTCAACCCACAATAAAATAAGAACCATTTTTCAACAATATTACCACACCACTTCCCTATTTGGTCACAAAACCAAATATTATTCAAATATATCCAGTTTTTTTCATCATGGCGAGCGTTTTGAGCAAACACCCTACTATATATAAGTAGCACGGTGTGGCACGGTTGCCAACACGAATCAAGTGCAACATTAACTTCATGAATCCCAAGGAGGATACAAATGAAAAAGATACTGGAAACTAAAGTAGAAGGCAAAGAACTTTCAATCAAACATCAGGGAAGGCTATGGGCGTTCCTTAATTTTGTAAGGCGAGGGGGCTATAAGCATGACTTCCAAAACAAATATTATAACATTGATAGTTCAGCACTTTCGTTGGGGTCACGACACCTGACAAAAATGTTCCGTAAAAAGAATGATGATGGATATTATCTAAAGGTTCTAGCAGTATTCTGTGATGTCATAGACGACTCCTATAAGTTTGGAAAGGGAAAGAGTCGCACAAAAGCCTATGCATTAAAGAAATGGGTTCGTGATGAAATGCACAGTTACTACACGAATCCTGAGCCAACTCAATTATTGCGATATTTTGAGAAAGCAAATATTCATGCACGTCTTACCGAGATTCCACAAAATGCGATTGAAGACCTGGATAATTTAGGGCGACCTAAGGTTACCAGCTTTTCCCTTCCCTCCATGGTAGAGTTAAATTCTAAAGTCTTAAATCAAGCCATCTGAGATTTTGAGAATTCAGTCCATTTTGATAAACGTCGTCGTGATGATTATCGGAATTACAACGACATGATTGATTTGAGCTTCAGCCTTAATAACACACTAAAGCCAAATTCTATTCCACAGATATACAGAGAAGGAAGCAATGGTAGGCTATGCCCTGCTAACGCTTCAAGTTTTCCAAGTATCATCCCCATGTCCAAGGAGGTAAAGGCTCTGATTTTCAGCGGTCATGAGAATTATGATTATGATATTAGCAACTGTCACTTCGCAATTTTTAAGGGCTTGTGTATGAAATATGGTCTTAAATGCCCTAGCGTAGATTATTACTTGGCTCACAAATCTGAATGCAGAGCTAGGTGGTGTGAAGAGTTTAATGTAGAAATGAAGCACGTTAAAGGATACATCCTTTCATGATTCTATGGAGCTAAAAACAACCCCATAGTCCGTAGTGATGCTCAAGACGACTTGGGGTATGAGGCACTTGTCAAGATTAAGAAAGACAAGCTCTTGAAAGGCATCTATTCTGAAATTACGAATAACCGAAAAGTGATTGTTGAGAAACACCGAAATAGTAATGGTTTAATGACAAATATTCTGGAAAAAGAACAACCTCTGAAAAAGGGCAAGAAGAATAATAAAGTCGGTTCTGAATTAGCTCACATTCAATTTGGAATTGAGTCAAAAATTATGTCAGTCGTAAATCAGTGCATTGGCGAAGAAATGAAATTAATGATTTTTGATGGATGAGTCTCCAACAAGGTTGATATTTCAGCCATTGAGAGAGAAGTAAAAAATCAACTTGGATTTGACATCAAGTTTGACGAAGAGCTAATCCAACCCCCAACCTTAGACGACTTAATGCGGTTCAGAAACCCTAAACGAAATAGATGGTGGAAGAAGTTCAATAAGAAAACCACCTAAATTATTTTAGGTTTCACTTATAGTTATATACAAGAGGCTTCCATGGGTCAGCGTCCGTGGGAGCCTTTTTAATTAAATCTAACTGAAAGGAATATTTATGAATGATGATACAATAAGAATACCCAAAGAACCCAATAGTGGCTTGCGGGAATGTTGCGAACGGTTTTGCTCAGACAATCAAATGGAATGAACCAAAGAGTTCCAGCATGATTTCTCTAATTTTATTTCGCACTTCGACTTTGAAGTAATTCAGATAAAAACAGATGATACTGGATTGCCAAAAATGCGAGCAAAATTGGTGATAAATAAAGATGAACCAGAGGCAGAATAAGCCCATTGCAATGTTTACCATACCCACGTATCACCAAGGGTTTCAGATGGTTTCTGGGGGTGTTTATGACCCAGGAAACGCTATAATTAACACGGAGAATTGAAAGCATGAATTACGAAAACAATCAAAAACCAATACCTGAATTTCTTTCGGAAAAGATGTTGATGGAACATATTAATTTTGGAAGGACGACATTGTGGCGGCTCAGAAATGACAAGGTAAATCCGTTGCCTTTTTTTAAGGTGAAGGGTAAGATATTTTACAGATGGAGTGAAATTATCAGGTGATTAGAAAATGGGAAAGCTGAGGGAGGGTAGTGCTATTTGTGTAATTAAGAACCGCAATATCAATAGCTCAATCACTGAAGACCTATTTTCTTAGATACTCCGCAATAAAAAATGAAATGTGCTTTTCAATCTCTTCTCGTGATGGCTGAACAGAGGTAAAGGCTACAGAGTATTTACTTAACGGATGAGAGCCGTCTTTCCTTCGCTTTGGGCGATACCCTTTATGCAATTTAACTTGCCTATCAGTATCAACATTTTTATAAATAAAATGTTCTTCCACAAAGTCATCAAAATACTTTAGCAATATTGTTTTAATCTCTTCAGTGCTCTCTCCAAATTCTTCGCCTTCTTGCACGAGCGCAACGCGGTCTACATATGTTTCCACTTCATTCCTAGATAATTGGACAATTTCAAAATTAAACTTCACGGCACTTTCAGGTTCTCCATCTTGACGGGGTTTTCCATATCCTAGTTTCGTATGGATTTCAGCAACACTATTTGGTGTATTAGTCACATAGTATCCGAGTTCATTTACTAAATGGTCCATGAACTCCATAATCAATAAAAAATATCTGCTCTTCTTTGCCACTTCGCCTCCTGAAAAATGTGTCCAGAAAATCTAATTAACCAAAATGTTATCGCCATGACAATTATCAAACCAATGCACAATTATCGTAGTTGAATCTGAACTAAATAATGTAAATACCATCCTATTTTGACGTTCGTAGTTAAATCGTAGTTGTGATATTCGCTTGGTTATTAAAATATTTATTAAGCATAACTATATTACATTATTCGTTTTATGACTTATTGTGATTGAAGTGACTGTGTGAACCCACATAATTAAGAGTCAACTGCTCTACCAATTGAGCCAGCGGTGCAGTCAATCGGTACTCTCTTTTGCGTCGACTTAATTCCTTATCCCTCGACTCCGCTCCAGTCTACGCGCTGCGAGCTACGACCTGGCAGGCGGGATGACGAGCTGGAGCAGCGTGGGTCTGGAAAAAGACCTCTTAATGACGCATAAGCGGCGTGAATATAGTCGGCGGACTAGGGCTTGTCAATGTGCCCCTTCGATACACCCTTCGATACGCCCTGCGGGCTACTCAGGGTCCTAATGCACATGCTGCTGCTGACTTTTATCTCAATAAAAATCACCCGCTCTCCTTCGAGCAGCCTTTGCTTTCAAGCACCGGCTTGCCAGGCAGGTTGACGCGGGTGTTAATGAAAATAGGGCCGTAATATATTACAGCCCTACATTAATGTGAAATCAACCAGTTCGTGGTTTTCGTTCATTCGCCTGCCTTCGCCGAAACGGCTACGCCCGCCTTCCTTAGTAGGAAGTACGGCGGACAGGTTGTGAAAATTAAACCACCAGTCCGGTCCCTCAGGTCATTAAACACAATCTGTGTAATCAGTGAAATCCGTGGTTGCTATACAACCAACTTTGACATGAAGTCTCTGGCACTCAACTCATCACAAGCAAAAATCATATCTTTGATTTCTGTCAGACGATCAGCACTCAGAACACTCGCAGCCAGACTATTGAATTTATTCTCCAGATCCTGCAAAGTCATGGGTTCCCTGGGATCCCCCTTGGGATACTCCAGATATTCCTCGAAGGAACCATCATCATTGGTGGTTATCACCACTCGTGAGGGTTGTTTGGCTGGAAACATGGCTTCAAACTCCAGTGAAGGCTCACCAACAATTTTGTCAATCACTTCAAAAATCTTGGGATCCTTTAATTTCTCATCTGAAAAAGATTGGGTCGTGATCTTCTTGTCCACAATGGCCGCCGCCA
>Ga0307992_1000529_pt1 | contig 24271 bp, 22 predicted proteins | sample EllFjometagen133_FD_203162 | JGI IMG/M metagenome (GOLD analysis project Ga0307992, IMG submission 203162) | Marine microbial communities from Ellis Fjord, Antarctic Ocean - #133 | ecosystem: Environmental > Aquatic > Marine > Unclassified | place: Southern Ocean | collected 2014-10-08
AAGTGTTACCAATACAACGTGGACTAGATTTACACTTTTTAATTTGGTTTTGATTTGCAAAATAAAGTGATTGATCAAAAGAAGTTGTTTTTGAAAAAACATACATGTTTACTGTATTATCTTTTTTTGCAATAAAATCACTATTGTTTTTATTAGCTGAAAAATTCATTTGAACAGCTAAGAGAAAAGATGCAGCTATTACTAACAGTATACCTGCAATTAAATATTTTTTGTTCATTGTGTACCATCCTTGTATGATTATCTCTTTTTTAAAAAGAAGTTTCTTTTTTGTATTCAAAATATGAAAGTACATAATATTTATAAACAGATCATCTTTTTATGTGTACACAAAAAATTTGTTTTAATAAAAACCACTAAAATAAATACCTTTAAAAAACATACTAGAAAATATATAAATAACAATCTAAATATTGAGAAGATATGGATATTATAAATAAAAATCTAGAAGAATATTATACATTAACAAACTATTTAAAAACAATTTTTAATAAGAAAAAATTTCCATTTATAAAATCAGTATATATTCACGGTTCTTTTGCAAGAGGAGAAGTAACTCCTAAAGAAAGTGACCTTAATGTTATGGTTTTTACAAAAAATAAAGAACTTAAAAAAACAGATATTAATGCTTTAGCTAAAATTAAAGAAGATGTAAGTAAGAAATACCAAATAGAAATTGAATTTAAAATAAATGCACAAGATAAAAATAATTTAAAAAATATATCCACAGATCTATTTTACCCTTATCTTTATGATTTCATACTTAATAGCTTTTTTATATATGGGTACAGAATTGAAGATGATCTTTTAAACCTACTTAAATCAAAAACCTATTTTGAATTCTCATTTGAAACTACAAGTGTTTTTTCAAAAATAAGAATTGAGTTTTTAGAAAATTATTTTCAAAATAACAAATATAAAATGTATTACAATTTAGATAAATATGCAAGACTTTTAAATCAATTAAAAGTAGATATTAAAGATACACAAAAAATGCTTTCAAAAATTAAAAATTACAATAAAATTAATAAAGATATAATTTTAAATCAAATTTTAAAATTTGAATTAACTCTAAATAAAACAAATCTTGAAGACATATATATAAAAAATAAATTATTAAAAATAAAATTTAATTATGCAAAAGGAAAAATAATATACAATCCTAAAATTAAAAAAATACTCTTACTTGAAGACAATAAAACCAGTTGTGGTTTTTGGAGTTTTCCAAAAGGAAAACCATCAGAAAAACAAATAAAAAAATCACTTAAAGTTATTAAAAAAGAAATTGAATTAGAAACTGGTCTTACTAATTTAAAAATAATTGAAAAAAAAATGGGCGGTTGCCACCACTGGTACGAAAAATCAGAAAACACATTTAAAAAAATATATACTGAATATTACTATGTTACCACAGATTCTGAAGAACTAAAAATCCCAGCACACATTAATTTTAAATGGATAAAAATATCAGAAGTCACAAATTACATCTCATCTCCTTGTTTAGGTTATTTAATTAAATTATTTTTCGAAGAAGTTATTAAAAAAATAAAATAATTAATTTTAACAAACTTAAAACAATAAGTTTTCTTAAAATAAATTATAAAGAAGAACACCATTTTTAATCATACAAACAAGTCTAGAAGAAATGTTAAGTTTTAATACAAAATAAGGATAACCATATTTTAAATGCTTTCTTGAAATATCATTCGAAAGAATATATTTTATTTTTTTAAAAATAATAATTTGAAAAGAAACATCTAATTTTTCAAAATCTTTTTTAAATGATTCAGTTAACTTATAATCATACAATAAATACCACTATTTTACTTTTTTTAAATGTGGAAATAATTCTAAAAATTCATCTTCAGTATATAATTTACTTTTTTTTTTTGAATATCTCTTAATTCTCTTTTTACAGCCTTACCTACTTTTATTAGTTCATCTTTATCTACAACATAATCTTGTTCTACATTGTATTTATTAGCAAGAGCTAAAATACCATGTCTTACAATTTCACTTTTGGTATTAAAATATCCTTCCTTAAGTAGAATATCAAGGTATTCTTTTGGCTTACCTTTTAATCTAACTATAAATTCATCCATAATATAATTATAAAACAACACATATTCAAAGATATCTAAAAGATATCTAAAATATATCTTTAAATGTTAATTTAAAAAAAGGACAAAAATTACAATCTTACTCTGGACATTTAAAAAATAAGTTTATCCAGGGTAAAAACACACAATCCTTATTAAGAAATAAAATGTTGCCAATAACCTTTTTCATACTCATCTAATAAAAAAGAAATTAAAAATGAATAATCTTCTTTTTTATCTGCAATTGAAAGTGAATCAAAATAAAATTTTTTGTTTTTCTTAGTAATAATTAAAGGAGGTAAATTATTATTTAATAAAATTAAATTTAATAACATTCTTCCTGTCCGTCCATTACCATCTCCAAAAGGATGTATCTTTTCAAATTTATGATGAAAAATAACTGCCCTTACAAAAATATTTTCTTTAGATATATTAAACCAAGAAAGTAAATCGTTAATTTCCTTATCAATCCTAAAATAAAGAGAAGACTTAAAATGAGATTTAAAAACTCTAACATCAAAATTTCTAAAACCCACTCTATCATCAACATCTTTCATTAATTTTTTATGAATATCAATAATAACCTTAAGGCTTAATTTTAGAGTGTTTTTAAAAATATAATTAAAAGTATCTTTTGTATTTCTTAAATCATAAATCTCTCTTAAAGTTTTATTTTTTAAATAAATTGAATCATCAGTTAATATTTTTTTAACATCAGCCAGAGCAATTGTATTTCCTTCAATTGAAGTAGTATTATAAGTATAAGAAATTACAAAATTATTTAAAAAATCAGCAGCAGTTAATTGATGCAATTTTTTAAAATTTGAAGAAAAATGAAAACTAATAGCATTTAATCGTATTAATTGTTCTTTAGTTAAATAAGTGTTTTTTTTATATTTTAAAAGCTCTGCTTTCCTATAATAATAGTTAGAAGTAATTAGATGATTTATTTGTTTATAACTTTTAGTTATCTCCTTACCATATTTAGAAGAACTAATTAGTTTTTTTACATCTACTTTAGATAAATCAGAACCAAGATAGGCAATATCTTTTACGATTTTCTTACCATTAACCCTTTTATCAACTCTTAAATAATAATATTTTTTAGAACCAATTTGCTTAACATATATATATGCCATATAAATATATAGAGTGAAAGGATTTATATAACTTACCCTGGACAAACCAATTTCTTAATATCCAGGGTAAGTTATACTTTAGCTCAAAAGAATATTTTTCAATCTAAAATTAACACATAATAAAATAAATTGAATTTCACAAACAATAAATAAAAAGATTTAAATAATCTATAGACCACTATTTTAGTATATAATATTTTAGAAATAAATAAAAATAAGATAAATCATGAAAATAGGAAAATTCACAGTTGGAGATTATGTTGTTACAACAGAAGGCTCTAAAAAAAAACTAGTTTTTGATTGTAGAAATTGCCCTTATAATACATCCATTGCTGAAGATCCTAGATGTAGATATCATGCAATGAAAATACTAGAAACTGTTGATGCTGATGAAATTATATTAGCTGAAGTTTATGAAAGAAATTATAATGAAGAACAAACAAAATATTTAAAAGAAATGGTGAATTTACTTTTAGAGTTTGAAAATAGAGCAGTATGGGTATCTCAACACTTAGGTGTTAAAGAAATTGACTGTGATGAATGTTATCCAGAAAGACATAATAACATTATTAAATTTGCAAAAGAATTATTGTCCTATGATCCAATAGCTTCATACATTAGCCTTTTAAAAGAAATAGAAAATACAAAAAACCGAGCACAAGAGAGAAACGGTCAACCTTGTGAAATCTGTTTTACACAAAATACAAAACATCTTTTAAGACTTAAAGAAATGTATGAAAAAACTACATTTTTAAAAAAAATAAAACCAATTTTATTAAAAATAACTGATTTTTCTGAAGTTACAGACATCTATAGAACAATATTTGATGTAGAAATAAAACCAGCATTTATTGGATCAAAATTAACTTTTAAAGACATGGATACTTTAGAGTTAATTGATGAATACCAAGTACTTAACACATCAGTACAAATATTTAGACATCCAGAAAAAGTAGAATATATTTATTTAATTAATCCACCTGAATATACATTGTCTCCAGATCATTATTTTGTATTAACAAAAACAAAAGATACTGTTGCTAATTACAAACCAGGAAAAGTAACTCTTACAACAGGAGAGAGTACTAGAAAATATTTCCAAAGAATATATCAATCAACAATAATTGATATTGCTAAAAAATATAGTATTGAATTATCACCTGATGATGTTTATTCACTATCAGAAATAGTTACAAGATACACTATTGGTTATGGTATCTTAGAATTATTATTATCAGATAGACAATTAACTGATGTATATTTAGATTCTCCACTAGGAGCAAAACCAATATACGTAGTTCATTCAAAATATGGACAGTGTCAAACAAACATACACTATCCAGAAAAAGACGCTGAAAGTTTTGTTGGAAAAATAAGAGCAATGTCAGGAAGACCATTTGATGATGCACATCCTGTTCTTGATTTTGATATGCCTGATTTAAACACAAGAATTGCAATTATTGGTCATCCTTTAGCAACAGACGGTATTGCATTTGCATTTAGATTACATAAGGATACACCGTGGACACTTCCACAACTAATAAATGTAAACTCATTAAACCCATTAGCAGCTGGTTTATTAAGTTTTTTTATTGATAACAATTCAACTCTTTTAGTAGCAGGATCACGTGGTGCAGGAAAAACATCATTAATGACTGCTTTAATGCTTGAAATTTTACAAAATGCAAGAATAATTGTTCAAGAAGACACTTTAGAACTACCAATAATGTATATGAAAGATATTGGTTTTAATGCTCAAAGACTTAAAACAAGATCAGCCATTGGTGGAACTGGAGAAACAGCAACAACTGAAATGAAACCTGAAGATGCACTTAGAACAGCTCTTAGATTAGGTGATTCTGCATTAATTGTAGGAGAAGTAAGGTCAGTTGAAGCAAAAGTACTATATGAAGCTATGAGAATTGGTGCTGCAGGGAATGTAGTTATGGGAACCATACACGCTGACTCAGCTTATGCTGTGTGGGATCGTGTAGTTAATGATTTAGGAGTACCTACCACTTCATTTAAAGCAACAGATATTATTGTTGTAGCTAAGCCAATTAGATTTAAAGGCTCACTTAAGAGTCATAAAAGAATTGTTCAAATAACAGAAGTACGTAAACATTGGAATACAGATCCAGAATCAGAAGGAGGTATTCTTAATTTAATGGAATACGATGCTGCTAAAGATACACTTGTTTTAAATGAAGATGCACTTAAAGATTCTGAAATCTTTTCAAAAATATCAAAACTTACTGGTATGACAATTGAAGAGATGTGGGATAACATAAGTATGCGTGCAAAAGAAAAAAAATACCAAGTAGATTTTGCAAACGAAAATGATTGTATTGAACTTTTGGAAGCTGAAAACACAGTTTACACACATAATAAATTATTACTTGTAAAAGAACAATATCTTCAAGAACACGGTAAAACTAATTATGATGATATTTTAATCATTTGGAAAAAATGGTATAAAGAATCATTCTCTCCAAGAACAATAAAAAGAATAAAAGAAAATAGAGTTGAAGAAGAAAAATAAATTTATTCTTCACAATTACTTTTTTTTAACAATTACTAATTTTAATAAACTAGTTATTTGATTAAAACTAATATTAGTAAAAACGATTTTTCTTTTTTTAATAAAAAGCAATAATTATAATTAACTACAAGTAATTTCTAGACAATCAGTACACACTAAAGTTGTACCAGAACTAACAACATAAGTACAAGTAATACCTATTGGAAAATTAGTATCATCACAAACTTCCATAGGATCAATAACTTTATTTATATAATTAGTTGAAATTAAATCAAAATCTATTAAATTAAAAATAATTGTAATAACAGAACAGTTTTACCAATATATCTTAATCTATAAAAGATATATATAAACAAAAAGTTTTAAAATTGATCAAGAGGGGTGAACAAAATACACTATTTTTTATTCATTATTATGAACAAATACTAATTACTCCTAAAATTAAGTATTATAATAATTCAACTAATCAGTTTATTAATAAAAAAAATAAAAAAAATATTTTAAATACAATTGAATTTAAACCCATTTAAAATCACAAAAAATATTTTGGAACTTCCAAAAGACTTAAAAAAATACAAACAGGTATAACTAATCTATTTTCTATCATAACATCTCCGGGTGGCAAAACTGATTTTGATAATATCAAGTATTCATCTATAAAATCAACATAATTTGGTTTAACTAATGTGTTCCTATATTTTACTTCTATTGCTTTTTTTAAAACAATAAAATCAATTTCTTTTTTATCTACGTTATAATAAGAAAGATCGAGATTGTAAAGATTATGTAAATGACTAGCAACAATATTTTCTGCAAAAACACCTAATTTTTGTTCATTAAATAAAAGTTGTTTACTTTGATCAAAATAATTTGTATTTTTATATAAATTAGCAATTGAATGGATAATAAAAGGATCTTTTATATAAAACTTTTTAAGAATTGAAGAACTATTTTCTTTAACTTCAAAAACAACTAGAAGCTCAGATAAAGTTTTTAAATAACTTTTAATTGTATCTCTAGAATATCCTGTTTTTTGTTCAATGGTAGAATATTTAATAGATCCTGATAAAGAATCAATAATAACTTTTAAAATAGATATTGATTTAGATTTATCCATTTTTTCAAATATTTTTTCAACAATATCTTCATAATACTTTTCATCTACATACCCTTTTTCAAAATAAGAATTAATAGCTTCAGGAAACCCACCTGTTAAAAGATAATTAAAAAAATAATCATTAATTTCTTCAAAATAATTTTCTATTAATTTATATTTTTTAAATATATCTAAATTTGGTTCACTAGCATCAATTGTAATGTTATTTATAATATTAAACAAAATTAAATTTTCTTTTTTTAAAATAGTTAAAATATATTGTCTAAAAGTTAAAGGAGCCATTATATTTAGTTTTTCAGATCTACCTATTAAATATTGTTTACAACGATCAATTGCTCTTGGATCAGAACCAGTAACAATTACACAAACATCTTTTAATAAGTTTAGATCTTTTAAAGATTTTAAAAATAAACATCCTTCTTTTAAAGATTGTATTTCATCTAGTAAAATTATTTTTTTATTGTTTATTTTAATATCATGTTCGATAGTTTTAATTAATTCAGAAATTCTAACATTTAAAAGAGTGTCAAAATTTATATAAGTAGAGATATTTGGATTCTCTTGTGCTATTTTTTTTAAAAAAATAGTTTTACCAACTCTTCTAGGTCCTTTAATTAAATATATTTTATTAGGAGCTATAAGTATACTTTTTCTAGAAATAGAATAATTATTATTTTTAAGTTTAGAAATATCATAATCTTCTTTACCTTGCCACCAAGGATTTTGTAAAATTATGTTTTTCCAGTCAAGCATAATAATACTATAACCGAATAGTATATAATACTTTCTAAAAGTTGACTAGTATACTAGTCAGAAAAAGGAGTTTTTTGGAGGTATTACTAGTCAAGAAAAGGAAAAATATAAATATAAGTTAATAAAAAAGGAATTTACACCTATATTTTCAAAAATATCAAAACTTACTGGTATGACAATTGAAGAGATGTGGAATAACATCAGTATGCGTGCAAAAGAAAAAAAATACCAAGTAGATTTTGCAAACGAAAATGATTGTATTGAACTTTTGGAAGCTAAAAACACAGTTTATGCACATAATAAATTATTACTTATAAAAGAAGAATATCTTCAAGAACACGGTAAAACTAATTATGATGATATTTTAATCATTTGGAAAAAATGGTATAAAGAATCATTCTCTCCAAGAACAATGAAGAGAATAAAAGAAAATAGAGTTGAAGAAGAAAAATAATTTTATTCTTCACAATTACTTTTTTTTAACAATTACTAATTTTAATAAACTAGTTATTTGATTAAAACTAATATTAGTAAAAACGATTTTTCTTTTTTTAATAAAAAGCAATAATTAAAATTTAAGTACAAGTAATTTCAAGACAATCAGTACACACTAAAGTTGTACCTGCACCAGTTATATTATCGCAAGTTAATCCAAATGGGAAAATAAGATAATCACAAACTTCCATAGGATCAATAGTTCCATTTCCACAAGTAGCTAAACTTGTAGGTGCAGAAGTAAGGTTAGGATTATTAAAACTATTTTCTATTAAATTATTAACTTGAACTCCAGTAGGAACATTACTTGTTTTATCTATATTTTTATTTATTACTGATAAATAATATGATACAAAAACAACAGCAACAAGTATAATTACACCTAAAATAATTAACATTTCAACTGAAACTTGACCTTTTTGTTTTTTTGTAAACATGATTAATTTTTCTTTAATATTTAATTTTAAAAAGTAAAAATACTTATTAAAAAATATATAAGAAGATAAGATTTATAAATAGATTTTTTTAAAATAATAAAGATAAAGAATTTTAAAGTTTGTTAAAAAATAAAAAAAAAGAAAAAAAAGAAAAATAAAAGTTTAAGAAAACATTTACATGTTTTCTATAACAGTTATTAATTCTTTTGCAGCGTCAGCTGTATCTTCAGCAGTGTAACCAGCAACAAGAACGTTACCAGTAGCATCTGAACCTACAACATATTGACCAGCTTGTGTTAAGTAATCGTTTGTAACACCGTTAGCTAAAGAGTTAACTAAATGTCCACCAACAATTATTTTAGCACCAGTTGGAACCATAGCTTCATTGTCAAGATATACTAATCTTTGTGTGTTTACATTCCATGCAGCAGGAGTCATAGCAACAGTTGCGTCTGATCCTATAACATTAGAAGAAACTAACTTAGCTGAAACCATACCGTCTTCTGTTGAAACAACTGTACCGGGAGTAGTTAAAACTAATTCTCCACCGTTAAGAGTCATTTCTTCAGAAATTCCTCCACCAATGAAAATTTGTCCGTAAAGTCTTGATTCTGGCATTTCAGCTTCAAAAATTCCACCATCTACCATGTACTTTGTACCGAAAGCAGTATAAGCCCATGTTAAATCGTCTGAATTTTCTTGATCTAAATTAGCAGATGCAGAAACAACTTGATTTAATCCACCATCATAATCTGAATCATCAGTATTAACTAAATCACCAGTGTATGCATCAATATGTGCTGTAAAAGTATCCACACTATCAGTAACAACTAATTCAAACATAGAATCCATATCTTCATCAGCAACTGTAATTGAAGATATATCAGAAACACCAACGTAAGTTGAAACATTTAAATCATCTGTACCTATTTGGTAATATGTTTTTCCAACAGTCCAGTTTTGAACAGGACTTGCGTTTATACTACCTGTTGCAGTTGATTTTAATGAAATTGCAATTTGTTCAATTACATCAGATACTTCTTTAGTATAGACACCATATGCAATTTTTACTGATTCATCATTATATAATGGAACAATTATATCTGTGAAACCAACATAATCTGTTGCAGTATCCTCTACCGCATCACCATCAAAATAGAATTTTTCAGTAGCTGTTGGAGCTGCTAAAGAATCCCATGACCATGAATCTGTAGTTGATAAATATTTACCATCTTCATCTTCTAATTGTACTGTAAAATAACCAGATTCTGCAACATCTGCTTGAGTCAGATCATCAGTAGTATTAAAATCGAAGTAAAGATTTTTACCATCTATTTCAGCAGATGTAGTGTAATTATCTCCTGTTTCATAATCAGAAGTATCTTGTTCATAGAAAAATATTGAGTGATCATCATCTGATGAATCTGTCCATGATAACATACCATCTTCAACAGTTAATGTCTTTGAATCTTCTTTAGTTAAACCTAAAAATTCAACTTTAGCAAATCCGAATGGTAATTCAACTGAATCTCCAACTCTTAATGCATCTTCATTTTTCCATTGTACATCTGAATCATCGTTAGTTATTGTGATAACTGTAACAGGATCAGAACCAGTAAATGCAACTTTCCATAATTCGTCTCCGATATTAGGGAAATCTTTAATTACTTGTCCGCTTTTTAATTTAACTCTAGCACTAGTTCCAGAAATTACAGTTACTCTAGTATTATATACTGTATCTATTTCTGTATCTATTTCTAAGTAATCATCAAAAATTTTATCTCCATCAGCATAAATATTTGTAGCTAATACAGAACCATCTTTACTAATAGACATTTCAGATTCGTAAGTTGCACCCTCAGATGATTTTTCAAGGATTGTTTTTACTTCAATTGTATAACCTTCAATTTCAAAAGTATCTCCAACCATGTAAGGAACTGTAGCTTTATTTTGAACTAAAGTCATTGTTCCACTAGAATAATCTTCTAATGTGTATTGTTTACCCATTAAATTGAATTTAAAATCTGGACTTCCTGAATCATTTGTATCATCATTAATACCTGGATTAAATTCTAATGCGTATTCTATAGCAGATTTAGGTATTGCAGCAGTTAAATCAGCAACATCTTTATCATCATCAAAAGAAACATTTGCTTTTAATATAATAGATTCTTTTACATTTATACTATCATCACCAAATATATCATCATCAACAGATACATCGTAGTCACCAAGTAATGAATAATCAGAATCATCTATTGTTTCTGTTACACTTGTACTACCAATTGTCCAATCATCAGTTAATTTTCCATCACCTGATATTGTTGAAGAACTTGAAGAACCAACTTCAACTGTTACATCTTGTAAAACAGCTCCGCCAACTGTACCTGCAGTTGTGTAAGCTTTCTTTCCGATTGCAGCAGCTATGTTACCAGCCCATACTACATCAACTGGTTGTGCCATAGATCCAACTACAACACTAACAGCAGGAACACCATTATTAAACATTGTGTCTTTTGTGATATTCATACTGAAATTATCAGCACCTACGTTAGCAGCAACAACGGAACCTGCAAGTAATGCAGAAAGTCCTAATGCAGCAACGCCAGCAATGACTTTTTTCGTATTTATATTTTTCATTTTTTATTCACCTTTTTATTTTGTTTTTTTTAAAACAAAGACTGAATCTGTTTTTTTGATATTGATTTTATTTCTAACAAAAAAATAATGTTAAAAAAATACAGCAGATTCTTTACGATCAAATATCTGTATATTTGTAATTACGGATACTGATGTCTTCTGTAAGATAATTAAGGAACAATTTTGTTTAAAAAGCTTTCTTTTTCGAAAAATAAACAATAGGTTTTTAAAGAGATATATTCGGAAAATAACTGTTCACTAAAAGTAATAAATAGTCTAAAAATCACTGAGTAAAAATTAGTTAAATTCATCTTCTTATACCTATATTAGTTATACATATAATATATATAAAAAGTCTTTAAAAATAACCTTATTAGCACTTATTACCCATAGGTAAGGGAATAATGATTAAAAGCATAATAAAATAAGAAAAGACTAGCTAAATGTACAATAAAAGAAGCAAATCAAGAAAGTTACTTAGTACTACTTATAAAACTATTTAAAAATATCTTTTCTAAAACTGGATGTACCTGAACCATAAAAATCAATTAAACCAAACTTAAATTTTCCTTTTGATTTATTATAGTCTAAAATAACTATATTATTGTTAGCAGTATCAAAATTTTCAATAATTTTAGAATTTTTATATAATTCTTTAGTAGCACGTTTAAGATGTTTTAAAAGAAGCGCAGGGTTTATTTCATTAACTTTAAGTTTATTTATAAAAGAAGAACTATATCTATTATAGTAAACATCTTCTGGCCTGAAAACAGTATGCTCTTTTAAAATTATTTCTAAATCATTTATGGTTAGAGAAGGAAACACTCTTTCTACTACACCATAATGAAGATCATTTAATTTTCTGGAACTTAAAAGGTCAACTAAAACCACTTTAGAATATCTTAATTTTTTATTTTTAAAATATTTACTTAAAATTTCATATCTTTTAATATATTTGGCATGAGAAATAAAATCCAAAATTCTAACAGTCACACCAACAGATGATGAGAAAGGTAAAATCTTCATTTTTGAATTATACTGTGAGATATGATTTGTTTTTTTATTAGCTAATCTAGTTTTTAGTAGTTCCTTAAAACCATTTGATAAATATCTATTCCAAAAATTAGAAATTTGTTCACTTGTTATTTTTTTTTCAAAATGAGGCGCAAAAGTAATTAGATGTTTATTTTTTATATTAAGTTTACTTATATTAGAGTTGTTGTTTTTAGATGTACTTTTCTTTTTAAAAAAAGAATTTATTTTAGATAATTTAAATAAAGGCATACTTAATCTAAAATAATTATAAGAGAACTAGTTTATAATAATAACTAATAATTGCTTGTTGATCAAGCAATTAAAAAAAACTAATAAAGATTTAGTTCTTTTAAAGTGTTTACTGCTTCGTGACCATTAAAACCAACATTTTGAAGAGCAGTTAAAAATGTAAGTTTTTCAGAAAAACCATAAAATCTTAAGCCATTTACAATCTCTTTAGGTGTTATGTATCCTGCCTTAATAAATCCACTTGCAATTACTGAAGGATACTTAAAACCTGATATTTTAAATAACTCAGCATAAACACCAATACTTGGTTTTCTTAAATAAACACCTGACACATAATCTTCAATTTTTGTAAAACCTAATTTTTTTAAAAATTTAGATTGTTGTTTAACTGTTAAATCTAAACTTTTAGAAATATGTGAAAAATCCTTTGATTTTTTAAAACCTGAAACCTTTAAACAATTAGCGAGTTTTAAAGGAGATTTAAATCCAGCATAAGAAAACAAACGAACAAACTCAAACGGCTCTTTAAATCCAAGTTTCTTGAATGCAAAAGAATAATGTTCTGGTTTTTTAAATTTGTTTAACTTTAAAATATTGATTAACCCTTTTGAAGATAACTTTTTTCTTTCTACACTAAGTAAAAATGCTTTTAAACTTAAAATATCTCTTTGTCTAGTAAGTCTATTTTCAATACGTACTTGTTCAGAAACTACTTTTTTTGAAGAAATCTTTTTTCTTAAAGAACTTATTTTATTCTCAGTTAATTTATTTTGTTTAATTACTTTTAAGTTCATAGGCAATCATACATTTTTTTTAAAAACCATTAAGTGTATTTATTTTTTTTTAGACAAAACATCATTTTTATTTTTAAGTTCATAGATCATATCAGCATAACCATGTATCATATCAACAATTGTAGTTAATGAACTTTGAAGATCTGATACTGGAACGTTTAGTTTATCTGGTTTAATTATATCTATTGAAGTAACTCCATAAAAATAAACTAATCTAAATAAATTAAATAAATCTGAACAAGATACCTCAGCTGATATATATGTTGAAAAAAGATCATCATGAACAACTATATCTGCTAAAGATGATTCATAAATAAAATAATTTTCATCCTTTTTTAAAGAATCAAGTATTTTTTCCATAGCGGTTCTTAAAAGACCCTTATCGTTTGATTTTGATTCAATAATTAGATTTGCTCTAATAATGTGTTTATCAGTGTCAGACAATTCTTTTCTTTTTTCTAAAGTTTTTAAAATACCTTCAGATAAAGAATATTTAACTGGAAATCCATCTTTTTTAATTAACTTTAAAGAAAGCATGTTCTTTAAAACATTTAAAATTTCTTCATACTTAGCTTCTGGGATTTCTTTTCTTAAATCATTATCTGTTTTTGGTCCTTTGGATAGTGATTTAGCTATTACTTCTCTTAATTCTTTTAAGTTATATTGCTTTTTAATTTCTTCTTCTCTAAAACTTGTACTTTCATCCATGATTAATCTTGCTTCCTTATTATAATATATATTATAAAATACAAAAATAATATAAATTGAATTATTAATTTAAAAAAAAGAATATTAACTAAAAATTAATAATTATTATCTACTATAATGATCTATTTCCTTTAAAGCATCCTTTAAAACTTCTCTTTGAATTAGTTGTTTTGTGCCTAATGATAAAGAATTAAAATAGTTAATTGTATTTAGAATGATTTTATCTGTGTCTCTTTCAATTAACTTACGTCCTTTCTTTCTAAAGGAATTAAGTTTACCAGTCATTTCATCTGCAGAAAAAATAGTTTCTTTCTTTAAATTACGCCTAGCCATTCTTGCACCTTCTAAAATTAATTCAATAGGATGTAAAGAAAATAATAGATTAAGCCTTCTTAGTTTTGAAGGTACCTCTAAGTTTGCTTTCTTATAATACATTAAAAGTACTTTTGGGTTATAAAAAGCAACAGCATTATCACAAAGATATATTTTTTTATTTCTAGGGCTATAAAAGAATTGTTTTAATTTAAAATCCCAAGGAAGTAATCCTGCGGTGATTAGTTTATCACCTATTTGATTAACTTCAAATTTTAGTTTTTTTACATCTTTCTTTGTTTTAAGTTTTTTTAAATAATCACACAATTCAATTGAATCAGGTACAAACTTTGAAAAAATATAAACATTACCACTTTTAAGCTTTAAAGAACCATAAACTTCAGGAATACAGGAAACTAGCTTTCTTTGTTTTAAATAATCTTTTAATTGAAAAACATCTACTTTTTGAAAAGATTCTTTTACAAAGATTTTTTTATTTAAAATATCAAAAAGATTTGTACTTCGTTTAAGTGGCAAAAATCTAGACTTTTTAATATTTGCAAGAATTCTTTCTTTTAAAATTACAGTTCGTCCTTTCTTTGAAACATGTAAGTTAAATTTAGGACGCACATATGTTTCAATTGGTTTTTTTATAAATCTAATAGGTATTTTTGGTATAGCCATATAAATAATTGTTAATAGATATGTTATTTAAACAAAACGGTTTAAAACAAAACATATATATTTTTAATATCCCTTAATAATATCTATAGAATAAAGAAAAAAAGAAAAAATATGAATTTATTATTTTTAGCAACTGAAGTTACAAAAGAAAGTACAACTAAAATAATTGCATTTGATCCAATGCTTTTAGTTTACGGTGTAATTTTAATTATAATTACAGTAATATTAATTAAATTTTTAAAAAACGTAATTGTAAATAGTATAATTGGAGTAGTTGCTTTATTATTCTTATATTATGTTTTAAAAATAAAATTACCTTTTTTAATTACACTTGTAATAACAGCTATATTCGGTCCAGCTGGACTTGGAGTTATGCTTGTTTTAAAATTCTTCGGAATAGTTTAATCATCTGAATAATAATTAATTAACTCAAGCACCTTTTTCTTATTTATTAAATAATATGGAGCACCAAGTTCACTTGCAGCAGAAGTGTGCCACTTAAAATTACTAAAAAACGCTTTTGACACATTAGAATAAAAATCCTTTTTATTTAATTTCAATTCTCTTCTCAACTGATTTTCACCTTTAAAATAAGATGCAGTTCCGATTAAAAAAATATCTGCATCACAAATAATTTTTTCAAGTTTAGTTTTTGGTTTTACTGGCATTTTGGTAGCCATAATTAATTTTTTGATAATTAAAATATCTTGTACCTTAAAATTAAGTTTACAAAGTAATTTTTCAGCAAAAGCACACGATTTTTCTTCATTATCTTGTTTGTTATGCACATATATCACATCATGCAAAAGCGCAGCAACACACAATAAAAATTGAGCATCATCTATAACTTGTGCTTTTTCACCAATACATTTAACGGCGTTATATACATTTATTGCATGCTTATAATTATGATATTTATAAGTTGGCATTTTTTGCTTAACTATTTTTTTTATATGAACTAATATTTTTTGATTAGTATCTACCATAAATAAAAAATAAACACCAAAACAAATAAAAACCAATCAAACTAGGTTTTTATAATAAAAATAAAATAAATTATTAAAATAATTATGAAAACATATAATTGTGATCTTCATTATCACTCTCCATATGCAGCTGCATGTTCAAAAAATATATCTATAGAAATACTTGCAAAAGAAGCTGTGAAAAAAGGTTTAGACGTGTTAACTACAGCTGATATTTTGCATCCAAAATGGCAACAGCATGTGAAAAATGAAATAATAGAAGAAGATGAGTGTTATAGATATAAAGAAGTAATAAATAATAAAAAAATATATTTTATTCTTGGAACTGAAATAGAAACTGAAAAAAGAATCCATAATTTATTATATTTTAAAAATTTTAAACAAATTGAAAAATTTATAATAGAAACAAAAGAGTTCTGCCAAGATATGTCAGTTTATGGTAGCGGAAGAACTAAGTTTAAAACAACTTCTGAAAATATACTAAATATTTGTAAACAATTAGATATAATCATCGGACCAGCTCATGCTTTTACACCTTACTTTGGAGTATATGGACATTATGATTCTTTAAAAGACGCTTATGGTAAAAATTGGAAATATATAAAATTTATAGAACTAGGGTTATCAGCTGACACTTATTCTGGAAATTTAATACCTGAACTTAAAAATATTAAATTTTTCTCAAATTCAGATTCTCATTCTCAATTTAGTTATAGAATAGGTAGAGAATATGTTTCTTTATCACTTGATAAACCTAACTTTAAAAATTTAAAAAATCTTTTAGAAAATAAAAACAAAAATAAAATTAATTATAATGTAGGATATAATCCACTTGAAGGCAAATATAATAAAACAGCATGTCGTAAATGCCATCAATTGTTTACTTTAAAACAAGCAAAAGAATATAAATGGAAATGTTCTGTTTGTAAAGGAATTATTAAAAAAGGAGTTTCTGAAAGGTGTGAAGAAATTGCAGTAGCACAAGGCAATATAGATCTTAAACAAATAACTAATAGACCAGAATATAAATATTTAATTCCACTAGCACAAGTAATACAACTTGCAATTAATGAAAAAAATATTAATCACAAGAGAGTGATTGAGGTTTATGATAAATTTATTGAAAAACATACTGAAATAAAAATCATGCAAGAAACATCTTTTGAAGAACTTAAAAAAATAAATGAAACTATTGCAAAATATATAATTGCATTTAGAAAAAACTTTATTGTTTTTAAACCAGGTGGTGCAGGACAATATGGCGTTCCAGTAATATGTTTTTCAGAAAAAGAAAAAAAAGAAAAACAAAAAGAAATTAATAAAAATCTTTATTTAAAAGATATTCAAACTAAATTATTTTGAAAAAAAATTAATTTTAAGAAACACTTATTCTTACAACAACTATTCCAGAACCACCACGATATCCTTGGGTTGAACGAGTAGAAGCACCACCACCCCAACCAGTGTTACTTGGTCCTGTGCTTCCAAATTGACCTCCTCTACCTCCACGAGCATATTCAACTGAAGAACCAGCTATTGAATAAGATAAACCAGGTCCTTCTTTTCCATATGCAATACTACCATTATAAGCAGATCCAGAACCACCTGCCCCATTACCACCTCTACCTTGACCACCTTTTAATCCACCATAACCACCAGATCTACTAATAGCTCCAAATATTGATGTTCCACCGCTAAATCCATTAACATAATAACTTTTTTTACCTCCAGCACCAATAGTTACAGATGTAGATCCTGATAATATTGAATAGGCACTACTATAATATAAAGCTCCACCAGCACCACCACCACCATTATAAGCACCAGCAGAACCGCCTCCACCAACAACTAAAAGTTGAGTAGTCAAAGGTGTATTTAAAGTAAATGTACTTCCAGATGCAAATCTATGAATACGATATCCAGCACCATCAGTAATATAACCACCAGTAGTTATTATTTTAGTAACATATAAATTATAAGTAACTGTCTTCATACCAATTGCAGAAGAAACTACAGTAATTGTTTTTTGAGTACCATCACTCAAATCTATTTGTCCAGATGCAGTACCAGAAGACACACTACTTCCATTCACAGTTATTGTACCAGGACCAGTTGGAGTTGCAGTAATTGATGAAAGAGTATTTAATATTAAAATATCATTATAAGTATAAGTTGTACTTAAAAAATTATAATTACCAGTATAGTTTGTTAAAACTAAATTATTTAAACGAGCTGAAACTTGAATATAACTTTCAGAAACAATATCACTATTTAGATAACCTGCTTTTACTGCAATTGCTCTTACTGTAATTTCAGCATTAATTACAAGTGGAGTAATTGCTTGATTAATAGATGATGTAGTTGGTGTGCTTCCATCAATAGTATAATAAATAACATCAGCAATTGCTGAATTAATTGTTACATTAGTTCCAAATACGATTTCTCCTGATGGAATACTAAAAGTAGGAGAAGGTACTTTTTCTTGAACATTAAAAGTTTGAGTTACAACTGGACTTGTAGAATAACCAGATGCATAACAAACAGCTTTAACAGTCGCTGTACTTGTTAAAATAAAAGATCCACTATATATTATTCCAAAAGAATTAGTTGGAACAGATCCATCAGTAGTATACCTAATACTTGAAGATGGAGTAGTACAACTTATTAAAACAGAAACACTTATTGGAAAGTTACCACCAGCTGGATTAAATATTGGTGTAGCAGCAGGCAAATTAATTACATAAATATTATTAAAAACAGCACTATCTGTATAACCTGCTTTGAATGTCTTAGCTCTAATTACATAAGTTCCAGTTGTGCTTAAAGAAATTGGAGTTAAGTAAACACTCCCAGTTGTGCTAGTTGGATCAACACCATTTATAGTATATCTTATAGTACTACCACTAGTTACACTTGTTAATGGAACAGTTATAGCACTAGTATAAGTTGAAGCTGCTTGAGTACTTGTTGGAGTTCCAGCACTAAAACTAAATAAACCAGATGTTGAAACTGTAGAAGGACCCATACCAGTTCTAAAAGCTATGGCCTTAATACTTCCACTTGCACCTATAATAATAGATGTAGGAGAAGAAACTAAAGTACCTATGGTTTCAGTTGGTGTAGAACCATCAAGAGTATATCTTATGCTTGTACCAGCTGTTGATGATGCTAATGTAACCGAAACATCATTATTAAAAGAACCATTTGTTGGATTAAAAGTTACTGGAGCAACATTTTCTAATAAGGTATAATTTTGAGTAAAAATTGAACTTGTAGAATAATCAGGTGCATAACAAACAGCCTTTAAAGTTGTAGTGCTGGTTAAAGTTAAAGCACTAGAATAAATAGTTCCTATAGTACTAGTTGGATCACTACCATCTAAAGTATAATAAATTTGAGTACTAGGAGTAGTACTAGATAAAGAAACTAAAGTTGGATTAATTAAATTAATTGAATCACCAGGAATTGCAATTGGATTAGCTACAGTATAATAAGATGCAATGTAAGTTCCTGAAGCCTCAGAAGATACAAGTGCACCATAATGTGAAATTGCTTTAATTGTTTGTCCAGCATTTGCAGAAATACCAGAACCATCATAAATATTTGATAAAGTAGTAGGTGGACTACCATCGGTAGTATAATAAATAATATAGCCGGTTGGATCAAGAACAGTTAAGGATATAGTTAAAGGGAATTGAGAAATATTATAACTATCTGGAACTGGATTAAAACTTGGACGATAAACTAAAACAGTAGGATCACCTTGTTTATTCCACCTGAAAGGATATCTACTAGATTTTTGGATTTGACTATTTTTTTCAACTTCAATAGATAAAAAATAAGTATCACCACAACCACCAGTTCCAATATTAATTTCAGTAACTAAAAGATCTGTGGTTATATTTGGATTTAAATTATTCATATCCTGAGGTTCTAAATTATTAACAACTAAATAATCTAGATTTCCAATAGGTACATTTTTAGAATTTTCAATAATTAATCTAAATGTACCATCATTAGAAATAGGTTTCCAAGAAAATCTTAAAACTGCATGATCCTTAGAATTCACACAATCAGAATAACGAGCATCAACAGAAACAATGTTTGGAGCAAAAGGCATATCTTTTGATTTAGATAATTTATCTGTTTGTTCTGAAATATTATTACGACTACTGCTACCTAAAGAAGTAATAATTGTAATTACAATCACAGCAATTAATACGGCACCACCAATAAGAATTAAAGTTTCTAAACTACCTTGAGCTTTTTTATTTCTTAATGGGAGCATAAAGTATTACCTTATTTATTTACATAAATATAAAAACTTGCATCAGATATATTTTCAGTTACAGAAAATAAATCACCAGAACAATTTTGTATATTTTGCATAATGCTATCTAAAAATTGAGTAGAACTAGTGCTTACTGTATATGTAGAAACATCAAGTTTACAAACACCTGTTTTTGAAATTAAATGTCTATTATACATATTTAATGAAGCTTCAATTTCTAAAACACCGGCTTCTGTATAATTATCATTTAAATATTTTTGTTTTTCTGAATCAGTAAAAGTGTAACCATGATCAACTAAATCTAAACTAACTTCGCACTCATTAAATTCATTAAAACCAAGTGAAGTATATCCAAGTGTAAAAGCATAATTTGTACCGCTTTCAACATAACTAAAACTATCTTCTTGAGTATAAGTAACATCTGGTGTACAAGTTAAAATGTTATTTAAAAAACAAGAAAAATCAGAAGCACAATCAATTGATAAATCTTCAACAACTGGAGATATTACATTTAAATTATCATCAAAAGGAATTATAGGATCTTGAATATTTAAATTATTGTTTATATCTAAATTATTATTAACAGGATCGTCAGTAACTACAGAAGTATTTCCAAGTAGTAAGAAAACTACAACTGCAACAAGTGCTAAAATAACAAGGATAATGGTTAAAACTGGTCTCAAAATAAATCACCTTTAAATATATTTAATATTAAAAATAAGCATAGATAGAAATATAAAGGTAATTATATATTCTAAAAATTAATTTTAAGAAATACTTATTCTTACAATAACTATTCTATAACTATTTTTATTAACACTAAATAAAAATAAAAAAAGAAATTTTTTCTAATATTATTAAAAAAAACTATTTATGATCTTTAGAAATCATACGTTGAGCTATCTGCGCGTAAACTGGTCTTACCACAAAGATACCAATTGCAGTTCCTAAAAGAATAGTTACAGCAAAACCAACTAATTTTCCTAAACCTAAACTAAAGAAAATAATTGGGAACATTGTAGCAGCAGATGTTGCAGCAGCAGCAAACATAATAAAGAATGCTTTTTTAACTTTCTTTAATAGACTTTCATGATGTTCACGATCTTCTTTTTTATGACCTCTTAAAAGTTCGTCAATAATAATAATATTATCATCCACACCTGTTCCAATTGTTGCTAAAATTCCAGCAACGGCAGCTAGATCAAGCCTAAAGTGCATTAAAGATAAAAGTCCTAATAATATTAATATTTCAGTAGTACCTGTAAGAAGAATAGGAGCTGCTAATGAGAAATATCTATATCTTATAAATAATACTAATGCAACAGTTAAAAGCGCAAATATTCCAATCAATAATGATGTTTTTAAAAAATCTTTTCCTAAATATGGAGAAATTGATTCTGTACTAATACTTTCAATTGCAATGGGAAGAGAGCCTGATTCTAAAACTAATAATAGATCGTCAAGTCTTGCCTGTGATGATTCATAGGAATCAGCACGACCAGTAACATGAAGTTCTGAAAAAGTTTTAAACCTTGATGATTCCATTGTAGAAACATCCATATTTGCAATTCCACTTGTTATTGAAATAACAGATTTTAAACCTGTAGCATCCCATATCCACGGAACATTTTCTTGCTTTAAAATATTTATTTGTCTAAAACCAATTTCATCTAACTTACTTTTAATTTCAGAAGATATATTTGGAGATAAAATTATTTTTGAGTATGAATTAAAATCACTTGTTAAGGATGCAAGTTCATTATCAGTTAAATTATTATCAACAATGTAATAAGGTACATTTAATTGATCAAAAAGATCTTCAATAGGAAATGAAGAACTATAAATCCCAGGAATTAGAGGAACTTCTTTTTCATCTAAATAAGTTATTTTATCGATTAATATTATTGCATCTTTTGGTCTATCAATAAAAAAATATGTTTTTTCACAATCATAGGCATCGTCAGATGTATCTCCAGCAAAACCTGTTGGAGTACATTTATGAAAGGTCATTTCTGCAAATCTTTTTGCAGCATCAGGAGAAAGCAAAAATGGAAGTGCCCATTGATAATCTACACCCTTAGTTATTTCTGTAATACCATACCCTCTAGATGGATCTTTATAAATAGTTCTAATATCATCTCCAGAAAATAAAATATTACCATCTAAAACAGCTTCAAAATTACCTTGTTGTAATAATGCAGATTTTAATGATGCAATTTCTGCAGGATCAGATTCAGCAATTTGAATCGATATATATTGATTTCCAGACGGAGTAACTCTAGCATCCTTAGACCCTGACCAATCAAGTCTACGTCCTAAAATAGATGCTGCTTGAGAAAGCTCATCGGTAGCAACTGGTTTTTCTAAAATAACTTGAAAAGCAGTACCACCACTAAAATCAACACCAAACTTAAGACCTATAGTTGATAAAAGTAATATTGAAGATAATACAAGTATTATCCAAAAAATAATAATTGGTTTTTTTAATAATGTTCTCATTTGTAATTCACATTTATAAATTTAATTTTTATGGTTTTTTTTAATTGCATATTTAATTAATGCAGGAGCATTAAAGAACCAAGTAGACATAACATCTCCAACAAGTCCACATAATAATATAATTGAAATTTCAAATATTACAAGCATTTGAGAAAGATAAGAAATTACAAGCATAACAATTATTGTTGACATTGTAGTTATTGTCATTGTAAGTCCTGTAGCAATAGACGAATTAGCTGAATTTATTGGATTTTTTGAAACGTCTTTTAAAACTCTAGTAGATAAAAGAATATCAGTATCTACTGAGTAACCAATAAGCATTAAAAGTGCAGGAATTGTAGTTAGACTTAATGAAATATTAAATATTGCCATTCCAGCAAGAGCAGCAAACACATCAAAAATAACCGCAAATAATATTAATCCTGAAGGTACAAGCTCTCTAAAGAAAAGTAAAATTACTAAAGTTAATAATACAAAAGCAACAATACCAACCTTTACGGATGCATTAACAAAATCTTTACCTAAAGTAGGTGCAATCTCTCTAGTTTGTATTTTAGCGTCACTACCTAAATTAAGTTCAGTAGTTACAAGAGTAGTTATTTTTGCATAAAAATTATTATTTGTCAAAATCAAAGCTTCATTTAAACTTAATTTTAAATCCTCTTTATTTTTCACTAAATTTACAAAAGAAACCTCATTTGTTGTTAATAAATCAGCTGTAACTAAAGGAGCTAAAATAGAAGAAACTTCTAATTGTAAAGTTGCAAGATCTAAATCAAAATTAAGTTTTGATCTAGCTGCTTTTGCAATTTCAAGATCATTTTGTAAAGAAAATTCAATTAATAACCCATATTCACTTAAACTTTTAACTTCATTTATTTGAACTTCAGTTAAATCATAATTATTTTTTAAAGCAAATTCTAAATTTGAAAAATCCTTTTGATCAGGATAATGAACAATTATTTGATTTCCACCTTTAAGATCAATTCCTTTTTCAATTGAAGGATAAATAAATATAAGTACTAAAAAAATTAATAAAAGAATTATTGGGATAATTAATAGTTTAGAATAGTTTTTTTGAGTAAAAAATTTCATATTAAATCATTTTTATAATTTATTTTTATTTAAAAATTTAAATTTTAGTAACAATACTTATAATTAGTCACTATAATATAAATATAATATATAGTTAGAAAAGTATATAAAGCTTAAGTAAAAATTAAAAAATTAAAAAAAACTAGTTAAAAAATAAAAAATTAAGAGGCATTAATCCTCACAATTACAACACCAGAACCACCAGAATAAGCAAAAGTGGCATCTTTACCAGCACCACCACCAGTACCAGTATTAGCAGGACCATAACCAAGATCACCATCATAACTACCACCAGAACCACCAGCACCATCTCCACCAGTATGGGTTGTTTTTCCTCCACCAGAACCACCAGATTCAGTTATTACTCCAAAAGATGAA
>Ga0307992_1000530_pt1 | contig 24254 bp, 27 predicted proteins | sample EllFjometagen133_FD_203162 | JGI IMG/M metagenome (GOLD analysis project Ga0307992, IMG submission 203162) | Marine microbial communities from Ellis Fjord, Antarctic Ocean - #133 | ecosystem: Environmental > Aquatic > Marine > Unclassified | place: Southern Ocean | collected 2014-10-08
TATTCTATAACAGAATCAGAAAACATTCAGCTCTGGGATATTTATCACCAGATCAATATTATCAACAATCAATTAAATGGGCAGCTTAGGCTTCTTTATGTGTCCACTTTTTTGTAGCAAGTCCAGACCGAGATTGCCCACCTACGCTTTCAGTTTCGGCGTGGCAGGCTTCGTCGGTTTTCGACCTTCTCGCAATGACGGAGTGGTTGTGATGTCGATGGTCGTTCTTGACATTGAGCTTGCCCGACGAGGCGTAGCTGAAAGCGGAGACTGGTCGAAATGTCCATTGTCCTGATCAGAACTACCTTTGGCTTCGAGCAGCCTTCTTTTTAAAGCTTTGGTTTACCAGGCAGGCTCAGCCGCTGGTTCCCCAAACTTTCCCTTGCGGAACAATAGCACGAGAGTTATCATTACATTTATTGTCACCTTTTAACTGTGTCTGGAAAAGGAAAACCATCATTCGCCTTCGCATCATAATTGTTTTACTCTTAATAATGAGCTCTCATCTGTTTGGGGCTGATCAGAATATGGTTACCGTTGAAGTCATTCCACTCACTCATGAGGTCTTGGCTGGTGAGAGTTTCGAGATCGCAGCTGTTTTTTCTATGAAACCGGAATGGCATATCTACTGGGATAATCCCGGTGAGGCAGGAATTCCCACTTCTTTTGAGTGGAAACTGCCACCTGGTTTTACAATTGTAGCTAGCTATGAGCCCGTTCCATCCCGTCATGTGGATGGGGGTATTACTACTTTTATACACGAGAATGAGGCGATCTATCTATTTCGTGTCCTGGCTCCAGGATCCATCCCTGACACCAGCACATTCTCAGTTCAGATCGATTGGTTGGAGTGTAAATCAGTATGTCAAGCTGGAGCGAGTCAACATCATTTTTCCCTGCCCCAGAAAGTCGCAGCTCCAACCCTGGAGAATCTGAAGTCAAGAGCGATGTCCAATTATCCACAAGCCATGCCTGCAGGGTCCTGGAAAGCTCAGTTAAAACGAGATCGTGTTGAGCTCAGGAATCAAATATCCCAGGAAAAAGGGACGGAGCTGATAAAAGTTGACTTTTTCCCATACACTGAGATGGTCTATAATACAGGAACCGCTGTTCGCATAAAAAGCCGTTTCCGTCATGATACCATTCTCATCGATTTGTTGAAGACACGGGATAAAGATCCAGAATCACTCCATGGCGTGCTGGTACAACACTATGCCTCGCCTGAGGGAGTGACTATTGTTAACAGCATTATCAATGAAAACATTATACCCTAAAGGAGTCATATATGCGTTTAAAACATATTTTGTTCACTGTCTTAACTCTTGCCCTCTTTGTGAATATTGGTCTTTCAAAAGAAATTAAAATCGGTAAGAAAGCACCCCAGTTCACCTTAAAAAATGTCAATGGGGTGGTTCATAATTTAAAGGACTATCGTGGGAAATATGTCGTGCTGGAATGGACAAATTTTGATTGTCCCTTTGTCAAAAAACACTACAACAGCGGCAACATGCAAATGCTGCAAAAAAAATATACTGACCAGGATGTGGTCTGGTTATCCATTAACTCCTCAGCTCCGGGTAAACAGGGGAATTTCAGTCCTGATGAAATCCTGAAAAGAGCCACAGACCATTCCGCCGCTTTCTCTGCTTATCTCATCGATGCAGATGGCAAGGTTGGCAAGTGGTATGGCGCTAAAACGACACCCCATATGTTCATCATAGATCCCAAGGGCAAAATCGCATACGCTGGGGCCATCGATGACATCAAGTCTACCAATGTGAAGGATATTGCAAAGGCTTCAAATTATGTTGCTACAGCCTTAGATGCTGCTCTGGCAGGGAGGCCCATCGAAACCACCATAACCAAACCATATGGGTGTTCGGTTAAGTATTAAAAGAGGTCAGAGCCCGGACATTGAGCAAGCCTGTACTGAGCACTTCGACTCTGCTCAGTATTAACTCCGTCGAAGTATCGAAATGTCCATTATCTTCAATAGAATCAGCCTATGGTTTCGACAAGCTCAACCGCCGGCTTTAGGATTAAAAAAGGGGTAGCGTTTGCCACCCCTTTTTATTTTTTAAACATTACTTCTTACTTAATGATGGTGTCCACCAGCGCCATGAACATGTCCATGCTCAAGCTCTTCTTTGGTGGATTCGCGGACGTCCATGATTTCCACATCAAAATGCAGGGTTTCATCAGCGAGAGGATGGTTCATGTCAACGGTAGCTGATTTATCACCAATTGCTGTGATGGTGGCAATATGGGTATGGTCGCCATTCTCTACCTGGAACTGGGCGCCCATTTTGACTTCATTGGCATCATGAAAATTCTCCAGGGGGATTTCCTGAACCAATTCTTCTGTACGAACTCCATAAGCCTGATCCGGGGCAATAATGGCTACCAGCTTGTCGCCTTTAACCTTGCCTTCAAGTTCTTTTTCAAGACCAGGAATGAGCCCGCCGTTGCCATGTAAATAGGCGAGAGGCTCACGACCTGAGCTACTATCTAAAACCTCACCCTTGTCATTGGTCAGGGTATAGTCAATACTGACAACTCTTTCTTTTTCGATGTTCATTTCTAGCTCTTTCTTTTTTTACAACGAAGGCGACGAAATAAACGAAGCTTGGTATTTGGTTTTATCTATTTCGCTGTGATTATTATTCAAATTATGCGTTTTCTACTCTTCTAATATCAGACTAAAAGCCGTGGTCAGCTTTAATACGTTTTTGCTCTCGCGTTCCAGATTGTTGGCCAGTTTTCGGGCAATATTTTCCATGACATGCAAACCGATGGAGGGATGCTTCATATTTGCATCCTGAAAGGGTTGTTTCTCCATAATGACCATTTCACAATCTGAAGAGGCAATAACTGAAGCTGTCCTGATGGATCCATCCATGAGCATAGCCATTTCGCCAAAAAAGGGCCGGTACTCATCGCTGAGGGTAATAAAGGTTTTGTCCTTGGTATCTGATTCTTCCTCCCCGAGGAGGGTTAATTTTTTGCTGATGGTGACCTCGCCCTTGATGAGAATAACCAGGGTTTCTCCCGTTTCTCCCTCATTCATAATGGCTTCACCCGCTTGGTAGGAAACCTGGCGAGTCGCCGGTCGATAGACAGCAATGTCTTCTTCGGTCAATCCTTTAAACAGGGGACAATTTTTTAGATGCTGTATGTGAGGCATAGGCTACTCGGTTTCTGGTTAAAACTTACTTTAACAATATCATCTGTTCACCGGATTTAAGGACATAATCCTTTTCCGGATTGATACGGACTTTAATTTTTTGTTCTTCATTCACACCACGGCCAGCGGCTTTGAGTTTGGCTGCAATAAATTGATCGAGATAATCGCCTGAGTCAGCACTGAGAAAATCACCAATGCTGGCACTCCCCTCTTCCTGATACACACCAAGGAGGGTCTTGTTATGTTCCTCAAATAACTGGGTAAATAATTCGGAATAGGTTTTCCCAATCATGCGATCTGGTATCTCTTGGGTCTCAAGACGGGACTGATCCGTACTCAAAATTTCAGACAAGAAGGCTGGAATACCTGGGTTGTGCAATTGTGTTGCTCCTAGATAGGGTCCGAATTCGTCTGCGATAATAATTCCATCGGCCTTGGCGCGACGGAGTTTGGCTTTGTTCTCATAATGGAGGATGTAGGCATAGACTTTTGTTTTGGGTGCCAGGGCTTTAATGGAATAGGTGGCCAATGCTGTTTTTTCATCCGCTTCGGCTTTGCCGGCCTTGATGAGATTGGGCAATAGCAGGACTGCCTTAGCCTTGGAAACGTTGGCTTTGGCCAAGACTGCATCCTGAGTATAATCACCCCTGACAAAACCCAGATGGCTGGCATTGAGTGTGGAGCGCCAGGCATCGATTTCCTCCTCTGACAATTCATTAACCAGGACAATAGGTGTATTGTCCTTCTGGTTCTGCTTTAGTAATGATTCCAATAATTCATCTGCCAGATCGTTCCAGCCGCAGATGATATAGTGGTCGCTATAATTTATTTTTTCCAAACCTTTACCCTCTCTGATTTTCCTGGCTACAAAAATGGATGAAATGGTAGCCGTAAAGAATGAGATCAACGCCATAGAGAAGAACATCATGATAGAGGCTGCAATCCTCGCAGCCGGTGTCACTGGAGTCATGTCACCAAAGCCCACTGTGGTCATGGTTACCCAGGCCCAGTAGAAAGCATCAAAGATGTTGGTGATCTGGCGGTCGTTGGAGCTGTAATCCAGCAGGAAAACAGCAATACCGCCGACAAAGAGAATGGTCCAAAGTACCACAAGCAGCTCTAGTACACCTTCTTCCCGGAGTCTTTTAGCCCAGGTTATCATTTTATGGATAATCTTCATTCGCATTAAACTAAGTCAAAAGCTTACATCCTGAAGGAATAAGTTTAGAGATTAGAAGACAGAAGACAGAAGACAGAAATTTGAATCTTGACATCTCGATAATATTTAGTAATCTAGTAACGTAGTAATTTAGTAAATTTTCTATAAGGAACATAAAATGAAAATTCCAAGCGAACTCAAACACAAGCCTGTCATTGTCTCAGAAAACTATGACCGCATTGACGGACGAAAAGCTCACAACTCGGATGCCAAAGGATTATCCCTGGGTTTGGCCCAGTGGAATGAACGTGGCAAGGTTGATATCTCAGCCAAGGTCTGGCGACATACTGGCGGAAAATGGTCACGGCAGTCAGAAGAGCTCCCTCTGCATCGCGTTTTGGATCTGGCCATTCTCATTGTGAAATCCAGAAAGATTTTTCTCGAACGCTATCACAAAAACGAGAAAGACTATCCAAACTATCCCTCTCTGGATCGTATTGGTCTCCAGGGCGATGCTATGAATGTGCAAGTTTGCGTTGACAATGCGTTTATTGAAGATGATCTTGATCTCTTTGATGCAACCCTGGCTAAGGATGATGAAATAATCAGTGAGCGCTTAAATGTTCTCGGAGGTTTGCTCAAAGATCTGAAATCTTAATGGACTAAACGGAGAATTCACGATGCAACTCAACATATTAGATTTCCTGACCGGCTTCTTTTTAATGAATGCCATGCCACATCTGATTTTTGGTATAATCCGACTACGTTTTTTGAGTTTATTCGGGTTCTCTGCTATTGGAAATTTACTCTACGCCGTGGTAAATGTTGCCATTGCTGGAGCAATATATCATTACCAATACGACATCATGTCAATTAAGCAGGATGGCATCCTACTGGGGGCTCTGGCCATGCTGGTGATCTACCTGATCACTGGTCGCTTCTTCGTGGGCTTGTTTCAAGCCAAGCACAAACCCATTTTGACAAATTTAATGACAAATAAGTAGCTAATAATCCAAATTAAATCAGCTCAATACATTTCTGGTTTATTGTTTTCATGTAATTTACATTAATGCAAATGATATCGAGGGACCCTAGCCAGATAGTCTGGTTTGTTCTTTTTCTTTAATCGGGTTTCAGTCTGAATCATTTTTCATAAGGAGTTAATTTCATGGGTGACAAAGGCAGTAAAGATAAAGGTAAAAAGGAATTACAGAAAAAAGCCGCACATACGCTAAAGGAAAAACGACAACTTAAGAAAGACAAAGCGAAGGAAAAAAAGGGCCGAACCTACTCTGACACCTAATGTAGCGATCACTTTCACTACGAGACAGGGATGCGGGCGAGCCCCTAACTATATATGAAAAAACAAAAACTATCGCCCATACTCTATCTGCCTCATGGTGGAGGACCTCTTCCCCTCCTTGGGGATCCTGGACACACAGAGCTGATTTCATTTCTCTCGAATATTCGTGGAAAGCTCGGTGAACCCCGAGCCATCCTGGTTGTCAGTGCCCACTAGGAAGAATCACAGCCAACCATCCAATCAGCAGCTAACCCCAAGATGCTATATGATTATTCTGGGTTTCCATCAGAGACCTACACGATTACCTATCCCGCTCCAGGTCATCCTGGTCTAGCCAAAGAGATTCAGGGTAAGATTGAGAAAGCCGGTTTCAAATCTGACCTGGATTCTGAGCGTGGATTTGACCATGGTGTCTTTGTCCCTCTCAAGAGGATCTTCCCGGAAGCAAATATTCCCTGCTTTCAAATTTCTTTGATCAAAGGTTTAGACCCAGCACAACATATCGCACTGGGACGAGCCCTCCATTTTTTGAGAAGTCAAAATGTGCTTATTGTAGGGTCAGGAATGTCTTTCTATAACATGCGAGCTTTCTTTGCAAAGGGTCAATCTGATTCCCGACCAGATATTGAATTCGATGAATGGTTGGTGAAAACCTGTTGCTCAGAGGATCTCACCGCCACCGAACGGGATCATCACTTAATAAATTGGTCTCAAGCACCATCAGCCCGCTACTGTCATCCATGAGAGGAACATTTAATCCCACTACATGTCTGTTATGGTGCGGCTGGACCAGATGCGCCTCCAGCAAAACTCGTTTTTAATGGTGAGGTTCTTGGAGTGAAAGTTTCCGCCCTATTGTGGTCTTAAATAATCTTCCTGTAACTGTCGGATAAAAAAATGAACCCTTTTGACCTAAAAACATCAGACCCCCTTGATCTCACGGATGTGGAAATCACCTCTGAACGCCTCCTGCTCACGACAAAACTGGCAAACTATCGCGAAGATATCTTCACTGAATTTAATGATGATATCATTGAGTATATGCTCCCCAAGCCAGCTGAAAAAATTAAAGAAACGATGGTATTCATAAACGATTCTTTGAAGGGCATGCGTGATGGCTGGAATCTTGCACTGGCTATCACCGTCAGGATCAACGGTGAGTTTTTGGGATGCTGTGGCTTGCATGGTAAGGGCCAACATCGAACACCGGAACTGGGCATCTGGATTAAGAAGTCAGCCCATGGACACAAATATGGACAAGAGGCCATTCAGTCTCTGGCTCAATGGGCTTTCGATCATATCGACGTGGATTATCTGATCTACCCTGTAGATCGTGCCAATACCCCCAGTCGGAAAATCCCAGAACTGTTGGGGGGGTCAATTTTTAGAGAGAAGCAGGTGAAAACTGCCCGAGGTGGCTATCTCGATGAGGTTCAGTATAAGTTATTAGCCACTAACTTCAATCCGCTTCTGAATACAAAATGGGGTTGAAAGACGTGTCTATCAGCTCTCCTGGCTGAATATCAGGCGTGAAGGCATCCCGATCTATCAGCTGGGTTTTGCTCGGTGATTTTAATAAGCGGGTATTCTCTGCCATATAGATAATGGTCATGACTTCCCGGTTTTCTTGAGTAAGATTTGGACCTGCATGATGGACCGTCCAACCGGCATAAATACTGATATCACCCAACTCAAATTCATCTGCACTTACCTCAAAACCAGACTCCTTCACATACTTGGAAAAGAAGACTTCACTCTCATCACTGATGACCATGTCCCGCCCGCCTGTTTTCAAGTGGCTTCCCCTGGCGAATGAGAGCGTCCCCATTTCAGCAGGTGTTTTTTGGAGGGGAATCCAGAAAGTGCAGGTATTCACCGGTATCCAGGGGCCAATAGACCTGATCCACATGCCAGGGTGTTGCCCCTCCCCCAGCCTCTTTAAACAAAGCCTGATCATGGTAGAGCCTGACTCCGCTGACGCCCATGATTTTGGCTGCGATTTTAGCTAGGTCATTTCGGAAAACGAAGTTTTTAACAGTCTCAGATTTGTGCCAGAGATTGGTGACCTGAGTAAAAGCCCGTTTATAAGCAGAGCGCATCTCTATTGGATCCGTATTGGGATTAAGGGCTGACATAAGCTCTCGAAGCTCAAGGGATAGATCTCCCCGGCTTTCTGAATCTACACCTCTCCGAACCCGGATAAATCCATCTCGTCTATAACGCTCCTGCATCTCAAGACTGATATCTGCTTTATTTATTTTGACTCCAGTTGTTGAAATTGACTGTGCTCAAATTATTAAGCATTTGAATGATTAAAAGCATTTGAATTGATTTATCTTCCCTCAACTATGAAGGATTCATTCAATGCGTATTAAAATATTTCTCATCCTCTCAATCCTCTGCGGCAATCTTCTGTCGCAAACCACAGTAAACGGAAATATTAGTGGCATTTGGGATTCGGACGGAAGTCCTTATCAACTCAAGGGGAACACCGTTGTGGGTATTGGAGATACTCTAATTATTGAAAATGGTGTCATGGTGGATCTGGGTACAACCTTTGAGTTTAGAGTTCAAGGGGTCTTGTCTGCCAGTGGCGTCTTTTTTCACAATGGCGGCCAAATCAGAGGTGACAATGGGCAGTTAGATTTCGACAACTGTGCTTTCCATGACCTTCAGGGTGGTATCAATATCATCAGTGGCAGCGCTGGGATTCATGGCTGTAGAGTTGAGGATACGGCAGAGACTGGAATATCCTTTTCAAATACTGACTCTTCATTTGTCCGCTATTGTCTGATTAATAATAGTGGTAATTATGGTATCAAAATTCTGCAGTCAGATGAGGTGGAGGTTTCTCACAACTGGCTGATGGGAAATTCAACGAATGATTTCAATCATCCCGCCCTGTTTATCGACTCCTGCTCACCTCAGATCATTGAGGATAATATTATTGATAACAATCATGGTCAGGGCATTGGGGTCTGGACCTTGACTTCTGTAGCTGCGCCGGTACTAAAAAGCAATTTTATCCGAGGCAATTTTACAGGCATCACCGTCGTAAACTCTCCAGCCTATATCCTGGACAACATTATCATAGCGAACTATCAGGAAGGCAATTTCAACAGTGGTGCAGGTATTTATGCCGGTTTTGGCTCTTCAGTAGGTATTGTCATGGGGAATTATATCGGTGGCAATTATTACGGGGTTTCTATCATCAATAGCGCCTCACCCAATCTAGGTGATATGGTCAACGATTATCCTGGCGATGATGGTCTCAATTTATTTTACGGCAACACCTATAATGGCGAGACCTGGCATATCTGGAATGGCACTTCATCACCCATCATGGCTCAAAACAACTATTGGCTGGAGATAGAGCTCAGCGACGTTGATGCAACGCTGTACGATAATGAAGAAGGTGGTGGTGAAATTTTGTATGAGCCTATTTATGCCGCTCCCCTGCCTGAACCTCCAGATATCAACGCGGATGGATCAATCAATATCCTGGATGTGGTTGTTCTCATTGAGGGATTCGTTGGAGGGGGTATGCCTGATCCGGTGACCTTCTATCTATCAGATATTAATCATGATTTTGACCTCAATGTAAGTGATGTGGTAACACTCATTGAGATTGTCATTCAATAAAAGTTTTTAACTGGGGCTCGGTGTGAACCGATTGTCTTAGTCTCGATGATTCCCATCGTTTGACAGTTGGGAAGAGAGTTCCAGAAGGCGTTCTTTTTCGGTGTTGCTGAGATTTTCATACCCCACTCGTGTAATCTTGTCTAACAGGGCATCCATCTCTTTTCTTAATTCGGTTTCGGTCTTAACCCGGTGCCAACCCTGTTGTTGGGATTGCGAGGTAGAGGATCCTGTCCGCCGGGAACCCTTATCCTTGATAATGCGGAAGCTCTTAAACTTTCCAAACCACTGTCGCCATGGGATATTCAATCCTTGATAGCGACCATTTCGCTTCAGATAGAACCAACCCACAACCAGACCACCGAGGTGCGTGATATGACTGATCCCATCGCCATTACCTACAGAAACAAAGGTTATAAACCCCATAATGAGCATGAGGTATTTTACTTTGATGGGCACCAGCATGTAGAGCAGAACTTTGCGATCAGGGTAAGTAAAAGCGTATGCCAGGAGAATGGCGTAAACTGCCCCACTGGCTCCTATAATGGAGGGAATGGTTCCCCTGTATCCGCTCAGGACGCCAATAAAATAAGGAACGAGCGAAAACACTCCTGCTCCTGCTCCTGTCACCACATAGAATCTCAGAAATTCCTTCCGTCCCCAAATGGTCTCCAGTTCTGATCCGAACATCCAGAGCATGAGCATGTTCATGGCGATGTGCCAAAAGCCACCATGTAAAAATAAATATGTGAATGGTTGCCAGATGCGAAAACCAAAAATGACATCATGGGGGTTTAAGCCAAACCAACTGGCCCAGATATCCATACCCATAATTTGACTGAGCATGAAGACAACGACATTGGCAATCAGAAGTTGACGTACGCCCACTCCCATTTTATTGGGACCAAATCGCATACGCGGTGTGCCTTGCTGGAAATTCCACTGGTTCATGATTTAGTATAAGATTTTTACATGGATTTGAAAGACAGGGATTTGATTGGTTATGGAAACTTGAGGTTTTCAACCAGTCACTCCGAGTCTTTCGAAAAAATGGCTAAATACCACAAAACGCTGGTTCGTCATCTCGAGCGGAGTCGAGGGATATTTATATCAGGCAAATTGAGTAGACCCCTCGACTCCGCTCGGGATGACATGCTAAAAGATCGACGGTTGAGCTGGTTGTTTCTCTGACAAGTCTTTGCGATACCGACACTCGTGTCGGGAGAAGCCTGTCCGCCGTACTGCGTACTTGCAGGAAGGCGGGCAATCTCCGACTTCTTGGGTAGCGGACAGACCGAGATCGCCGCGTCGGCTTTCAGCCTCCTCCACCGCCTCTGGCGGGGTTCCGCGAAGACAGACAGCGATCAGCTACGGCCATCATGACAAGTTCAGCTGACGGTCTTTACCCTAAATCCGACTCACCCACTCCATAAGCTGGGCTGTGAGGAAACCAAAATATAATCCCAGGATATTTCCCAGAACCCCCATGAGTAAGCCAACAGGGGCCATACCCTTCTGGTAGACTGAGGCGACAATGGGTGCACTAACCACACCGCCGATATTGGCCTGTGAGCTGGTGGCGATGAGAAACATGGGCGCCTTCAGATAACGACCCACACTAAAAAGTACCGTGGCATGTATAGCAATCCACACAACACCCACCAGGAGAAACACGGGTGCTTCGTTAATGGCCCTTAGATCCGCTTTGGCACCAATGGTAGCCAGAAGTAAGTACAGGAAAATGTTTCCCAGATGTGATGCGCCTTGTTTTTCCAGTTTTGCCACAGGTGTAAAAGAGAGTCCTAGGCCTACAATTGAAACCAGGATCACCGTCCAGCCAAAACTGGTTACAACCTTACCAATATCAGGGAGATATTCACCGGCTAAGAGACAGATAAAACCCAGTCCTATTCCAATCACCAGCATATGGATCAGACCAGAAAAAGTCAGGGGTACCTTCTTTTGATGATCTGAATTAGCGAGATGATCCTTGAGTTCATCGACAGGAGATTCGGTCACTCCATTCCACTTGTCCAGTCTGGTCTGGAAGGCCGATATAAAGATCACAACACCCATCCAGCCATAACCAACGATGGTGTCAACAATGATCATCACTCCAAACAGCTCGTCTCTGACACCGATGGAAGTCCCCACTGCAACCATGTTGGCGCTGCCGCCAATCCAGGATCCTGACAAAGCGCCCATGCCCTGCCAAGCATCTTCAGGCAGCCAGGCTCCAAAAAGAGCCAGACTGATAACGCCACCGAGAACAATTCCAACCGTTCCGCCCAGCATGGTTCCCAGGGCTTTGGGGCCCAGTTTGGCAATGGCTTTGACGTCCGCCGAGAGAAGCAATAATACCAGGGCCGCTGGAAGCAAATACGTTTTCACCCAGCCATATAAATCAGATTGTTCTGGGGTGATTCCCAGCGTCGTTGATATCATGGGCAGGAAATAAACCCATATCACAGGAGGTATGATTTCGAATAGCCTGGCAGCCCAGGATTGTTCTTTGACATAGTAAATCAGGCCGATCAGTGATATTAGATATACCAGGATAGCGGTTGGGTCAGTAATTAGTGGCATTTACAAAACTTTCTTTTTCTGTTTGTGGGTGTGTCCTTTTTCATCAAGGCACAAAATCAGGAAGGTGAGACTGACGAATTCACTTTGCATGCAAGTTTATGTGAAACTTTCTACTTTCAAAATCTCTTCAATCTCATCATCCGACATGACGAATTCACGAGCTTCTTTGACAAGGTGTCGCCAGATCAGGGGCAAGCCAGTAACGAGAAGCGCCAGGATGATATAAAAGGGGAGTGGGTTCATAAAGAACAGTCCCGTGATACCAATAACCCCGGCTATCACCGTCGTGTATTTTCCATCTCGCTCCATAACCCGTCGTCGTTCAGCGAGTGCTTCCTGGAGTTCAGCCACATCCGTCAAGCGTCTTTGGGTTTCATTCAACTGTCCTAAAATGGGATGAGCGTCTATTTTATTCATGGTGTCTCCTCATCTTAAAAATATACTTCGGTATACTTATTGGCGTTTGGCATCAGGTAGGGGATATATCCCTTCAAATTTGGCTGCACCACAGTATAAGATGTTTGATACCACATAAAAGCATAGGGTGCTTCCTCTATTAAAACACTATCTACTTTCATGGCCAATATTTTTCTTTCTTGAGGGTCCAGACTTTGCTGAAGTTTTTCAATTGATATATCTACTTCCAGATTTGAATATCTATTCCTGCGTGCAGCTTTGTCCGTGTGGAATAATGGTGCCAGGAAGTTTTCTGCATCGGCATAGTCAGCCCACCAGTTTCCCCAATAGCCATCTGTTTCACCTTTGCGCATAGCATCACGCATCATGTTCCAATCATTTCGGACAAGATGCACAACAAAACCCGCTTCATTAAGATAGTGTTGAATGGCTTCTAATGTTTGTGAAACTGCCGCAGCGGGGTCAACCCAAAGATCAAATTCACAACCCTCGGCGTATCCTGCTTCCTTAAGAAGTTCCCGAGCTGCTTTTTGATCATAAGGAATGCTATTTCGTGTAGAATCATATCCAACCAGCCCTTGTGGTATAGGCCCTTGCGCCAATGTTGCACTATTGTGCAGTATGCGATATATGATTTTTTCCCTATCGATTGCCAGCGTCACAGCCTGTCTCACACGCTTATCATCAAATAGTTTTCGCTGAACATTCATAGCTAAATAGTAAATACCTAGCTCTTCCAGCTTGTGAATATAGGGTTTCCATACTTCACTACGTGTCCAATACTTAAATTTAGAGTTTGGGATGGTCATTACATCCAGATTACCCGCTTCAAATTCAATTGCTGAAGTTAAAACTTCTTGAATATTATTTAATAAGATTCCTTCAAGTTTTGCCGGGCCTGCGTAATAGTTTTCATTCCTTGCCATGCGAATTTGTCTATCTGCCTGCCATTGCTTGAAGATCCATGTGCCTGTGCCTAAAGGATAATTTTTTAAATCAACAGTGGTACTGTCAGGATGTATATTTTGCACAATGGCAGTTGCCGGGGCACCCAAAAAACCAAGAAACGGTGCAAGGGGTGAATTAAGAGTTATCTCAATTTCAACATCATTTATCACCCTTATGCCCCTCACACTATCTGCTATTCCCTGCATATAGATATCTGCGCCAAGAATTGGTGATAGTAGCCAGGTTTTTGGGGAGGTTATCTCTGTATTCAGTACTCGCTCAAAAGAGTACTTCACATCAGCCGCTGTGAGGAGCCTTCCATCCCAGAATTTGACGTCATCCCTTAGGTAAAACTTATAACTCCGCCCATCCGGCTATATCTCCCAGGATTTTGCCAGGCCAGGCAGGATTTCACTGCCAACTCCAAAGCGTACCAGATTATCATACATTAATGCAGTTATAACTCCAGTGGTTATATCTGTAGAGAAGGCAGAATCAAGAGATTTAGGCTCCGTAGTTATAATTAAATTCAGGTAATCGGCATAAGGATCTTCAGGACAGCACGACCCCAGATTAAGTAGCAAGAGGGTAGCCACTGCACCTAGTGCTGTTTTGTGCACCACTTTGATAGGTTGTTTCATCATGCATCCAACAGGTCTCTCTTTCTCACTTCACACTTTGCAAGGCTTCATGGTCTTCGATGATGGTCTAAGATATACCATAACGCTTCCTATAAAAAACCAATGTTCAAACAACAAAAAATACTTGCCTGACCGACTGTTCGGTCATATCTTCAAGCAATACTCAAATCAAGGAGGTAATCCACCATGAGTCCACTGCAAAAAGACCCCACCAAAGCGGATGCTATTATAAGAGCTGCTATCCATATATTTGCAAGAGATGGCCTGGACAAAGGTAAAATCGCTGATATAGCCAAAGAGGCTGGTATCGGCAAAGGTACTGTTTATGAGTACTTTAGCAGCAAGGATGAGATCTTCCATGCCATGGTCGACACCATCATGAACGATATGGTTGATGCCTCTGAGACACTCTACGCCATGGATCTTAGCCCCCGTGACAAACTCCGTACGTTTATGCGAATGAACATCGAAATCATCTTCGAAATGGATGAAGCCATGCTCATTATTACAGAAATGTGGGCTCAGGGTGCTCGAGCTATCCGACGTGGTGAACATGATGCCACCCAACTATCTTCTTCCTATGGTAAGATGAAAGATCTGGCTATTAATATTCTTAAGGCTGGTGTCATGGCTGAAGATTTCCGTGATATGAACTATGATGGCATGGCTACCTTAGCTCTGGCATTTATCGATGGGTTTGTCTGGCAGTTTATGATGAGCAATGACCGCGCTGCTTTTGACAGGGCCCTTATAGAAGGAATCGAAAGTTTTATGAAAGGACTAGAGAGATGAAGATAAAATTTGTTTCAATTTTATTGCTCGGCTCATCCATTGCTTTCTCCCAGGCACCAACAGGTACAGAAATTATTGATCAGGTGACCAACATCATGTCTCCCGAAAACTCCTATTCCAAGGGCACTCAAACCATTATCACCAGCTCAGGCAAAGAGCGTGTTTTTGAATTTGAATCCTGGGCAGCCGAAAAAGGCAAGAGCTCGCTTACCCGCTATACCAAACCTGCGGCTATCCGCGGACAAGCCTTTCTCATGCTGAATAATGCGGATGATATCTGGAGTTATTTTCCCCGCACCAAACGGGTACGTAAGCTGGCCTCCCATGCTAAGAAGCAAAAAATGCAAGGGTCTGATTTTACATATGAGGACATGGGCGGGGGAGATGTCTTTCAAAAAAAATTTAGGTCAACACTGATTGCAGAAGAAACCCGAGATGGAGAACAGGTCTGGAAAGTGGAAATGATAGGCATTCCTGACCAAGAACCTCCTTATCCAAAAATTATTCTCTGGGCACGGCAGTCCGATTACTTCCCAGTGGCTCTCGATTATTACAATGAAAAAGACTTTAACACAAAATCTCTTATAATGAGTGACATCCAGGTGATTGAGGATTATCCCACTGCCATGACCATGGTCATGACCGACAACAAAGAGCGCTCCAGCACCACCATGCGCACCCTGGAAATCACCTACGCCTGGGAGCCATCAAAAAGTTTCTTTTCAGAAAGGAACTTAAAAAAATGAAATTCTGGGGGATACTCTTATTGCTGCCCAGCCTGCTCTGGGCACAACCTGAGTTCTATGGCTATTTTGAATCTGAAGCCAGCACCATGCAGTTGGGCACCAGCAATTACAATTTCGGCTTTAATAAATTCCGTCTGGATATAGAAGCCCGGCCTAATGACCATGTGCAGATTGGCGCCAATATTAACATCCAACACTATTGGGGTAAAACCACCTGGAATTTCTTTGATTTTATTCCCGGTTATGCTGGAACGGGAATGGTTCTGAATGTGGATCTGCCTGACACCCTCCTTCTTGATAATGTCTACATGAAGCTATCCTTCCAGCTTTTCGATTTTACAGTTGGTCGACAACAGATTTCCCCTGGAGTTGGCTATGCCTGGAACCCCACTGACATTTTCAATTCAAAAAGTCTTTTGGATCCCAGCTATGAACAAACCGGAGTTGAAGCATTGCGGATTGACCTTCCTTTAAATGACCGATCCTCATTGATTGCCATCGTTCAACCCGAAGAGCATCTTGACTATAGCACACAACAATACATTTTCAAAAGCGGCCTCGGCAGTTTTGACTTCTCTTTTACGGGTTCCATTCAGGAAAGAGTCGATTATGATGCACCTATACTTGGCGACATGTTTGCCAAAAAACGTACCATGTATGGAGCAAGTACCGTTGGTGAGCTGTTCGGCTGGGGTTTATGGGGAGAAGTTGGGTATAATGTCCTTGAGATGGATTTGCCACCACACTCTTCATCTATGTATGTAGATGATAGAAAATGTACAGAGTACATCATTGGTGCAGATCACACTTTCGACAACTCCTTATACTTCCTGGCAGAATATCTTCACAATGGTTTTGGAACTGCAAAAAAAGAAGACCTCTTCTTGACGGATTATTTTGCTGCTCTCGGAGGAGCGTCACACAGCCTCATGCAGGACTATGCCTTCTTCTATGCCATGCACCCCACCTTTGACTATGTCACCCTGAGCGCCATTGTCTTTGCCAACTTCAATGACAATAGTGGTGCCTTTAGTCCAATCGTAGACTGGAGTGTTTTTGAAGATACCAACCTGTCTCTTCAAGGGAGTGTTTACTGGGGTGAAGATGATACGGAATTTGGCCTGCAGGACTGGGGGCTGATTTTAAATGTTACCAGTAGCTTTTAAGGCTTTTCAACTAATGGCATCAAACATTAAAACCTTCGCGCGCTTTGCGTCAGAAGTTTACCCCGCAGAATGCGGGGCGGTTAAAAGCAATTTTGTGCCTAAATACTATTCAAGAAAGGATTAATCATGCGAGAACGATTGATCAAAAAACTGGCCGATCTGGCCGTAAACAAAACCAAGATGATGCTCTGGATTATTGCAGGTGTCACCCTGGTAACCCTGGTGTTGTCAGGTGGAATGTCCATGACGCCCAAATGGTCAGACATGCTTCCCGCAGGGGATAAACGCACCATCGAATTTGATCGTATTCTGGATGAATTTCAATCCGCTTCCAGCATCATCGTGGTAGCCCAGGGAAGTGAAGCCGATATCAAAGCTTTCGCCAACGATCTGGCTCCCCGTGTTCTGGATTCCCTGACCATTCCTGGTAAGGATACAGAGCCCGCAGTCTATGTCCGTCGAGTAGACTACAAAGCAGACTTGGACTTCATGAAAGAGCATGGCTTTATGCTCATGAAGGAAGATAACCTGAAAAACATGAAGGATATTTTCCAGGATCCTGGTCTGGCTGGCCTCCTGACCAACATGAACGACTCTTTTGAAAAGGAGTATATCCAACCAGAGGAATCCATGTCAAACCGGGAAGAGGAAGATGGTGCTCTCATCTTTTTAAACGGGATTAATGGTTGGTTGGAAGCCATTGGACACACACTCAGAACCGGAAGCATCAGGACTTCCGATGCTGAAACTGCCGTAGACAAACTTCTCCTGGGGGAACCCTATTTCCTTTCCTATGACCGAGAAGCCCTTATCATGAATCTGATACCCACCTTCAGTATGATGGATGTCTATATGCTTGTAGATGGAACGGATGCAGTACAGGCAGTCCTGAATGAAGTGCTTGAAAATCACCCCAATGTCCAGGCCGGTTTGTCTGGTGCCATTGCCGTCGGTCGTGATGAGATGGTCTATAGTTCCCAAGGACTTGAAATCTCCATGCTGCTCTCCATGTTCGCTATTGGAGCCCTTTTATATATGGCCTTCAAAATGGCCTCAGCACCTGTCATGGCCCTCACCAATCTTATCATCGGTCTTATCTGGGCAGCGGGTATTGTTGCAGTGGTGGTACCTGTGTTAAATATTATGACTGCCATGTTTATGGTCATACTTATTGGGTTGGGTATAGATTTTTCCATTCATGTGATCTCAACCTTTACTGAGATGCGCGCCAAGGGTCTTTCCATCCATGAAGCCACACTGGCTGGATTAGAGAAGAGCGGCAAGGGGGTTTCCACCGGCGCTGTAACCACAGCTGTTGCCTTCCTGGCCCTAATGATTGGAGACTCACGTGCCATGAGTGAACTCGGTCTGGTGACAGCCATTGGACTACTGGCCGTCATGATTTCCAGCTTTGTCGTCCTCCCCGTTTTTATGGTTGTCCGAGAGAGACGCAAGGAACGTCGTCTGGTTAAAAAAGGTCTCCCCATGGAAATCGAGTCCAGAGATCTCACCTTCGCGCCCCTTGGAAATGTGGGACAATGGATTCAAGGGAATCCCTGGGTTAGCCTGACCTCCGTGGTCATCATTACTATCCTTCTGGCATTCTCCGCCAGGGAAATCACCTTTAATCACAACATGATGGATATGGAAGCTGAGGGCTTGCCCAGTATTATGCTCCAAGATACCGTCCAGGACAAATTTGACCTGAGCATGGATTTCGCTTATCTGGTTTCAGAGAATGTGGAGGACTCACGCAGGCTGAAAAAGATAGCCAAAGAGCTACCTTCGGTGGCATCAGTTGAGGATATCTCAACCTACCTGCCTTCGCCGGAAGAACAAAGCAAGCGGGCGCCCCATATCCAGGAGATTCACGCCATGATGGAAAAGGCCAGCGTCTCACCCATCGTCGCAAATGATCTTGAATTAATTCGTCAAGAAATTGAACGGCTTGAAATGAATATCATGGAGTTTCAGTCCATGGCTTTCCTCGGCGGACAGGACAAAGTCTATGCCCGCTGTACGGAGATTGTCGGCAGTGAAGAGGACCCCCTTGAAAACACCATATTTTCCAATATATATGCCTTGCTTGACCAGGGGCCAAGAATCATAACGGCAAAACTGAATACCTTTCAGGACAGCTACGCAGAATATTTCACAGCCAGCGTGCTGAAAATGGCCAACACGGATCCAATCAACCTGGATGTCCTTCCAGAGTCTATTGTGGATCGCTATGCCAGCAAAGACCGGTCGTTGTTTCTTACAACGGTGTTGCCTTCGGGAAACATCTGGCAGGACAGAGCTTTCATGGAACAGTTCTCTGTTGAGCTTGGTGGTGTGAGTGATCGCTCCACAGGTATGCCCGTCATTATGAACGCTTTGATAGAAATCATAGGGCGTGATGGTCGTAATGCTGCCATGTTAACACTCATCCTCATCTATCTCATCCTCCTGCTGGACTTCAGAAGTTTTAAATATGCTATCTTCGCCATGTTACCTCTGGTTGCAGGAGCCGTCTGGATGATCGGACTCATGCAGATCTTTGGCTTCCAGCTGGACCTCATGAACGTCATGGCATTACCATTGATTCTGGGTATAGGGATAGATGATGGTGTTCATGTCGTCCACCGCTGGCGTATAGAGGGTCCTCGCCCTGCAAACATTGTACTGGCCAGTACCGGCAAAGCCGTTCTTTTGACCTCCCTGACGACCATGCTGGCTTTCGGATCTATGATGTTCTCACCCTTCCGTGGATACGGCAGTTTGTCCTGGGCGCTTATCTTTGGCGTGGGAGCCTGTTTTCTCACAACAGTGATTATTCTACCCGCCTTTATGGGTTTGATGGACAAAAAGAAATAATGCTGGATAGAACCTTGCGAGGGTTGAGTCACTCCAGACCCTCGCAAGACTTTCATTGTTTAAGGTAACAAGGAGCTCAACTCAAATGAAAAACCTGACATTCTGTTTGATTACCCTGCTATCAATCACCCTTTCTGCTCAGGAAGATATTGAGCAATACCTGTTAACAGATTCCCTTGAAATTCAAGCTCTGGTTGAGCAAAACGTTCTCCTAGATACGGAGGAAGAAGCGGGACCTAAAGTAACTGCATTTACTAACTTCGGTCTGGTGGGAAAACAGTTTAGTAATCTGGACGATCTAAATGCATCACTGCTATCTGCAGGCTATGGTGAAATTCCCAGTGCTAGTCTGGGTTGGACCTTTGGCAACAGCATTGATGTCGGCAATCATATCACCATTGTCACAAGCATCTTCAGTAATGTTTTTTTAAACCGTTTCAGTGAAGGGGTTGACAACTCAAGTAGGTATACCTATTTGAGCTTTCTCATGGGAATGGCCTATCGAAAGGACCTGGGCAAATTTCATCTTGCACCGGGGTTGGGTCTGGGTTTTTCTCAGAATTATCTCACACTAAAACCCAACGGACTGGAAGAAATGGACTGGGACAATCTGTACCTCAATAATGATCTTGTTGTGGCTGTCCGACAAATTGATTTTGCCATTTCTACCGATTTATCTATCGGGAAATATTTTCCAAAAAAAGGAGCTGGAAAGCATCTGCTCAACCTGAAACTGGGGATGGTTTTTCACCCCTTTTCATTTGTAAAACCAGGTATCTATGCCGGCGAAGGCAACGCTGTCAAACTAAATGGTGCGCCTTCACTAAACAGCACAGGTTTCAATCTGATGTTGACCTGGGGCTAGCTGCCAATAAAAAAAGGCTGATTATTAGAGCAGGTAAATACCATGAATCGTAGATTAACCCTCACGCTTCAGGCAGTCGCTCTGCCGGTGAACTTTATTAAATTCTGGTGGGCTTTTATTTTCTTCATTGCCTTGATGAATTTCTGGCGTCTGGTTTTTCTATTGTCTCAATTCGGATTTCTCCAAGGCTCCAACTGGACGCTCTATACCAGATCATTCCTAATTGGTCTGCGGTTTGACGGGATGGTTGCATCTTATTTGATGCTACCCCTGGGCATTCTGATGATTATTAAAATTATTACCAGCAATGAACGCTTCTACAAGTATTCTTCTCGTGCATACATCATTCTCAGCTCTCTGACTATCTCTCTGATCAATATTGTCGATGTCTTTGTTTTTCAGGAATTTGATTCTCATTTGAGCTTTTTAACGCTACGCTCCTACACTGTTCAAAAAGACAGCATGGCTTTCATTTTTGAAGAATATCCTGTTTTCCTAGCCCTTGTTATACTCCTGCTTTTTACTTGGGGAGTATTCACTCTGTACAGAATTGTTAATGCTGCCATTCAAGACAAGACAAGTTCGATCTTTAAAAAAAGCCTGGGCCTTACCCTGACCATAATCATGTTAGGTACTTTTAGTCGAGGTGGCTGGCAGGAGAGACCTCTTGATTGGGGTTTCGCCATGTTTAGCCCTGACTTTGTTGCCAACCAGACCGCTCTGAATAGCCTCTTCTTTTTAGGCCGAAGTGTGGTACAGTTTTCCTCTGAAAGCAATTCTCATGAGTTGACACAATACTATGATCCTGAAGATGCTTTTGATACAACACGTAAGCTTCTACATGATCCTCTCGCTGACTTTATTGATGACACCACCATGACTCGGATGCGTAATGTTCAAGGAGGCAATGATTACAATGTCATTCTAGTGCTGCTTGAATCTCACACCGCAGCTTTTTGTGGCTACTTGAACAGCGAGAATAAATTGGTCACGCCTAATCTGGATCGCATGGCACAACATGGGCTTGCTTTTACAAATTGCTATGCCAATGGTGTCCGATCAGCCCATGGAATTGGCTCAGTCATTATGTCGTGGCCGAACCTGCCAGGTCTACCCCTTATCTCTCGGACAGAATCTGTAAACAACGCTCCCAGTCTCGGAAGCGCCTTAAAGGCAGCAGGATATAGCACCATTTTCTTATATGGGGGAGACTCACAGTTTGACAACATGAATGGCTTTTTGAGTGCAAATGGTTTTGACCGCGTGCTTGATAGAAAGGATTTCAGCTCCGCCCATGCCGGCACAAAATGGGGTGTCTTTGATCATACCGTGTTCGACCGAACTCTTGAGGAGCTTGACAAGTCAACCAAACCGATATTCCTGACACTTTTTACCACGTCAAATCATCAGCCCTGGTCAATTCCACCAGAGTATGAAGCCGCAATTCCCAATTTTCCCGACACTTTATATCGACAGGGGAATGTGCATCGCAGCATGGCCTATGTGGACCAAGCCCTGGGAGAGTTTATGGAAAAAGCAGCCAGACATGAATGGTATAACAACAGTATTTTTGTTTTCATCGCGGATCATGGACTTACCGTTCATAAATCACCCCTGGCGAAAGTACAGAATGCTCATATTCCCTTTGTGATTTATGCTCCCGGCCTCTCTCTTGAGCCACGAATAATTGACAAGCCTGTAAGCCAGGTTGATGTTGCGCCAACCGTTCTAGGATTGATCAACTATCCACTTCCATACACTTTTTTCGGACAGAATGTACTTGCCTCAGTGAATGGTGTGGCCTGTAAAATTATTGGAGGTGAAGCCTTCTGGCTGCAGGATGACTATTTATATTTTGAGCGTTTTGGTCAGGACGCAAAGTTGTTCAAGATACAAAAGCCTCTTGCAGATACTTTTGAACAGATATCTTCCGATTCATCTCTATTCAACTACTACCAGAAAAATTTCCGGTCCTACCTTCAAACCGGATCCGACCAGTTTAAAGCCTTCGGAAAGGTCAATAACTAATTTGGTTCAATAGATCCCTACTCCATGACATTCCTTCCTGCAATTACGCGGTACGGAGGATGGGCTCGCAATGACTCTCAAGGTCTATCCTTTTCAGTCTTCGTGGAACCCCGCCAGAGGCGGTGGAGGAGACTGAAAGCCGACGCGGTGATCTCGGTTCATTCGCTGCCCAAGGGTTCGGAGATTGCTTCGGTCGTGAAACTTGTCCTGAGCGAGGTCGAAGGGCTCCCTCGCAATGACGGAAGTAAGCGAGCCTACCTAGTCTTCGCTTACAGCTACGATCCGACAAGTAAAGTCAATGTCCTTAACCAGCTTATTTGGTTGGGGATGCGCCTTCCTCTCATATTTTGTGAGCAGACAATATTGAAAATGAATTCATAAGGAAATAAAGACATGTCACAACAATGGAACACCCCACCAGAACTTCAAATCGATGCGGACAAAAGCTTCTCCGTCGAAATAGTAACCAACAAAGGCAGCATGAAATTGGACCTGTATCCTGCCCATGCCCCCAAAACTGTCAACAACTTCACTTTTCTAGCCAGAGAAGGATACTATGATGGCATTGCTTTTCACCGAGTGATCCCAAATTTCATGGTTCAAGGCGGCGATCCCACTGGAACTGGAATGGGTGGTCCCGGTTATCAGTTTGAAGATGAATTTACCGGCAATCCCAACAAGCACATTGACAACGTTATCTCCATGGCCAATGCCGGTCCCGGAACCAATGGCAGTCAATTCTTTATCACCCATGATTCCCAACCACACCTGGATGGTCGTCACACTGTTTTTGGCAAACTCACCGATGGCGTTGATGTTCTCAACAGCATCCAGCAAGGTGATGTCATGGAAAAGGTTATTGTCACCGAGGTCTAGCCAGGGGAGTTGCCCCAACAATGAAACCCCTCCGTCGCCAGGATAGAATACTATCCACTCCTAAAGCACTAGCGCTTCTTGAGGCTGGTGAGTATGGCATTGTTTCTACAGTTGACGCTGAGGGCCAGCCCTATGGCGTACCGGTAAACTACGTAGTCAACAAGGGCTGCATTGATTTTCATTCCGCCACAGAAGGACACAAGATCGACAATTTTCAAGCCAGTGGTCTTGTGTCTTTTTGTGTCGTTGGAGAAACTAAGGTGCTACCAGAAAAATTGACCACCCGCTATGAAAGCATTATTGTCTTTGGTAGCATTTCTGAGAGAGTCGGCACCGGCAAGCATGAATCCCTCCAGGCTCTGGTGAAAAAATATGCTCCAGAGCATATTGAGATGGGCGAGAAGTCCATCCAATCCTCTGACAAAGAAACCCGCGTATTCTCTATATCAATTGATAGAATTACAGGGAAAGCCTTGAAGTAGCATGCCTGTCAATGGAATGGGTTTCAATTCGGCTGAGACACGAAACTCACCAATATTCACGAAACATCACGAATACCTTTTAATGGTCCGAATATCCATTTCGTGCAATTCATGACTAAAAAAACAACCTGACACCTATGCGAGAGGCACAGATTAAATCATACAAGTCTTTTAAGGAATATCTACCGCTCGTAACTACGGATGGCCCGGACACCCCACTTTAAGGGCAACCAAGTATACAGGGTTGTCAGTACAATCACAAAACCCACAATCAATTCAATAATCAAACCGGAACCATGATTCTGATAGAGGTTAATCACAAGCACCAGTGCCGTCACCGAGAAAGACACATATATCAAGCTCAGAACCACCGTGATGATACCACCATAGCCACTGCTGATTTTCATGGGGTTAGTTTCATTAAACTGAGCATACACAGCTCCCAGCCCAAGGGATAGACTGATCAGAGCCAGGCTGGTTAGCAGGAGAAAACCACTGGCTAGTATGGATATTCCCAGGGTCTGTCCAAGAAAGTAATTTGAAACCAGAGCCACAGCCTCTGTCAT
>Ga0307992_1000533_pt1 | contig 24227 bp, 22 predicted proteins | sample EllFjometagen133_FD_203162 | JGI IMG/M metagenome (GOLD analysis project Ga0307992, IMG submission 203162) | Marine microbial communities from Ellis Fjord, Antarctic Ocean - #133 | ecosystem: Environmental > Aquatic > Marine > Unclassified | place: Southern Ocean | collected 2014-10-08
CAATCGAACAAGCCTTAATAAAGATAGATCACTTCCTTGATTACTACAATAATTACAAACCACAAAGAAAACTTGAAAGATTAGCGCCAGTACAATACAGAGACATATTAATTACAAAACAAAAAGGCGTAATCCCCCTTAGGGAATTAACGCCTTAAATAATTAAATTCTTTAAATCATTACATGCCTTTTTTTAACATGTCCTTGACATAGGGTCCACTTTACAAGCAAAGAAACCTTTTTAGGTTTCTTTTTTTGTTCATTTTGTTAAAATGTGTGATAATATATGCATAACTAAGTCAAACAAGAGAATAGTAATTTAAGGAGAATATAATATGATTAAACAAGGCGCTGAGAAAACTGATGCCTGTAAGATTTGTGGGTCTATTACAAGAGTTATAGATGATAAAAAAATTCAAGTTACATACTCTGTATGTGATCAATGCGGTTTTATATACAAAAATGAAAACCATCACTTAAATTATGACCTTGAATACAAAGAGTATTTAAATCATAATAACTCATTTGAATCAAAAGGTTATGTTTTAATGTTTGAAAATCTAATTGATAAATTTATCAAGCCATTAAACATTTCTGGGAAAGCCCTAGATTTCGGTTCTGGACCGGGTCCAGTTTTAAAAGAACTGTTGATAAGAGCGGGATATGATACATATGATTATGATCCTTTTTTTAATCCAAATAAAGAGTATTTAGATAATAAATACAGTCTTATTACTGTTACAGAAGTGGTTGAGCATTTTGTTAACCCAATGATTGAATTTAATCATTTAAAATCACTTCTTGATGAATCAGGATATTTAGTATTAATGACACAACTTAATGCACCTAGTGTAGACGAGTTTCTAAAATCTTGGTATAGAAGAGAAAAATCACATGTTTCTTTTTATGCATTAAAGACAATCCAATATATTGCTGAAAAATTAGATTTAGAAATAGTGAAGCATAATAGTAAGAATATAATTGTATTAAAAAACAGATAAGTACAATTTTTATATATATAATAATATATGAGAAATAAAAAGCAGAAACACATGGACAAAAGAAATAAAGATAATATAGAAATAGAATCAGAAGTTTTTATTGTTGAAAAAATACTCTACACAATTAAGAAATTCTATTTTCTAACCTTTCAATACTCTATCTTGTTTTGTTAATGAAATAGTAGACAAAATATATGTACAATAGGTTTTCTAATAATAACCAAAATCCTATATATAAGGAGATAATAATTTTTATGGAAGTATTAATAAGACCTTACGAAGAAAAAGATTACATTGAAATGCTAAATGTAACCATGGAATTATGGAACTTAAAGATGAGTCCTTATACTAAAAGAGACATTTTTACTAACACTAATATAATTAAGGATACAGGAACTATTCCTAGTAAAATCAACGAAGGGATAATTATAGCAGAAGTCGATGAATGTATAGCTGGGGTAGTGCACTTGGATTATTGTGGTAAGAGAGTAAGCAAACCGGAAAGTTTATGCGTATTAAGACTTATCCAAAAATATGGGTTATTCAGATTATTAAAGGTAAGAGAAATGGGTAGATTTTTTGAGCATGGAGTAAAAGAAGACGAATTACATATACATGGTATTGTTGTGTCTAGTAAATTTCGAAGTATGGGTATTGGATCTAAGTTATTTAAAGAAATTGAAAGTATTGCAGAAAAGAAAAACATAAAAAAAATAACATTAGAAGTACTAGATACGAATGTATCAGCTTACAATCTATATAAAAGGCTAGGATTCAAAGATATTAGCAAATCTACATTTACTAAGAAACAACAAAAATATTTCAAAAGCAATTCACATTTATATATGATGAAGGAATTATAAGAATTCTATAAAAGAGTATATATATGAAAGTAATAAAAGCCTTAATTCCATTAGTTCTAATTATTCTTGTACTTGTATTTCTATATCCGTTTTTTACTTAGTACAAGCACAGTTTTCTTTAATTTTTATTCTTTATTGAAATCTGAGTAGAGTATAAGCATACAATTATATAAAAAAATAAGGAATGAGTTTGATATTTAATCAATTTCATTCCTTTAATTTTATTCATAAAATCTCTATTTTATGTTGTGTTTACTCTTAAAGTCATTTCTTTAACAGGAATTTGAGTCAAGACAGCGTCTATGATTTCTACTTTAGATATTTTTAAATAATGCAAAGTTTTCTTTGTCAAATCTATTCTAGATTTTTTTATCAACGATTATATATGAATAAAACAAATTTTTAGAGCGTATTCAATAGATTTAAAAATAATAATAGACAACCTTTTTAATAGCACTTTGATATTAAATGATTAAAATATATAACTCTTAAGGTTCTTTTAAGGTGCATTTCATACTATATAGATATAACAACTGATAAGTAATGTTGTTTAAAAAAAATGATATGATTTTCATTAAATTTTAAGAGAATCAAGTAAGGAGAAGTGTTTATGAATCTAGCAAAAAAATTTATTGCTGTATTTTCGGTTTTGCTGATTGTGTGTCTTTTTGTAATCTCATGTGAAAGTTTAGCAGAAGAGACTACAAGTATAAATACAGTTATTGAAGTTACTGATTTAACAAATGCAGCTTCGAATAATAACAAAGTTGAAAACAAAATGGTTGCGGAAGTAGTGTATCCCGTTGATGAAGTTTTAGAAGTGAATATTGAAATAAGCGCTGAAAATTATCAAGACTTACAAATAAACGCAATGGATGAAGAGTATTACACATGTACTATTACATATAATGGGTATACATTATCTAATGTTGCTATTAGAACAAAAGGAAATTCAAGTTTAAGAGATGTGTATACTTCTGGTGGTGATCGTTTCAGTTATAATATTGATTTGAATTATTATGAGGATCAAGATTTATTTGGTATAGACAAAATCATCTTAAATAATTTGTTTATGGACCCAACAATGATAGCTGAGTATCTAACTTATGAAGCTCTTGATTCTTTAGACACAGTATCATCAAGGACAACATTTGTTGCTTTGTCTATTAATGATGAGTATTATGGATTATATTTATCGGTTGAACAAGTAGGAAATGAATTCTTAGATACTAGTTTTGGTAATTCTGATGGAGAATTATATAAGCCAGATAGTGGTTTTGGATCTTCCCTAGATTATATAAGTGATACTACGAATTACTCAGGACTTGTAAATAAAAATACTGATGATTTATCCAACGAAGCAATAATAGAGTTATTAGAAAAAATAGACTCAGGAGAAGATTTAACAGGGATATTTAATGTAGACAGTTACCTTAAATATCTAGCAGTTTCAACTTATACAGTAAATCTAGACTCCTATCAAAGCGGTATGTATCATAATTATTATTTGTACAATAACAATGGTGTATTTGAATGGATTGCTTGGGATCTAAATATGTCTTTTAATGGGTTCCCTGGGGTTCGATTAACAGATTTTGAAGCTGCACAATATTTAATTGACGAACCTGTTGTAAATGGAATGAGTAATTATCCTTTGATTGAATCAATTCTATCAAACGAAACATACCTTGAATTGTATCACTCATATTTAAACGAATTGTTAGAAGGATATTTTGATTATGATACATTTCAAGAGAGGGTTGTGGAAATAAGTGATTTGATAAACGAGTATGTAGAAAATGATTCAAACAGTTTCTATTCTTATTCAGCGTATCAAAGCGCATTATTTACATCTTCATCATCTTCATATAGCATTCTAGAATTTGTTGAAAAAAGAAATGCTAATATAGAAGCGCAATTATCTGGAGAAATACCAAGTACTAATAATGGACTTGGAAATGAAGTTGATAGTCAAAGGCCTAACCAACCTCGAAGATAATATATATTTAAATAGAATGAAGAGTATCTAAATATTAGAGTTTCCAATATGGAAACTCTTTTTCGCTTGTAGAATGTCGAACATTAATTAATTCTATTTATAGTTAGAACCACGATAATTTATGTATTCTCTAGAATAAAGTATTAAATTTTGCTAGAATATAGATGTAACGTACAGATTTTCAAAAGGAGATTCTAAATGAAAAATAGAAAAATAATATTAGATTGTGATCCGGGGCATGATGATGCAATAGCTATTTTGCTTGCGGGTAATAATCCAAAGTTAGATTTACTAGGTATCACAGTAGTTGCTGGAAATCAAACATTAGAGAAAACGGGTATTAACACATTAAATATATGTCAATATCTTAATATAAATGTCCCGGTATGTTTAGGGTCAGCTAATCCAATCATTAAGAAAATAGAAATATGTGATGTTATTCATGGAGAAACAGGGTTAGACGGATTTGATTTTGAACCGTTAAAAAAAACATTTGATAAGCGACATGCTATTGATTTTATCGTGCAGACAGTAAAAGAAAGTAAAGAAAAAATAACGATAGTAACAACTGGCCCTATGACAAACCTGGCTTTAGCGATTAAATATGATCCTAAGATTCTTCAAAACATTGAAGAAGTAGTTTTAATGGGTGGCTCATATGCGAATGGTAATGTATCGCCAGCCGCTGAATTTAATATTTTTTCAGACCCTGAAGCTGCGTATATAGTATTCAATTCAGGTGTGAAGGTTACTATGATTGGTTTAGATGTAACAAGAAAAGTTTTGGTTTTACCAGAGATAATATCTAGAATGGAAAAAATTAACAGTAAAGCGTCTGTTTTGTTTACAAAATTAATGAACGTATTTAATGATAATCAAAACAAAGTATTTGGTTTAGCAGGTGGACCATTACATGACCCTGTAACAATTGCATATTTATTAGATCCTTCAATTTTAGAACTAAAACATGTTCACTGTGATATTGATATATCTCATGGTTCAAGTTATGGTAGAACAAATTGTGATATATTTGACTATATGCATTTAGAAAAAAATACATATTTGGCAATGGATATTTTTACTAGTAAGTTTTGGAATATTGTTGAAGAAGGATTAAAAAAATAAATACACTTAAGTTAAGATTGTCATCTTACTTAATGATATAAAATATACTGCTTGGAGGAACAATATGAATGTTAATAAATTAAAAACCTTAGAAAATGAATTCTTAGGTATATACCCTGAAGGTTTTAATTCTGAAGACATGATTAAAGTGGGTAAGAAGCATAACGTTGGAAAAATGAGTAAATATGTAATTGAAACTTGTAGTAAGAAAAATCTAAAGAAAGGATTAGAAATAGTTCCTGAATTAGTGAAAATAATAACTAGATCTTCTATGGTTAGTGTGTTTGAAAAGATGAGGTTTAGAGATTTAATCAAAGAGTTTTCTGAAGAAGAAAAATTGTTGCTTATAAATGCAATTTATGAAAATATCTATGGAAACGAAGAGGCTGGTTTCAATGAATTGGTATATTTATTAAAACCTTATAAGTTAGCTAAGTGGACGATCATCTCATCTTTTAGAGCATATTATAATCTTGATTATGATGTATTCATGAAACCAACAACAGTTAAAAAAATAGTTAAATTTTTAGAACTAGAAGATATTACGTATAATGCTACACCAAACTATTATTTCTATTTTGTTTATAGAAATTATATTAACAAAATGAAACAGGTAGTAGATAAAAATCTAAGCCCATCAAATCCAGCGTTTTCAGGGTTTTTAATGATGAGTATTGATTGGATTATAAACTTGGCTTTATAAAATACTATAATAAATAATTTTAGATAGGTATTATATATTAAGAGCTAAAGAGAAAAAAATAAAGCATTAAAGAACTTAATGTAGAGAGAAAAATATATGCGAAGCAGATGGAAAGAAAATATTATTAGTTAAATTACTAAAGGAAGAATAGAGGAAATAATATGAATTTATTACAAATAGGAATTAGTGTTTTTTGTTTTATTGAAGTACTTAATATAATCATTCTGTATTTTATGCCTGAATCATCAATGGGAAATGGTGTTGGTGTATTCGATGCGTATCACAAATCGGTTAATGATCCTAAAACTAGCGAATTCGTTAAGTATCTAGTCAATTGGGTCGCCGGTGCTAAATTGATATTTATTATGGTTGGTATAGTGGTAGTGATAGTTGGTAATTATAACACCCAATTATTCACTGTAGTTGCTTTAATAATTTCGATATTATCATTTTACTGGAAATTATTTCCAGCAATAAAAAGGTTAGATAAACTAGGTGAAATCTCACCTAAAGGATACTCAAAAACTTTAAATTATATGATCGTCGCTTTCGTATTAGGTTTTGCGGTTGTATTAGTAATAGAATTGCTAAGTTAATTCAAAATAATTTTATTATATGAATATCTTCAAAGTTAACTATGGTTAGTTTTGAAGATGTTTTTTTGCCATATATATATCCAAATATAGCGTTATTCATAAAACGTATATGGTTATGTAAAATATAGATAACCTATATACTAAAAAACGCATTAAAATATGTGTGGATTAAAGTAGATTTACATACTATTAACTTGTACGGTTTTATATTGCAGTTTGATGTTGTTTTCCACTGTATAGAAAATATATAAATAATAATAATTTAATTTACATTTTGCATTATTTGATGGGTATATATCTGATTCAATGGACCAAATTCACTATTGCAATATCTAAGATAAATAGTATAATATATTATGGTAATCTATATTTTAGAAAAAGGAGATTTATAATGGCAAAGAGAGTATTAATTGTTGGCGGTGTTGCAGGCGGAGCATCAGTAGCAGCAAGAGTAAGAAGACTTGATGAACAAGCGGAAGTAACAATGTTTGAAAGAGGTCCAAACGTATCGTTTTCAAATTGTTGCTTACCTTTCTTTTTAAGTAGAACTATTGAAGAAAGTGATAGTCTTGTTTTAATGAATCCAGTTCAATTTGAAAAACAATACAATATTAGCGCAAAAGTTAATAGTGAAGTAATTCAAATTAAATCTGAAGAACACAAAGTAGTAGTTAAAAATGTTTTAACAGGCGAAACTTATGAGGAAGAATATGATAAATTATTCTTATCTCCAGGAGCGAATCCAATTATGCCTCGTTCAATCAAAGGAATTGATGGAAAACATGTCTTCCCTGTAAGAAATGTTGGGGACATTGTAAAGATTGATGACTATGTTAGAAACAACAAAGTAACAGATGTAGCAGTTATTGGTGGAGGATTCATCGGTATCGAAGTTATGGAAAACTTAAAAATGTCAGGGGTTAACGTAACATTAGTAGAAGCTGCAAATCAAGTAATGGTTCCATTCGATAAAGATATGGCTCAATTATTACAAACTGAAATTATAAACAACGATGTTGATTTAATAGTTAATGACGGACTCGCTGAAATCAAAAAAGATTGTATAGTTACTTCTAGCGGCAAAGAAGTCAAAGCGCAAGCAGTTGTTATGGCAATTGGTGTAAGAGCTGAAGCTTCATTAGCTGTTGCAGCTGGTGTTGAACTTGGTGTTACAGGTGGAATTAAAGTAGACCATAACTATCAAACAAACGTGAAAGATATCTATGCTGTAGGAGATGCTATTGAAACATATTGTTCACTTACAAGAAAACCTACAAGATTAACATTAGCTGGACCTGCTCAAAGACAAGCAAGAGGTGCTGCTGATCATATGTATGGAAGAACCGTACAAAACAAAGGTATAATCGGATCAAGTTGTGTTCATATCTTCGGATTAAACGCTGCTAATACTGGATTAAACGAAAAACAATGTATCAAAGCTGGAATTCAATATGATTACGTATACATTATTCCTGGTGACATAGTAGGTATCATGCCTGCCTCACACCCAATGCATTTAAAATTATTATTTGAAGTACCTACAGGTAAAATTCTTGGAGCTCAAGCTGTTGGTTTAGGTAATGTTGACAAACGTGTTGATGTTATTGCTACTATGGTTACTATGGGTGGAACGTTAGAACAACTTAAAGAATTAGAATTATGTTATTCTCCAATGTTCTCAACGGCAAAAGATCCACTTAATCATGCAGCTTTAGTTGCTTTAAATATTTTAAACGGAGACTTCAAACAAGTTAAAGTATCTCAAATTAGAGAAATTGTTGAAAACGGTGGTTATATAATCGATGTTAGAGAACCTAACGAATGGGCAGAAGGACATATCAAAACGGCACATAACATTCCTATGAGTGAATTCAGACAAAGATTAGATGAAATCCCAACTGATAGACCTGTATACTTACATTGTAGATCTGCTCAAAGATCATATAATGTTACAAGAGCTTTAGGCAACTTAGGATTTACAAATGTTTACAACATTTCAGGTTCTTATTTAGGAATTTGTTGTAACCAATATTTTGAAGATGTACAATTAAACAGAGATAAAATTGTGACAAACTACAATTTTAAATAATATTTTATGATGGAGGAAAAATGAAAGCTTTAAGTAAAGGACAATTGATCGAAGCAATTGTTGGTTTCGCAGTAATCGCACTAGTATTAGTGCTAGGTTTCGCAGGTGCATTCGCATCAGGAACTGTATTCGTTAAATGTTTAATCGGATTAGGTTTTGGTTATGCTTTAACAAGAGGTGATTATGGTTTTGCTGGTTTATCTAACAGAGCTTGTAGAACTGGTTCTACAAAACTAATCAGATCATTATTAATCATGTTCGTTGTATCAGCAATGATCGTTGGTGCATTCATCGTTGGGGGAAGTAATCCTTCACTATGGGTTAACCCAATTTCTTGGGGATTATTATTCGGCGGTATCTTATTCGGTATTGGTATGGCATTCTCTAGCTGTTGTGCTACTGGTGTTCTACAAGATGTACCACTAGGATTTAGCCGTGCATTAATCACATTAGTATTCTTTGGCGTTGGTGTATTCTTAGGATTCCCATTAATGTCATCAGGATTTGTAAGAAACTCAATATTCACTTCTGGTGGAGCTTATAATGGTGTTTTCATGGTTGATTGGTTCTCAAACGGGGGAACTAACATGGCTGCAGGTGTTGTTGGAGCTTTATTAGTTACAATAATATTTGCTGTATTAGTTGGTTTATTAGCAAAATGGTACCAAAAAAGAGTTGCTAAAAACTTCCCTGCTCAAGAAGTAGAAGTTGTTGAAGCAAAAGAAGTATCTGTTTGGAATAGATTCTTTGTAAAAAAATGGTCAATGACTCAAACAGCTATCACTATAGCATTACTATTTGGATTATTATATGCAGTTACAAATACAGGTTGGGGAGCTTCAACTGTATATGGTAACTGGTTCGGAACTATATTAGTTAAATTGGGTGCTGACTCTGCAAATCTTGCAGCTTGGACAGGAAGATCTGAAGCATCATTTACTACAGCATTATTTAGTTCAGCTGGATACATGCAAAATATTGGTATCATAGTTGGGGCTTTCGTAGGCTTACTATTATCTGGTAAATTTGTTGTTGCATTCAAATCTGGATTAAAAATCAAACCTTTAGAAATCTTATTATTTGCTGCTGGTGGTTTACTACTAGGATTCGGTACAAGATTATCATTAGGTTGTAACGTTGGTGCATTATATACACCAATCGCTAACTTCTCATTAGCTGGATGGTTCTATTTCTTCTTCTTATTCGCAGGCGGATGGATTGGAAACAAAATCAGAAAAGAGTTCTACAAAAAAGTAGATCCTACAAAATAAGCATAATTGATTTACAAATAAGCATTCAAATAAGTCTTTAACCATCGGGGTTAGAGACTTATTTTTTTAATATTAACTAATTCTTAAATTGTATTGGCGTTTATTAGCTCTTTATAATATAATATATATAGTTAATTCATATAGCTAAAGGATGGATTTTATGAAATATAAAAGAACGGTAGTTTGGCTAATAGTTATTTCTTTATGGTTTCTTTTAACGATGTATCAATTGAAAGAAGGCTTCAATAAAGCGGTGGTTATTCCAAATCCATATACAGTAGTAAAAAGTTTTATACATCTATGTAAGAATGGATATGCAGGACAAACCTTATGGAGTCATATGGGAGCGAGTTTTGGTAGATTATTAACCGCTATACTTTTTGCGATAATAACAGCGATACCTCTAGGGCTATTGTGTGGTTATGTAAAGAAGATAGAAACTGTTGTTTCTACTATAGTTGAATTTATTAGACCATTACCTCCATTAGCTTATTACACAATTATTATATTAGCTACTCAAATAGGGAATACATCTAAAGTAATATTATTGTTTATAGCTGCTTTCGCACCAATTTACATAGCGTGTGTTCAAGCCGTTAAACAAGTAAGACAGGATTATATTCTATCCGCTAAAACACTGGGAGCTAATGGTGTACAAATTTTTACAAATGTCGTTCTACCTAGCGCTCTACCTAACATTTTTACAGGATTGAGAACAGCTATAGGCGTTGCTTATACAACGCTAGTCAGCGCCGAAATGGTAGCTGCTGTGTCAGGCCTTGGTTATATGATCTTGTATGCATATAATGTTTTCCAAACAGAAGTTGTATTTGTGGGAATTATATTAATAGGAATATCAGCCATTTTATTAGATGACATTCTAAAATGGACAGAGAAAAAGATCGTCTTTTGGAAAGGAAAAGCTTAATGAAGAAAATACAAATATTGTTATTGCTTATGGTTATGGTTTTATTTACTGGCTGTTCTAAAGATGAGAACGTAGTTAACATTGGCTTACTAAGAGTTCCTAATGATGCTATGTTGGCTGTACAAATGGGATTGTTTGAAGAAAAATTTGGCGAATTAGGATACGACGTTAATTATTATAACTTTGATTCAGGAACGGAAGCAAACCAAGCTATTGTTACTGGACAAACAGATTTTGCAACAATGGGAAATATTAACGGATTAGTTGCTTTAGGAAGATATTTGGATGCTGAGTTAATTTGGATTCATGAAACGCTAGGCGCTGTAGAAGCATTGGCGGTTAGAGAATCAGCTAATATAAATGAAGTGGAAGATTTAGCAGGAATGACTATTGCTACACCTTTTGCATCGACAGCACATTACATTTTACTTAATGTTTTGGCAGAAGCCGGAATTGAAGATGAAGTTGACTTACTGAATATGAATACAAGCTCTATTGTAGCTGCTTGGCAAAACGGAAGTATTGATGCTGCATATACATGGCAACCTTCATTAGGTATATTAGTTAATAATGGTGGTAAAGTATTAGTATCAAGTGATGATATGATAGATAAAGGATATATGACCGCTAATATAGAGTTAGTAAGAAAAACATTTTCAGAAGAGCATCCTGAATTAGTACAAGCATACGTTGAATGTATGGTTGAAGCTAATATATACTTTAACGATCATAGAGAAGATGCTATTGATAAATTAGCGGTTGAACTCGATGTAGATTCAGAAGATATTGAAATTCAAGTAAATGGTTCAAATTGGACTAGCCTATCCGAGATGCAAAGTGAGACGTTTATTAGTGGGTATGTGGACACGATGTTTGAACAAACAGTATTCTTACTAGAACAATCACTACTAGACAGAGTTGTTACTAGAGAAGAAGTAGCTATATTTATAAATAACTCATATACGTTGGAAGTCGAAAATGAAGAAAGTAATTGATATCAACAATGTAAGTGTTGATTATGATAATGATGAAGAAACATTAGGGGCTTTGAATGATGTTTCTTTAGAGATAAATGAAAATGAATTTGTCTGTATTCTAGGACCATCTGGATGCGGCAAGTCTACTCTATTAAAAGCTATTGCTGGATTTATAAAACCAGTTAAAGGTGAAATACTTATGAATGGTGTAGAAATAGTATCTCCAGATAAATCAAGAGGTGTGGTATTTCAAGAGCCAAATCTTTTTCCTTGGTATACAGTAAATCAAAATGTGTCAATGGGTCCTAAATTAGCTAAAGTTGCTAAGAAAGAAATAAATAAAGTTGTTAATAAATACCTTGCTCAAGTAGAATTAGAAGAATTTAAAAACGCAAAAGTATTTGAATTATCCGGCGGACAAAAACAAAGAGTTGCTATTGCTAGAACGCTTGCTAATAATCCTGAGGTTATCTTAATGGATGAGCCGTTTGGCGCTTTAGATAGTTTTACTAGAAAAAAGATGCAAATAATGATAAGAGATTTATGGAAGAAAAATAATTCAACAATTTTCTTTGTTACACATGATATAGATGAAGCTTTATTACTTGGTACAAAAATCTATGTTATGCGTAGAGGTGAAAAGAGTATTGTAAAAGACTACAATATTGAATACACTCATAGGTTACTTAAAAATCCAAAAGAAAAAATTTTTGAAGAAGAAGGATTTCTTAAACTTAAAGAAGAAATACTAGGTTTGTTAGAAGAATAAAAACAAGACAGTGGAAAAATCCACTGTTTTTTTTTAATGTATTTATTCCTTGATTTAACCATTTCTTTTTAGTACAAAGAAAGTAATACAAGAAGACAAGTAGTTCAATTCATTTTTTATATATATAGTAAATGTAGTAGTTAGTGTAGACGATTTTTTCATAAATACCCCCATCGTTAAACTAATCCCTATTTTACGATAAATTAATGTGCAATAATTATGGGATGCAATAATATAGGTTTTATAGGGCTAGGCCTGATTGCACTCTAGGAATCTATGCTGGTGCGATACAAAATGGTATTAGAGAAATGCTTGTGTTAGCTAGAAAAACAAATATTAGTATTGATAACTTTAGTGTTTCATTGAAAGTAGTAAATTGAAATAGTAAAAAGTATTCACAAATCTTGTGATTACTTTTTTTTAGCTAAGCACATGTATACATTAGGAAAGGATTAAATAATGTTTGATAATGTTTTTTTGCTAATTTTTTGTTCAAAAATTCATATTTAAATGTTTTATCTTTAAAAGCTATGATATCTTAAGCAACTTGAATATCTATTTATATTGAGTTATTTTTAATTATATATATACAATATAAATATATTAGAATAGTATAAAATCTATAAAAAGATAATGCCATGTGTTTGTTTGAGCAATTGAATGTTCGAAAATGGTTATTATCATAAATGAACTGTGATTTATTATACAAAAAATGTCAAAATGTTAATAAAAACGCTTGCAAAATGTTTGAAAATGTTGTAATATCTTAATATCAAACATAAACATACAAAAATACAAAAGGAGAAAAACATGTTTAACTTATTTTTAGCAAGTGATTGGGTTAGTCAAATTGACCCAGACAGAATGCTGATTGGTCTTTTAGTTGGTGTAATCGCTTTAATTGTAATGGTTACAATGACAAAAGTTCATGCATTCTTAAGTATTATCTTAGCAGCAATTATAGTAGCAGTTGTAGGTGGCGTACCGGGTGGAGAAGTAGCTGGTATTATCACTGCAGGTTTCGGTGGCACACTAGGCTCAATCGGTATCATTATCGGTTTAGGTGTTATCATGGGGAAAATCTTTGAAGCTTCTGGAGCTGCAGAAACAATGGCTCGAGTATTTATCAAATTATTTGGTAAAGGTAGAGAAGAATTAGCTTTAGCAGTTACAGGATTTATAGTTTCAATTCCAATTTTCTGTGATTCTGCATTCGTAATTCTTTTTCCAATTGCAAAAGCGATATCAAAGAAAACACGTAAAAACCTTTTAACTTTAACAGGTGCATTAGCATTAGGCTTAGTTGTTACACATACGTTGGTACCGCCAACACCGGGACCTTTATTTGTAGCTGAAGCATTTGGTGTAGAAATAGGAACAATGATTTTTTGGGGTATTATAGTTGCAATCCCAATGGTAATTGTTGGTTTAATCTACATAAAATGGGTAGGAAAAAGTGTTTATTTAGTTCCTAATGACGAAGGCGTAATAGAACAAGTTGTAGTTGCAAATGTAAAATTAGTTGACTTAAAAATGGAATCAGACAAAAAACTTCCTAACGGTTGGCTTGCATTCGCTCCTATCTTAGTTCCTATACTATTAATAGTTTTAAAACAATTATGGGGTACTATAGCTGGTACAACTCCTGGATTCATCGGTTTAGTCGGAAATCCAGTAGTAGCAGTAGCAATAGGTACATTAATTGCAATCTACGGATTAGGATTAAAAATAGAAAAGAATGTATTACTAAAACATATGGATCAAGGTATCAAATCTGCAGGTATTATCTTGTTGGTAACTGGTGCTGGTGGTGCATTAGGTAATGTAATTAAAGTAACGGGTGTTGGAGACTATATCGCACAAGCAATATCTACTTGGGGACTTCCAGCAATCTTATTACCATTCATAATCGCTTCATTAGTAAGATTCATTCAAGGATCAGGTACTGTATCATTAATTACAGCCGCATCAATTTCTGCTCCTATCCTTGCCTTATTAGATGTTAACCCTGTATTTGCTGCATTGTCAACAATGATAGGTGGGATTTTCTTCTCATACTTCAATGACAGTTATTTCCATGTAGTAAATAGATCATTAGGTATCGAAGATTCAAAGATTCAAATGAAATTTTGGACTGGAACAACTACAGTTGCTTGGGCAACAGGTATCGTTACAGTATTAATATTAAATCTATTCTTTGGTGGAATAGCTTAGAAAATACTAAATTTAGGGTTTGGTTGAATAACTAAACCCTTAAATTTTGTTCTATTTTGTTTATTTAATGTTCATTTCATAGTATAATGAAAATAGTTACAACTATGGAGGTGTTATTATGTTTGAAAATGCTAGACAAAAGAAAATATTCGATATAGTATCAAACAAAGGAAGTGTGTCAGTAGATTTCTTAGCAAAGCATTTTAATGTGTCAAAAATGACCATTAGAAGAGACTTAGAAAAACTTCAAGAATCTGACATATTACAAAGAACTCATGGCGGAGCAATGTTGCCGCAAGTGTTATTTAAAGAATTAACATATTTGGAAAAACAAACAATAAATATAGACGTTAAAAAAGAGCTTGCTAGACAAGCTTTAACGTATGTATATGAAGATAATGTCATTTATTTAGATGCTGGAACAACCATGTATGAAATGGCAAGATTATTAGTAGATAGAAAAGATGTTTGTGTAATTACAAACGATTTAAGAATTGCTGGTTTACTAGCTAGTGCTGGTAATAAAGTATATATCCCTGGAGGATTAGTATCTAATGATACTGGTAGTATTCATGGAAGTGAAGCTTTGGATTTTTTAGAAAAAATAAATATTGATGTTGCATTTTTAGCAGCTTCTTCAGTGGATCCAGAATTAAATGTCTGTACGCCAAGTGAAGATAAAGTATTATTGAAAAAATATATGATAAATAATGCACCTATTAATATTTTGGTAGTAGACAGTTCTAAATTTAACCATAAAGCTATGCATAGAATATTCAATGTTCATGATGTAGATTATATAGTTACAGATTATACTGGGGAGTTAAATAAAGAATAGAAGGTATAAATATGAAAAATGTATTTATTGTGGCTGATGATACAACTGGAGCCAATGCTAGTGCGATACTAAATAAGCCTTTGGGTTATGATTGTATCTCTGTTCGTACAGAAGTTAATGAACTTAAAAATGATAGTTTATATTCTTTCAGTACAAACAGTAGAGGTATTGATAAAGAAAAAGCGTACGATGTTGTAAAAGAGACACTATTAAATTTAAAAGATAAAACAGCAATATATAATAAAAGAGTAGACAGCACATTAAGAGGTAATTTAGGAAGTGAATTGGATGCTTTCTTAGAATGTTTTCCAAACAAAACAGCTATAGTTGTGGCTAGTTTTCCAAGTTCTGGTAGAACTTGTGTTCATAACACATTATTTGTTAATGGTGAATTATTAGAAAAGACTGATGTTGCCAAAGATCCAAAATGTCCTGTAACAACATCAATAGTTACAGACTTATTTAAAATACAAACAAATAAATCAATTTCAAGTATTGATTTATCTGTTGTAAGAAGTGATGCTTTTAAAGCTGAGCTATTAAAAAAATATAATCAAACCAGAATTATTGTAATTGACGGCGAAGAAAACGATGATATTGAAAAAATTGCTAAAACATGTGTTGAATTAAACCTCGATATCGTTACTGTGGATCCAGGGCCATTTACATATTACTATACAAAAAGCTGGAAAATACAAGAAAAATATAGCTTTTATTGTTTGATTGGTAGTGTAACGCCAGTCACATTAGAACAAATTAAATTCGCACAAAATAATGGTGCAAGTATTTATGAATTAGATTGCAGTAAAATTCTCTCAAAAGATTATAACCTTTATTTGGATAAATGCTATAACGACCTGATAAATATATCTAACGATTTTATAGTGTTAACCACTTCAAGTTTATGTAAGAATTATAAACTTGATTTAAAAATGTATAAAAGTCCCACAAAAACAATAGAAGATATATCAAATTTAATTAACGTACGTATTGCTAGTTTGTTTATTAAATTTATAAATATCAGACATGCTGATTGTGTATATACTAGCGGTGGAGACACTACAGTTGAATTTTTAAGTCAAGTGGATTCTTATGGTTTGAGAATGAATAATGAAATATTACCTTTAACAGTAGAATCTACTATTTTAGGTGGTAGTTTTGAAGGAATGAAAATTGTTTCTAAAGGTGGACTTATAGGAGATAAATTGACGTTAATGTATATTTATGACTTTATGAGAGTAGGTAGTAAGTAATGAAAAGACCATATATAGGTATCACACTAGGTGATGTTGCTGGAGTTGGACCAGAAATAGTATTAAAAACATGTAATGATAAAAAAGTTTATGATGCATGCAAACCAGTAGTTATTGGTGATTTAAAGGTAATTAAAAAAGCTTTGAAAGATTTTAATATTAATCTTAAAACAAATACAATAGAAAAATTAAATCAAGGTATTTATCAGTTAGGGATAGTAGATGTTATTGATCTTAACAATATTGACTTAGACAGTTTTGAATATGGTAAAATATCAGCTCAAGCTGGAAAAGCTGCTTACGAATACATTGCTAAGGCAGTCGATCTATATTTCAATGATGAGTTAAATGCAATAGCTACATCACCAATTAACAAAGAAGCTTTGAAAAAAGGTGGCGTAAACTTTATTGGTCATACCGAGATATTTGGTAGTTTAACCAATAGCTATGATCCTCTTACAATGTTTGAGGTTGATGGCTTAAGAGTATTTTTCTTGTCTCGACATTTGTCTTTAAGAAAAGCTATTGATATCGTTAAAAAAGATAAACTAATTGATTATATACAACGATCTATAATCGAACTAGATAAATTAGGTGTTAAAGGAACCTTCTTAGTATCAGGACTTAATCCTCATAATGGCGAAAACGGATTATTTGGTGATGAAGAAATAAATGAGATTATTCCTGCAGTTGAGTATTGTAAAGAACAAGGCTTGGACGTTTTTGGTCCTATACCTGGAGATAGTGTTTTCCATAAAGGTTTCCAAAAACAATATTCAGGTATTTTATCGCTTTACCACGACCAAGGTCATATAGCTACAAAAACATATGATTTTTACCGTACTATCTCATTAACTCTGGGGATGCCGGTTCTTAGAACTTCAGTAGATCATGGGACAGCCTTTGATATAGCTGGAAAGAACATTGCAAATCCAATTAGTATGATTGAGTCGGTATTATTAGCAGCAAAATATGGAGATTATTCAAAAAAAGAGTAGACTAAAATCTACCCTTTTTTTTAGGAAATTATATAAGAATGTTAAATTTTGTTAGATATTGTCAGATTATTACAAAAATAAAAAAACCAATAGACAAAACTATCAAATTAGGTTACATTTCGTTGACAAATGCCTATATAAATGTTATTATATGTTTGTTACAAACAAAAACAAACAAACCAAAAATAATATAGGAGGATTAAAATGATTAAAATGGTTATATCTGGGGATGCAATGATACCAGGAAAACTTTTTGAAGGGGCAGTAGAAAAACATTTAAAAAAGTACGTTAACGAGTACGTAACAGGGGACTTTGAAACAGTATGGGGTCGTTTACAAGAAAGAAGATTAATAGTTGAACATAAAGGACCGGAAGTTGAGGTTGTTCCTGAAGTAGTTTTAGAAAATCCGGACGCTGAATTACTTACTGGTTTATTTGTACCAGTTTCATCGAAATTAATTGATGCATTACCTAAATTAAGAGTTGTTGGATTAGCAAGAGCTGGTATAGAAAACATAAACTTAGATTATGCAACTAAAAGAGGCGTATTGGCATTTAACATCATGGGAAGAAACGCTGAGGCTGTTTCTGATTTTACCATCGGGATGATGTTAGCTGAGTCTAGAAATATAGCAAGAGCTCACTATTCAATTAAGAATGGTGGATGGAAAAAGGAATTTTCAAATATCAGTTTTATACCACAATTAAAAGGTAAAAAAATTGGAATCGCTGGTTTTGGCTACATAGGTAGATTAGTAGCACAAAAACTTACAGGTTGGGACTGTGAAGTATTAGTTTGTGATGCGTTTGCATCAAAAAAAGAAATTGAAGAATTAGGTTTCAAATACGTTGATAAAGAAACTCTTTTCAAAGAGTCTGATTACCTAAGCATAAACTTAAGACTTGTTCCTGCAACTAAAAATTGGGTTGACAAAAAACATTTAGATATGTTAAAAAAGAATTGTGTATTTGTTAATACTGGTAGAAGTGGTTTAATAGATATGGAGTACTTATATGAAATACTTAAAGAAAAAAGAATTGCTGGAGCTGCTTTAGACGTATTTAATGAAGAACCAATTAATCCTAAATCTCCATTTATTGGATTAGATAATGTTACTTTAACAACGCATATAGCAGGTACTACTACAGAAGCATTAACAGGTAGCCCATATATACTTATGGAAGAAATAGAAAGATTTTTAAATGGTCAAAAAACAAGATTTATCTTGAATCCTGAAGTTTTAGAAAACGCAGAATTTAAGGGTTGGCTAGAAGGAGTTAGAAATGATAAATAATTTAAAGGAATTATTGAAAAACGCAGAAGAAAATAAATACGCTTTAGGTTCTTTTAATATTTATAACTACGAAACTATAAAAGGTGTATTTAATGCAATTAAAGCGGAAAACGCAGATGGTATTATTGCGTTTGGTGCTAAATACGTTTCTTGCATGGATCTAAAAGAAGTATCAAACCTAATCAGAACTGTAAGTTGTGGTTATGGTAAAAATATAGTTATTCATTTAGACCATTGTTCTGATTTCAATTTAATTAAAGAAGCAATTGAAGTAGGATTTACAAGTGTAATGATTGATGGTTCTCATTTGTTGTATGAAGACAATGTTAAATTAACTAAAGAAGTTTGCGATTATGCACATAGACGTGGTGTAAGTGTTGAAGCTGAATTAGGTAGTATAGCTCTTGGAGATCATTCAAATGAAGATGAAGCTAATGAAGAATATACAGATCCACTTAAAGCAAAAGACTTTGTTGAAAGAACTGGCGTGGATTGTTTAGCAATATCTATTGGAACTGTTCATGGTACATATAAGGGAACACCAAAAATTAGTGTAAAAAGGCTTAAAGAAATAAAAGAAGTAGTAAGCATACCTTTAGTATTACACGGTGGTTCTGGAACACCTCCAGAAACTATAAAAGAATGTATAAAAAACGGAATATGCAAAATTAATATTAATACAGAAATGTCAAAAAATGCTGTGGCTGGCATGTACGAAACAATCAAACAAAACGAAAAAACTCATTTCTCTCAATTATCTGTAATTGCTAGAGAAAAAGTAACTGAGGTCGCAAAAAAATATATAAGGTTCTTTGGATAATGAACTATATTATTGTTGATGTTGGTACGCAAAGCTTAAGAAGTATTATTTTTGACATTAAAGGTAAAGAATTATTCTGCGCTCAAGAACAATATACTGCTATATATAATGATTTGGAAGTAGAACAAGATCCAAGAACTTGGAAAAAAGCTCTTAATTTAACGTTAACTGAAGTATCTAAATATGTATCTGAGAATGACATGAAAATTGAATCTATAAGTGTTACATCGCAAAGAGCTTCAATAATACCCGTTAATGAACACGGAAAATACATGTACAATGCAATTACTTGGCAAGATAGAAGAAGTTACCTTATTTGTGAAGATGTTTTAAGAAAAAAATCCTTAAAAGATATATATCATAAAACTGGTTTAAGACTTGACTCATATTTTAGTGGTCCTAAAATGTTATGGGTTAAAAGGAACATGCCAGACATATATGAGAATGCATATAAGATTATTGGTGTACAAGACTATGTCGTTTACCAATTAACTAAGAAATTTGTTACAGACCATACACAAGCTTCTAGAACTTTATTGATGAACATTGAAACTTTTGAATGGGACGATGAATTACTTGATATATTTGAAATTGATAAAGACAAATTGTGCGAATTAGTTGCTCCTGGTAGCATTGTAGGTACAATTGATAAAACAATAGCTGAAAAAACAGGACTAGACAAAAACATTAAAATTATTATCGCTGGTGGTGACCAACAATGTGCAGCTATTGGTCTAAATGTATTAAGACCAGGAGTTGTTGAAGCAAATACTGGTACTGGTTCTTTTATTCTAGGATATTCAGAAAAGCCTAACTTTGATGACAAAGTTAGAGTACTATGTACAGCCTCAGCTATACCGGGAAAATGGATACTTGAAGCTGGGATACTTACAAGTGGAAATATCTATTCATGGTTTAAAAATAATTTCTATGATGTTGATGATTACAAGCTTATTAATAGCGAAGTGGAAAAATCTGGTGTTGGATCTAGAGGCGTTATTTTAATTCCTCACTTCAAAGGAAGTGCAGCTCCTTATTGGAATCCACTGTCCAGAGGTATGTTTTTCAATACGTCTTTAGAAAGTCAAAGGGGAGATTTTGCCAGAGCTATCTTAGAAGGAATTTCAGTAGAAATGTCTATTAACATTCAATTAATTGAAGAGTTAATAGGATATGTTGAAATTGTTAATATAGCGGGAGGATTAACTGTATTTGAAGTATTCAATCAAATCCAATCAGATGTATTTAATAAAGCAGTAGCTATTTATGAAAATGCTGAAGCTACAGCTATTGGTGCTTTGATTTCAACATTAGTAACTCTTAAAAAATATAAAACATATGTTGATGCATACAACGCTCTATTTGGAGATATTAAAAAGAAAACATATCATTCAATCGGTGAAAATGTGCAAAAATACATAACACTTAGAAAGATATCCAAACATTTATATGGTGCAATCAACGATGCTCAATTATATAATTACTTAAAATTAAAATAATTAAAGACACGTTTTGTGTCTTTTTTTTTGAGAAAATTAAAGAAAACTTGTAAATAATACTGTTTGTAATGATATAATAAAAAGGAATTTTATTGGGGGTTACATGTGAAAATATTCGAGATTTTAATGCTAATTTGTTTTGGGTTTGCTTGGCCAACTTCTATATATAAATCAATTACAAGCAAATCAATAGAAGGGAAAAGTGTTCTTTTTCTTTATGTCGTTATTGTCGGTTATATATTTGGTATCATCCATAAAATAGTTAACAATCCTGATTTTGTTATTGCTCTATATGCAATTAATGCAACGATGGTATTTATTGATCTATTACTTTACTATAAACATAAGAAATTGAAAGTTCAGTAAAAACTGTTTAAAACTGATTTTTTTGTGTGCAAAATATGACAGAATTTGATAGTTTTATGATGTAACTGTTTATTTCATATTACATTTACATGTATTTCGATAAATATATTTTTATTCGATATATTCTATGATAGAATATAGTTAAGGACACAGCAAGGGGGAAATATATGTGGTGGGAAAGGTTTACTAGCCTTCAGCAAACTTCTTTTATTATCGCGACTGTTGCTACAATACTAATGATTTTATTTATTATAATGATGTTAATGGGTATGGACGGCGCTGATTCATTTGATGGAGATGTTGATTTTGACGCAGATATAGGTGGAGGCGCTGATTTCGATACAGACATTGATTTTAATGCTGCTGACGGTACCGTAGACGTCTATAATAGTGATTCTATAGTATTGATTAGTGGATTGCGTGTTGTAACAATTAGAGGAGCTTTAGCATTCTTTAGTATAGGCGGTTGGGTAATATTTTTACTAGCCGATACTATGCAAGCATGGTTAGCTATTTTATTAGGATTCTTAGCCGGTTCGGTAGCAGCTATTTTATTAGCAGTAGCTATGAAAGCTGTGATGAGGCTAGAATCATCAGGTAACCTTGATTATAAAACGGCTGTAGGTAAAACAGCGAATGTATATATCAGAGTACCTAAAAACAGTATTGGAAAAGGTAAAGTTATGTTCAATCATCAAGGACGAATGGTTGAAGTAGACGCTATTACTAAAGGGAAAGAAGATCTTATTACAAAAAGAGAAGTAAGAATTATTGGTTTAGAAAATGAGACAACCTTGATTGTCAAACCATTTGAAAAGGAGAAATAATATGTTTTTAGCATTTGAAGCCTTGGGCTTAATTATCGCAATTGTTGCCATAATTGTTATGGTACTTGTATTTATTGTTTCAAGAATTAGAAAATGTCCATCGGACAAAATATTAGTTGTTTATGGTAAAGTAGGTAAAAACGCTGATGGAAGTAATGTATCAGCTGCTTGTATACACGGGGGAGCTAAATTCGTTTACCCATTTGTTCAAGCTTATCAATATATGGACTTAACTCCACTTTCAATTAGTGTGGATTTAACAGCAGCATTATCTAGACAAAATATTCGTATTGATGTTCCTTCAAGATTTACAGTTGGTATCTCTACAGAGCCATCAATAATGATGAATGCTGCAGAACGTTTACTTGGATTACATTTAGATGAAATTCAAGAACTTGCCAAAGATATTATTTTTGGACAATTACGTTTGGTTATCGCAACAATGGATATTGAAGAAATTAATACAAACAGAGATAAATTCTTGGAAGCAGTTTCTGACAATGTAGAAACTGAATTAAAGAAAATCGGACTAAGACTTATCAATGTTAACGTTACTGACATTACTGATGATTCAGGATATATTGACGCTCTTGGTAAAGAAGCGGCTGCGAAAGCAATCAATGATGCAAAAAAATCAGTTGCTGAAAAAAATAGAGATGGTTCTATTGGTGAAGCAAATGCAATGAGAGACCAAAGAGTTTCTGTTGCAACAGCCAACGCTACTGCAATCGCAGGTGAAAATGAATCTTTAGCTGATATATCTAAGACTGATGCATCACGTAGGGAAATTGAAGCAGAATCATTAAGAAGAGCTACTGCAGCTGAAAAGATTGCAACTGCAAAAGCATTAGAAGAAGCTTATGTTGCTGAACAAGCAGCTGAACTTGCAAGAGCTGCTAGAGAAAAAGCTTCATTAGAAGCAGATGTTATTATTAAATCAGAAATTGACAAACAAAAGAAAGTTATTGAAGCTGAAGCAATTGCAGAACAATTCCGTAGACAAGCTAAAGGTGAAGCTGATGGTATCTATTCTAAAATGGAAGCTGAAGCACGTGGTACATTCCAAGTTCTTTCAAAACAAGCAGAAGGATTCAAAGCTTTAGTTGAAGCTGCTGGTAATGATTCAGATTCAGCTGTTCAATACTTAATATCTCAAAAGCTTGAAACTTTAGTTGGTATTCAAGTAGAAGCTATTAAAAATCTTAAATTTGATAATATTACTGTTTGGGATGGCGGGTCAAACGCTGACGGTAAAACACAAACAGCTAACTTTGCATCAGGATTAATGAAAGCTATACCTCCTATGAGTGACTTATTCAAAATGACTGGTATGGAACTTCCAAGTTTCTTAGGAAAAGAAATTAAAAAAGAAGAAGTTAAACCTGTAATTAAAGAAGTCAAAAAAGCTCCTGTGAAGGAAACTAAAAAAGCTAAATAATATTAAATATAAAACACTTCATTTATTTGAAGTGTTTTTTTTAATGAAAATGTTCTCGGAACACCTTAAAAGTTAGAGGCTGTGCTATAATATTTAAAAAAGGAGACATAAAATGATAGAATTTTTTGAAAATACAAATCCGATAATTGCTGCTTTAGTCGGTACATCATTTACATACTTTATGACAGCTGCTGGTGCAGCTATGGTTTTTCCGTTTAAAAAAATAAACCAAAAATTATTAAATGGTATGTTAGGTTTTAGTGCCGGAGTTATGATAGCAGCTTCATTTTGGAGCCTATTAAATCCTGGTATATTATTAGCTGAAGAGTTAAAGTTAGCTGGAGAAATGAGTGCGCC
>Ga0307992_1000534_pt1 | contig 24215 bp, 31 predicted proteins | sample EllFjometagen133_FD_203162 | JGI IMG/M metagenome (GOLD analysis project Ga0307992, IMG submission 203162) | Marine microbial communities from Ellis Fjord, Antarctic Ocean - #133 | ecosystem: Environmental > Aquatic > Marine > Unclassified | place: Southern Ocean | collected 2014-10-08
TTTATTTATTTACCTCCGATGCATCTTTAATCTTTTTAGTAACAAGGAAGTGTATAATTTTGCTTAAAGGTCTACATTCTTGAACCTTGATTAAATCCCCAATGTTAACTTGTTTTTCCATTGATTCTGGAAGTCTAGCGTGAATTTTAGTTTTAGTCTTTGTATAACGTTCGTATTTTCTAACATAAACCATTCTTTCAAATTCAATTACAACTCTCTTGGTGAATTTTTTAATAACAATTCCTTGAAATATCTTTCCTCGTGTTCCAATCCTTTTTTCAGTAGGTAGTTGAGCTTCAGCTGTGTTTGTTTTTTTTGTTTTTTCCATTTGCTTCTCACGTCTGACTGACTGCGTCGAGGCAGGCGTTTCGCTTGTTTGCTTCTCTGTCTTTGTTGTTTTTGCCATTTTTTCTTTTCTCTTTTGGAGTGTGTTTTTACTCTTCGATTGAGTCTTCTTCGAACCCATGTTTGACCAGTAGAGGTTTTATCCTCTTTGTGTGGTCTCCTTGGAGTTCGATCATGTCACCTTTGTAAGTCCCACCGCAAGCGAGCTCATTTTTGAGCGCTTTCGCGATTTTCTTTACATCGATGCCGCTGTCGAATCCGGTAATCACAGTCACGATTTTTCCGTATCGCTTCTTGTCTGTGGTTATCTTTATCCGCTGCGAACCCTTCACGATTTGTTCACACACGCAAGCTTGCTCTGGCAAGCCGCATTTTGGACATATTTCCATTGTTATTTATTGCTTAACCCTCCGTCTGAAGTGTTAAGTGTGTGTATCCTAGCAATGATTCTTTTTATTTGTCTTGCTTTAGATCCCCCCGTATTAGAGGCGTTTGTTCTTTGCTTTATTAATTCCATTTTTAGTTCTTTTAACTTTTTCTCTCTGTCTGGTTTGCTAAGTTCTTTTAATTGTTTGAATTTCATTTTTTACTTCTCCTCTTTGTGGCTTTTTTCTTTTTAACTTTAATAACTTCTGGTTCTGCATTTTGATTGATAATTAATTGTTCAATTAATCCCTCATTAATCTTAATTCTATCTTTAAGAATTGCATGTGGAGATAAAATTGAAACTTTTATCCCAACTGTTCCTGGTTTAGTCTCGGCTCTAGCTTGGGCCCTATCAACAACCTTTGCACTGTCTCCGGTTTTCTTTAGATACCCTTGGGCAAATCTCCAACTCTTAGCCCTTGAACCTGGAAGTTTACCGCTTAATCTAATTTCGCAACCGAGTGCTCCTGCTTTCATAACTTTTTCAAGAGTTCTATAGGAGATAACCTTGAACTTTAATGGCCCGAATCTTTCAAGACCCAATGCAATTTCATCAGCAATTACTTGGGCATCGTATTCTGGTTCAAGAATTTCATCAATTTCAATATGCAGGTTATCTAATTTGAAATTTTTCTTTAAGAATTCAGTAACTTCGTTTAACTTCTCTCCACCCCTTCCAATAACAAGTCCTGGTTTATTAGTAGAAATAATTATTTTTTCTCCCACGGGAGTATATTCTATCTTAACGTTGCTAACTTTGCCCTTCCCAATCATTTTCTTAACCGCTTCTCTAAGCGCGTATTCTTCTTTTTTAAGTTTTACAGTTGTTTTTTCTTCCATTATTTTTTACTCCATTTATTTTTCTTTTTAGTTGGTTTAGCTTTTAATTCACGGGCTTTAATTGTTATGTGTGTTCTTTTTCTCTTCCATCTTCCAAATCTTCCAACAGGGGTTGAAGCCTGGTTAGCCATAGCGAAAGTAATTACTGGGGTCAATATGTCATGGTTTGTTGCGTTTCCAGCAAGAGTTAATAATAAATTTATGAAGTGTCCTGATGCTTGAACAGGATATCTTCCAGCTCCAGATGCAATTTTTCCTGGGCCTTTCTTGTGTCCGTATTCCCCTTTCATAGGAATAGATTTTCTAAGAGCTTTAACGTCTTCTAAATATCTTCTAGCGTCTTTGATTTCTTTCCCTTTAATAAATCTACAAATAGCAATTGCATATTTTGTTGAAACTGGAACACTTTTTCCGTTGACAACAACTTCCTCTTTAGAAACTTTCTTTTCTGGTTTCTTTTTTTCTTCTTTGAGTTTTTCTTCAGTTGTTGGATTTTCAGTTGTTTTTTCTTCTACGTTTGTTTCTATTTTCTTCTCTTTAGTCGCTGATTCTTCAGCGGCTTTTGCTTTAACTTCCACCTTTGCGGGTTCTTTATTCATAGCCTTTTTATCTGGTTTTGGAGCATTAACTACTGCAGTTTTCTTTTGTTCTGCTTTTCCTGATGGTTGTTCTGTATTTATTGCCATTTTTTATGATTATTTCTTCGATTTATGTTTACTTCCTTTAGTTGCTCCAACTCCAGCCTTACTATGTTGTATTCTAGCTCTAGTTGGTGCGAATTCCCCTAAAACATGTCCAAGCATTTCTCCTACAACTTCAAGGGCAACAAAATCTCTTCCGTTGTAAACTTGAAGGTTCATACCGATTAATTGGGGAACGATTGTAATATCTCTTTTGTGAGTTTTGATTTTCTTTTTCTTTGATTCTTTTGTTTTACATCTTGAAACAAACTTTTCAATTTCTTGGAAATTTCTTAAAACAAATCTTCTTGGTTTGGATGGAAGTAATTTTGCAAACTCTCGAGTATCCATTGCTTTTAGTTCTTCAATAGTTTTTCCTCGGTATTTAAATTCTTTCTTTTGTATATTCATATCCATCTTAGTTATTTCCTTTTACCTGTTCTCCTAGGTCTTAGCAATCCAACTTTTTGACCAGGGGCTGAATTTCTCTTTGCAATCTTGCTCTTTGGATTTTTACCACGACCAGAACCGAACGGGTGATCAATCGCGTTAACTTTCAAAGCACCAGTTCTTGGGTATAATTTACTTTTTGACTTTTTGATGTGATGTTGTTTACCAGCTTTGATAACTGGCTTGTCTAATCTACCATGTCCTGCAATCACCCCAATAATTGCTCTACACTCTTTATTAAACTTCTTTTCCTTCTTAGAAGGCATTAAAACATGAATTTTATCTCCAACAATTCTTACAACTTCGGCAGAACTTCCCCCAGTTTTTATAAATTTCCCTCCATCCCCAGGGTTTGATTCAATACAGTGAATTCTTGTATTAACGGGTATGTCTTTTAATCTTAAAATATTTCCCGGTTTAATTGCATCTTCTTTAGGTTCAAATGCAATTTGTTGTCCTTCAACCATTCCTTTGAAAGCAGGAACATAGAAACTTCCTTCTTTATTAGCAATCTTTGCTAATGGACAACTGTGAGCCGCTGAAGGAAGTAATTTGATTACTTTTCCAGTCCCTTCTAACTTTTTAGGATATTGCATCTTCTTATTGAAAGCCTTTTTCTTAACTCTATAGGTTGAACTTCCCTTTCCACGCGCTTGTTGAATTATTCTTTTTCCCATTTTACATCATACCTAACTTAGTAGCAACATCAATTGCCAAATCTTTCTTATTTAATTGAGCATAAACATACTTTTTATTCCCTCTTAGCAAAGTTCTAACTTTGTCAACTTTAACTTTGAATATCTCTTCTATTTCTTTTTTTATTGCTCCCTTAGACAACCTTCTATCAACTTGGAAAGTAAGAACGTTCTCAGATTCAATCTTCATTACTGCTTTTTCAGTTGCTATTGGTTTCATTTTCTAAATATTTCCTCCGATTCTTCCATTACTGGAAAGTATTTTCCCCCAGTAACCTTGCTAAAGTAATTTGATAAAGTACTCTCAAATTCTTTGTATTGTGGTTGTCCCCTCGTCATTTCATGGAAGTTCCACATTTGACCATCAATTGACTCTTTTGCTTTAATTTTTTCAAGATTATTCATCGTTTTAGCATTTTCGTTGTAATGATTTAACTTTTTTATTATCTTCCCAAAGTTTCTTACATTTCTACTTATTCTCATTTTTTATTTTCCTCTGTTTTATTTAATTTTGAGTTTAAATCCTTAATTGCGTCTTCTGTGTAAATAGTTAATCTTCCTAGGCCTCCTTTCGCAAGGTTGGTAGTTCCTAGTTCTTTAACTTGTTTAACTTCAAAAAATTTTGTTTTAACTTCTTCTTTGTTTCCAATAACTAAAAGCATTCCAGCGTTTGATTTGTACTTTCTTCCTCGCATCTTACCTTTCCCAGCTCGAACTGATTTCCTTCTTATAGCAACATTGTATAATTCTTCCCCTAAAATTTTGTTTAGTCCAGGAAGTAAATCCTTAGCCTTAATCTTATCAAGTCCAGAAACAACAAAAGGAACTTTTATTTTGTTATCATTAACAGTAGAATACTTTCCAAAAACGTATTTTTCATTAGCAGTAGCGCTTAATGCACTTATGAAGGCAAGTCTTAATTCTTTCTTATTGATTTTCAATATTTTCATGAAGTGTGCGATTTTTGGAGGATGCGCTCTCATTCCACCTCTTGCAAAAGGAACTTCGGCAGCTTCCCAATTAAACTGGCTTCCTTTTTGTGAGAAGATTTTACGTGGAACTCTTGATGCCCCTCTACCATAACCACTTCTCCAAACGTGTCTTCTATGGACTATTTTTCCTTTAGCAGAGTGTTGTTTACCTGCGACTGGGCTTGGAGCGTAAGGTTGTTGTCTTTTTTTAGCTTCAAGAACTTTCGCAACAAGATCTTCTCTAATTGATGCTTCAAATTCTTTAGGTAATTCAATTGTCCCTTTTTCTCTTCCTGTTAAATCTAAAATTTTTGTTTTCATCTTAACTCCTTCACGAATTCATAATTCTTTTTAGTTTGCATTCTACTTGGTCTCAAAGGGGCAGTAACTAAGATTTGCCTTTTAGATGGTCCTTGGACAGAACCTGTAAGTATTAGGTAATTTGTTTTTATATCTCCGTAATTTTTTATTGCTTTTATTGGTTTCTCGCTTGATTTTTCTAGAGCAACAATTTTTTTATTGTATTCGACCCTTGTAAACATTCCCAATTGACCAGCCATTGGAACTCTGAAGATAACTCTTGCTGGATGCCAAGGACCCACATTACCAGGTCTTCTTTGCCCTTTTTCTGATTTGTGCGACTTCAAGTTGATACCAAATCTTTTAACAGGCCCGGAGAATCCTTTGCCAGTTGTTAATCCTCTAGTATCTACAAGTTCGCTAGGGGCAAAAATGTCTGAAACATTTAGTTCTTTGTTTATATTTTCTTTAATATATGCTAATTTTTCATCGAAAGAGCCAGAAAGACCAATTTCGGCCAAATCTGGTTTTTTCTTTAAACTAGTTTTTTTAACAATAGAATAAGCAATAACTGAAATATTATCATATTCTTCAGTTTTAACAGAGTCTAATTTGTGTTTAGCTTGTTTTGGGATTCTAACAGCCCTTTTTAGCTCTTTATCTAATTGTTCTGCTAGGACATCTTTAGCAACAACACCATTTTTATAGAATCTAACAGAGAAAATTTTCATTTCAGGGCATTCAACAATTGTTCCAGGAATAATGATGTTTTTCCCTTTAGTCATTGAATTTTCAGTATTATCTTTAATTTCAAGAGAAACCATTCCAGCTTTATACCCAATAAACCCTTTTAACTTCTTGTCAGAATTAATCGCTTTCCAGTTTGCACTAGGCAATATTTTTGCAGCCCTTTTACGAGGCCAATATTGTAAACTTCCTTTTCTTGGTGATCTTCTTGTTGGCATTTTTTATATTTGTTAATAGCGCGGATTTCATTTTTATCCTTCCCTGGAATAGATTATGTAGAAAATTTGGCTATATAAAGGTGTTGGTTAGTTTTTTCACATAAATAATTAAAAAATAATGGGCTTTAGTAATTTCTCATTAAGATGGAAGATTTTGATTTAGGAAATGTGTGGGCAAGACAAACAAAATTAGATTTAGTAAAGTCAATTATTGGACCATTAGAATATTTACCATGTTATGCTCCAGAATTGTTTAAATTTTAAGAATTAAGCACAAAATTCTAATTCACTTGTGTTTTCAGCTTCATCTATTAGAGATTTCCTAACTATTTTACCAACACGTTTTGATTGTTCCCTAATTAATGCAAAATCTTCAGAACTTTTTAGTTCTTCAGGAATTTCTATTTCAGTTATTACAAAAGTATGGGCTATTTGGGCCTTTTTGAAACCAGTGTTCTCGAATACAAATTCATCACCTAATTTAGAATCCAATGTCTTTAATGTACAAAAATCAGGTTTTGGCATTTCTCCAGCATCTTTCTTACTTTTGGGTTTTCCAGATTTTGGAGCCTTAGGTTTAATTTTTAAAGTAGTTTCATCTTTTGGAGCAGAGAAGGTTAAAGCAAAGAAAGTTTTTGGAAATCTATCCAATAATTCAATTAAATTATTTCCTGTCATCTCTGAATCAATCATGTATCTTTTTACGCCTTGGAATTGTTTAATTTCTTTATATTCTAATTCGCTCTTCAAGTCAGAAGTAGAAACAACAGCCCCAGTAACTTTTGTTTTTTCACTTCCAAGCTTTTCAGCAACTATTCTCACTAATTCGTTTGCAAACTCTGCCGAAGTTTTAATTGTGTATTTCCCTTTAGAATTTTTAGCCTCTATGATTGCTCTATTTGGAAATTCCCCTTTAGAAAATTTTTGAAATTGCAAGTGAACTTGTTCATCAAAATTTTTATCAGATATCTTTTTTATGAAATTCATAAGTATTATCAATCAACTTTGTTTATAAATTTTTTGTGGACCCAAAATTAATAACCTTTATATATTAAATGACCCTGCTTATTTTAAAGAGAGGGGGTTGTAGACGGAAAAATGGAAGAAAAATATTTTAAAATAGTGATGACCGCAATCATATTTGTAGTTCTACTTGTGTTATCTTTCTTATTATTGAGACCACTTCTTCTATCAATAATCATAGGAATTATTTTAGCTTTTATCTTTTTGCCTTTGTATCATAATCTTAATAAAGTGTTTAAGGCAAAAAATCTTTCAGCACTCTTAATGTGTGCTCTTTTACTAATAGTAATCATACTTCCTATTTGGTATCTAGCACCTGTTGCAATTGACCAATCTATAAGATTTTATTTGTCATCGCAACAGATGGACCTAATAACCCCTTTTAAGACTGTTTTCCCTTCGCTGTTTCAGACAGAAACTTTCTCAGCGGAGATTGGGTCAGCAATACAATCTTTCGTAACCAAATCTACAAATTCCCTTATGAATAGTTTTTCAAATTTCATCTTGAACTTTCCAAGAATTTTCCTTCAACTCTTGGTTGTATTCTTTACATTTTTCTTTGTCTTAAAAGATAATGATAAAATGATTCTATATATCAAGAGTCTCTTACCTTTTCCAAAAGAGGTAACCAAGAAGTTATTCCATTCATCTAAAAATATAACTATGTCAATATTATATGGCCAGGTGGTTGTGGGTGTAATCCAAGGTTTAATTACTGGTACTGGGTTCTTTTTGTTCAAAGTTCCTAATGCGCTTCTTTTAACAGTTCTTGCAGCAGTTGCAGGCATCTTCCCGATTATAGGAACAGCAATTATATGGATTCCAGTTGCAATTTATTTCTTCTTAGCAGGAAATACTTTCTCTGCATTCGGAATCATAATCTTCGGACTAATTTCAACAGTTCTTGAAAATTTCATAAAGCCAGCATTTGTATCTAAAAGAACAAAGGTAAACACCTCAATAATCCTTATTGGTATGATCGGAGGACTATTCATGTTCGGAATTCTTGGAATTATACTCGGGCCATTAATTCTTGCATATTTGTTAATAATCCTTGAAATATTTAGAGATAAAAAGCTACCAGGACTATTTATTGAAGAACCGGAAGCAGAAAAAGGAAAAGCTTCAAAAAAGTAACTAGTTAAATATAAAAACAAAATTTCTTTATTATTATTATTTAAGAGGGCATGAGGTGAAATGAAATTAAAAATAAAGTTTCTTGATTGGAGTGCAGGACTCCCGGTAGCAATGTTGGATAAGAAAACAGCTCAGAAAATAGGGGTCCATCTTAAAGATCGTATTCTGATAAAGACTTCCCAAAAAGATAAAAAAGAATTTTCAACAATTGTGGATATTGTTGAAGGATTAGTTAAACCAAATGAAATCGCAGTTACTTCTGAGATAAAAGAGATATTAAATTTAAAATCAAATCAAAGAGTTGCTGTTTCTCTTGCTCAAACCCCTAAGAGTCTCGAGTATATTAAGGGAAAATTAAATAAGAAGAAATTTACAAGAGAGGAGATATTTGAGGTAATCCGAGACATTGTAGATAATTCCTTGTCGGAAGCAGAAATCGCTTTATTTATTTCAGCAATGTACGAGCAAGGGATGACTTTTTACGAGACAGTGAATTTAATAGATGCAATATTGGCATCAGGAGAGAAATTAAGGCCAAAGAAAAAGTATGTTGTTGATAAGCATTGTATTGGGGGGATTCCAGGAAACAGAACAACCCCCCTGGTAGTGGCAATTTGTGCAGCAGCCGGATTAACGATGCCTAAAACTTCATCCAGAGCAATAACTAGTGCAGCAGGGACGGCAGATGTTATTGAGACCGTTGCAGAAGTTAGTTTTGAAATGAAAAAAGTAGAGAAAATAATTAATAAAACAAATGCCTGCCTTGTTTGGGGAGGGGCATTAGGAATGGTTCCTGCAGATTCTAAGATAATTCAAGTTGAAAAATTGCTTAAAATTGACCCTCAGGCACAACTCCTTGCTTCAATAATGTCAAAAAAGTTAGCGGTGGGAAGCAAATATATTTTAATTGATTTGCCATATGGTAAGACCGCAAAAGTCAAGAAAGAAATGGCGTTAGAATTAAAAAAACAATTTGAAAAATTAGGAAAGAGTTTTGGAGTGGAATTGAAATGCGTTTTAACAGACGGATCGCAACCAATAGGTAATGGGGTTGGACCTGTGTTAGAGATGATGGATATTATTGACATATTAAATCCTAAAAAACAAGGACCACAAGATCTTGAAGAAAAATCTCTTTTTCTTTCTGGGCAATTATTTGAAATGACTGGAAAAGCAGAAAGAGGCAAAGGAAAGCAAATGGCAAGAGAAATACTTTACTCCGGAAAGGCATTCGAAAAGTTTAAAGAAATAATAAAGGCCCAGAAAGGGGATTTAAATAGGTTGAAAGGAACAAAACTAAAGAAAAACATTTTGGTCTCCAAAAATATTAAAGTTAAAGAAATGGATAATAAGAAAATAAACACCCTTGCTAGAATTGCCGGTTGTCCAGTAGACAAATTCGCAGGGCTCTATCTTCACGCGCACGTTGGAGGCAAGGTGAAGAAGGGAGAGCCACTTCTTACATTATATTCTGAAAACAGGCATAGGTTAAAGGCGGCAATGAAATATTATAAGAAAGAAAAGCCAATTATTTTTAAATAATTCCTTTTAGCACAACTAATCTTTTAAAGTTCTATTTTTTACATACTTAATGGTAGAATATGTGGAGAAAATTGTAGATTACCTTAAAAAAAATCTAAAAAAAGGATATACTGAAGATTCACTTCAATGGGCGCTTATAGATCAAGGATACACTCGTTCAATAGTTGAACGTGCCATAGAAAAAGTGAATAAGGACCTAGCTGAAAAAGCCCCAGTATTGAAATCTAAGCCAATGATTAAGTATCAAATTATAGATGAAAATGATAGGCCAGTTACAATAAAGAAACCCTTATGGAAGCGAGTGTTCGGATAAAATTCTAGTATAGTAAGCTTTAAAATATCATGTTATTATTGAGTTATATTGAACTAAGCCTCTATGCGAAATGACTACGTTCGATGAGCATAGTAGAAGGATTTTATAAAAATCCTTGTTCAACTTTGTTGAACGCGTTACGAAGTACTGCCTCCGTCGCATAATGGTATTGCACCGGACTTGAGATCCGGGCCCTTTGGGCGACCAGGTTCGATTCCTGGCGGGGGCGTATATAATTTTCCGGGGCGTATAAAAGGTTTTTTAAACTCCTAAAATTAATTATATCCTATTGGAGGAAAAAATAATGAAAGGAACAGTAAAGTTTTTTAATAGCGAAAAAGAATTCGGATTCATAGTTGATGAAGATGGAAAAGACTATTTTGTGCATAAAACAGGCCTTGAAGAAGGCGTAACTATTGATAAAGATGATGCAGTTACATTTGAAGCAGAAAAAGGCGACAAAGGCATGAAAGCAGTTAAAGTTAAAAAAGAAAAATAAATCTAGAATTAATTCTATGCTAACTTAACCATAGGTTGAAGAGAATATAGTTTGAATAATAGCAAAAGCCAACCTTTTTTTAACAAAAAGTTTAAAGTTCGGCGTGAGAGCAAACTACCAAATTGGGCGTCGAAAAGTTAATTTTATAAGTAATTTATTCTTAAAGAAATTATGAAAATATTTGGTGAGAAAATATGGAAAAGACACACTAATCCCTTAAGTGGCTGGACTCGAGTAATTGCCTTCTTCTTAATTCCAATATCCGTTTGGTTCCAAAATTGGTATTTTTTAATAGGGCTTTTAATATTTTTTGCCATAAACCCAATACTTTTTCCTGAACCAAAGAATAAAAATAATTGGATGAGTAAATCTATTTTGGGTGAAGAATTATGGACAAAAAAAGGAGTTATTCAAAAAGACTTTCCCACTATTTTAAATCTTTTTAATGGACTTTTCTTTTTTGTTTTAATTTATGCAGCATACAAGAACTTTTTAGAAATAACAATTTTTTCTACAATACTCTCAAGTGTTTTCAAACTTTGGTATTTAGATAGGATGGTATTTTATTATGAAAAAACTTCTAAAAAATAGTTCGATTCCCTATATGCTTCCGGCGTGGGTGTTCTTACATTGTGTCTGGTTTATGTGGGCGGTAAAATTATAAAGAATTCTTGATTAATGTTTTAATGAAAAAAGTGATTTTATACATAGCTCAAAGTTTAGATGGATTTATTGCAAAGAAAGACCTATCTGTTAAATGGTTGGATAAGTATTTCAACAAACAAATGGCTGCAAATCATAAACAATTCTTCAAAGATATCGATTCGGTGGTTCTTGGGAATACAACCCATAAACAATTCCCTCAGAAATATGAAGGAAAGCCAACTTTTGTCTTTTCAAGAAAGGAAAAAGGGAAAGATGAAAATGTGACCTATGTTAGAGGAAAAGTAAAGGCATTTATGAAAAAACATAATCTCAAGGGAAATCTTTGGGTGCTGGGAGGTTCAGATATTGTAAATCAATTCTTGAAGGAGAATTTAATTGATGAAATGAGAATTTTTATTATGCCTGAAATTTTAGGTGACGGGATTAGATTATTCCAGGAAGGAAATAAAGGGAAGAAGTTTAAATTAGTTAATAAGAAAACTTATGAGGATGTTGTAGAGTTGCATTATAAAAAATAACCTAACTCCCACACATAACGGGACTAAATATGGTCAACCATCAGCGTGGGCGTTTAACCATTAAACTTATTAGTATTTATTTCCTAAAATATTTATGAAAGAAAAGGTGAAGAGTTTTTTCAAAAAGAATTGGTTAATCCTATCAATAATTTTAATTGTATTAGTTTGGTTTGGTTATTCTTATTTTAGCGGAGGGGTGGTTAATAGTACTGCAAATAGCGATGTGGATTCTGTTGTTGATTTTATTAATTCATTTGGATTTTGGGCCTGGTTTATATTTATTTTACTTGTAATTCTTGAAGTGGTTCTTGCCCCAATACCTCCTCTTGTTTTGTATATAGCTGGAGGATTTATCTTTGGAGCATTCTTTGGAGGAGTTTTAACTTTAATTGGAAATCTGATTGGGGCTGGAATAGATTTCTTTCTAGCAAGACGCTATGGGCGTGGATTTGTAGAAAAGAAAGTGGATAAAAAAATAAGAAAGAAGTTTGATAATTTCTCTGATAAATATGGAGGATTTGCAATATTCCTACTTCGTGTAAACCCATTGACAACAACGGATCTGGTTAGCTATCTTGCAGGATTTAGTAAATTTAAATTTTGGAGATTTATTTTATGGACAGCATTAGGATTAATCCCAATGATTTTCATACAAACATACTTTGGAGATCTTTTTGTTAGAGGAAATGGGCTGCTTTCAGCATTGGTAATTATCCTCAGCATATTATATCTGATATTTTTTGTTTACTTAATAATCAAAGTGTTTGTTAAGAAACATAATAATGAAGCCTAGTAAAATTTATTAACTAGAATTAATAAAAGTTTCTATGGAAAAACTACAAAAAATATTAAATCCAAAAGACCTTAAAGTTCTTGAAGAGAAAGGGGAAATAGAGTATTTTAAATATTGTGGGAAAGAAATAGATTTCTCTAAAATTGGAAAAAAGGAGAGGGAAGAATTGCTTAAAGGAGATTCCCATGCCCTTATAGGGAATAGTCTTTATGTTAAGGATGGAGATAGATATATTTTACATTTTGATAATTTTAAAAAAAATTGGTAAAAATAATAAATATGATTATTAAGAAGAAGTAGGTTTTGTTTAATTGATACTTGGGTTTATGGGATAGTTATTAATAAGTAAGTTGAAAGATTTTAAGGAAAATCTATTTTGGTGGAGTCAATATTTTTATTGCAGTATGGTTTATTTTAGTCTTTATTATTTTCAAAAGCATTCAAAACCCTTTCATCAGGACTAAGCAAAGTTACTTTATCTTCTTTAAAACGTAATCCCCTGTAAATCTTTTGAAGTAATTCACGTTTTGCCTTATCTTTATAAAAACTCCAGTAATATTGTGGTTGGGTTTTGTTTAGTATTCTCCAAAATGCATCTTGAACATTTGGGTTTGGGTATTTAGTAAAGATAATACTTCTACATTGATTTCCTGGAAAATCAACGCCTCTTGCACATCTTGTAGAGAATAATGTGTCATTTTTACCTTCTTTAAATTCTTGAATTAAAATCCCTTCTTTATCTTCATTTTGCATTTCACGCATCCTGTCCCTTACAATTAAATTTGGAATGTTATACATATTTTTTTCCATTTCATTCGGAAGATCAGTAAAACTATTTACGTGAATTAGGATTGGTTTTTCTGCAACTGAAACACATTTATCAAGAGCCTTAAGATATTTTTCTCTACTTGCCCTACCATTACTAAAGTTTGAATATTTACAATCAAATTCCATTCCCGTGCGTTTTACTGTTATCTCTCCTGGTTGGTTTGTTTCAGCCTCGATAATCTTAAATTCTTCTAAACCAAAAATATCCTTTAGAACCTGTGCAGAATGCAATGTTCCAGACATCAAGATAATTATTTTATTTTTATTAATCATCTCTTTAAATTTTTTAGCAAGGTTTGTTGTAACAACATTTGCAAGAATAGCATCATCCTTCTTAGAGAATGTAACATAGGCATCATCTAGGAATTCAGAGAACATAATGGAACTTCTTTCAACATCAAAAAGATAACTTTCATCATCAACCTCATTCATAAAATCTGCCTTCCCCAAAAATATTTTGAACAGGTCAAAAATACCTGTTTGTTTCAAAGGAATAATCTGGTCTGTTTGGATTGCCTCACCTATACGAGGATCTCTTTTTATTTGTTTAATAATTTCCATAACTTCCGTAACACTTTTAAAAGAATTTTCTTCAGAAACAACAACATTCCCAAGAACATTTTGAAGTCTTTCAATATTAATTGTTCTTTGATTAGAAAAACTATCTAAGAATTCATCACATTCATCAATTATTTCTACATTTGTAGCAGGCTTTCTACTAAGTGCAGATTCAAGTATGTATTTCAAGGAATTAAAGACTATAACATCTGAATCTATATATGTCTGAAATTGTTCATAGAAAGAACATCCTGGTTTTCTCTTGTAATATATAAAATTCTTATTATTCAATCCCTTGTAAGTGTATTTAGTCTCATGATCCAATTTAACATCATATTCTTCTGGAATAACAGGACTCCAATAGGGGCAGACAGGAGCAATAGACATTCTCTTAACATCCGATACTTTGTCAAAATTATTTATGTTGACTTTTTTGTTTAGTTTTAGGTAATGTTTTATTTTTGCAATATTTTTTTCTTTTATTTCAATCTTACAAGGAATATTAAAATTATCAGCAGAAAGATCATTTGAAATTGTTTCTCTTACTTGTTGTATTTTAGCTGCAAATATGTCATTAAGTTTTGAATTTTTTTCTTTTGTAAATATTGGAAGAACATTTTTACTATCCTCTAAATATTTACATTTATGGTTACTACGTCCGGTCATAATAGAAATCTTTAATTTTTCATCTCCGCCGTTTCTTTTTAGATATTTGTCTCCTTCATAATCTTTTTTATACTGCTGTTGTAAATTTTTCCCAGGAACAACAACACTTGTTTTTCCTAACTCATTTGCAATGTTTAATGCAATGGCTGAATTATGCACAATTATTCCATCCGAAATAAAATTACTATATTTTGGAACTTCAAGATCGTAGGTTTCATCTTCTTTGATAAATTCTATATTTTTTACTTTGTCCCAATAAATATCTTTATTACAAATTATTGAAAGCTCTTTATCATTTAATTTTTCATTTATTTTTCTAATATGGCTTCTTAAAAAGTCAATTTTTGTTTGTTTAAGGACACTTGGAGTCTCAATTAGTTTGTCTTCTATTATTTTTCTAAAATTTTTATTTTTTCTTTGTTTTTGTATTTCTTCGTAATTTAGTAATCTATCTAATTCTGAAAAGTTATAACCTTTAATTTTTAAATATTTCCTTAAAATTCCAGGAACTTTGTCAATATTTGTAAATTTGTGGTATTTGAGAGTTTTTAATACTTTGAGGGCATCTCTTTGTTTTCTTCCAATAAATCCAATTTCTTCTATATATTTTCTTAAACTTTCCTGGTTTGAGATACAAATTCTCCAGGAATATTCTTTTTTACTTCTAAATCCTTTTGAGGATATTGTGTGTTGGATTCCAAAAATATTAAGTAAAAGTGAGACGTCTTGTATTAATCTTTTAGATATGGAAGAGTATTCTATGACTGTTTGTTTTTTCCTAGAATAAATGCATCCATCTCCTGAAAACAATCTACTTAGAAATATTGCTATTTTTTCTTTTTTTAATCCAAAGATTACTTCTGGAACAAATTTCCCCCCAGACCTCTTACCATCGAGACCATGCTCCCTAATCAATAATCTTAGTTTATTGGTGGTGCCTTTTGTAGTATCCATTTTTCTAAACAAAATAGAAACTTCGTCTTTTCTTGCAGTTTTTATCTCTCCATCAGGAAAAACTTTTTTTAGAGCATCAATATAATCCTGTCTTATTAGGGGGTTTTGTTTTGGACATTGATAATATCTTGGAGATCCTGCTTTATCTCCCAATTTTCCTTCAGCAATAAGATGTGCAAGAATCTTTATTTTATCTCCATCATAATCAATCTCAGGGTTAAGGTCAATCTCATTTGGCAAACAAATATAAGAGTTTTCATTTAGGTTTTCAAGAGGTTTCCATTCAGTACCATTCTCAGTTATTGTAAGAAGGGGATGGTTTTTTGATAGGATTATTTCTCTACCCGTTCTAGTTTTTAGATTATATAGCCTTTTTACCCCTGTTTTTCTTACATTCATGAATTTAGATTGAATAAGATTTCCAGATGTATCCTTCGTTATAATTTTTCCCTTTTTTCCATTAATTTCAGATATTTTATGATATTTGAAGTTTTTTTCTCCTTCTGGTTTACAGAATATTAATGAATTTTTTTCAAGACATTTTCCTGTACCACATTGCCCATGAATGAAAATAACTCTCTCTCCACTCCTAACGGAGTCTAAAACTTCTTTAACAACATCTTGCTGTGTTTTTCCATTAGAAAACATTAATGGTTCTAAATATTCCCCTTTTTCATACAAATTCCAAGCCATAGTTTAATGAATAAACCACTTTCTATTATAAGTTTTGTGGGTGTTTTTTGCTAATAATCCCTTTTTCGTTCGGATAACTGTGTTGGGGCGGACGATTGAGTGTTAAAAGTCCTTTTTCTTAATCTTTAAATCTTTTTTATTCTTACACAGAACATATGCTCTAGAAGCTTCATGCATGTCTTGAAGTTTGTATCCTGTTCCGCCTAATTCTTTTTCTAGTTTTTTTGCAAATTCCAACATTTCATTGTGGGTTGGCATTCTATCATAGCCCAATCTCTCTCTTGCAAATCCAACACTCATAAATCCTTTAAGTTCAATAAAATCTGGTTGAGATTTTTTAATCATTTCTGCAAATTCGAGAATAAATTTATCATCCATGTTTAAATCACGAACCAAATTTATTCTAAACACTGTTTTATTTTTTTGTTTTATTTTAGAAAATAAGCTTAATGTTTCATTTAGTTTTTTCCAAGCATTTTTTTTCAAGCTTCTATGAAATTTATCGTATTCTTCTTCATTAGAAGTATTAACTGAAACATAAAGTCTTGTAGGTAATTGATTGTTTTTTATTAGTTTTTCAATTACTTCTGGTTGCAAACCATTTGTAACTAAAAATGAAGTAGCACCACGTTTTCTTATTTCATTAATTAATTCTCCTATTTTGGGATAAAGAGTTGGCTCTCCTGTTAAACTTAATGCAAATTGGTCTGGAATTTGGGCTTCTTTTAACTTTTTTTGATTAGCTTTACTTAATTGTTTTTTATTCGAATTTGGATCAATTTTAAAACCAGTTAAAAGTTTTTGTTGTGCTTTTATTGCCCCTTCAAGAATATCTAATGGTTCATCTGGATTTTGAACCATTGTATCTTGTGCTTTTGAAGTATCTCTCCAACAATGAATGCACCTATTATTACAAAGAATAGAGGGGGTCATTTGACAACATTTATGAGCTTTAATACCATAAAATTTTTCTTTAAAGCATACCCCTTCATCTTTCAAAGATTTTTTTGTCCAATTGCAAAGCTGAACAGCAGAATGATTTCCAACTGGTTCGTAAGTTTCTTTTCTAACACGTTTTCTACTTCTTGACATATTTCAAGAAGTTAATGTCGGTTTAAAAGAGTTTAGAAAAAACTCTTAGCCCAGAAGAACATTATTAGCACTAGCAAGAATAAGAATAACCAAGTAAGGACTCTAGAAGATCTCTTCGCTATTTTTTCTGATTTTGTTATTCCCAAGACTGTTAGATAAAAGAATCTTCCTCCATCAAAGATCCCAACTGGAAGCATGTTAACTAATGCAACGCTAAAACTAATCAATACTAACCACCAAAGCATATTGTAAATAAATTCTGCAGCATCGAATTTACTTTCGTAGTGTATTTCTTGTTTCTTGAAAGAAGAAAGTGTTGTGATTAATTTTCCTATGGCCCCGCTTCTTTCTGAAGAGGAATATCCGATTCCTAAAATTGGTTCTCCAGCTTCATCATTGCTTTCAGCAAGGACAATTTCATAATCTTTAGGTTCGTTGTCTTCATCCAGGGTGCTTAAAATAATTGTATCTCCAGGGTTTTTGCTATCTAAAGCCTCAGCAAAATCCTCCCAGTCATTGATCCCATTTCCATCAACACCAACTATTGAGCCCTCTAATTCGGCGCGTATCGCGGGGGCATCGTCATACAGCAGCAAAATGTTCTCATTATCCTCTTGGGATTGTAAAAATTCCTTTGTTGCGATATATTTTCCGTGCTGGGTTTTTATTTCATTAAATCCAGTGTCTTCAGAGAGCATAATTAAATTTTCATAAGTAATGGCCCCCAAATCAATCCCATTAAGGCCAGTTATAGCTCCGACACCTACGAGAGAATATGAATATGTATTAAACTGTACTCCTGCCGGGGCAAAACTAACCGAAAAAAATAAGAACATGATAACGAAGAAAACAACGGCGGTTATTATGTTGGCAAAAGTACCGGCGGACAGCACGGCCATTTGTTGGAATTTTTTACTCTTTTTCATACTCTTTTCATCTTGTTCAACAAATGCTGCCAAGAATATTGGGAAAAAGAAAGGGAAAAATCCAAATCCAGTGGATTTAATTTTTATACCATATCTCCTCATAAAGATTCCGTGAGCGAATTCATGGGTTATAGCAATTATTGCCAGTATTACAATCCAATATATAAAATAGAATGGGGGCAAGAAATCAAGATTAAATGCTTGGGGCAAGTAAGGAATTAATGGCATTATGGGTGGAATCTTTATTGCTTGTACAATGCTAGGATAAGCAACATACAAATAAACTATCTTCCCAAAAAGGTAAAGCATCCCCCCCATTAAAAAATATCCAACGACTATAGATACATAGCTCAAAACATGGAGGGTCTTTTTGTATTTTTTACCAACCTTATCAATTAGGTTCATCCCCCATTTTGTTCTATATAAGTATAACCAACCCTCTTTGTTGAGGTTCTTCTTGTTCTTAATAAGAAAACGAGCAATAAATGCCGCAAATATTACTAACAGCACAATATCATAAATCATAAAGTTCATTTTTCACCTTAATAATATCCAGTAAATTTAAGTTTAAAAGACTACTTATTTCTTCTTTATGTAAATAACTGCGTTGATTTATATCTATAGAGAAATAAATTAGGTTTATTTCTTCTTTATGTAAATAACTGCGTTGATTTATATCTATAGAGAAATAAATTAGGTTTATTTCTTCTTTATGTAAATAACTGCGTTGATTTATATCTATAGAGAAATAAATTAGGTTTATTTCTTCTTTAGGGGTCTGAAAGAAGTTTTTTTACACTTTCTACACTTCACTTTACCTTTAAGAATTTTATCAGTGTCTGCTTTCATTTTTGTAGAACAATTATTACATACAAAGACCCTTTTGAAAAGTCTATTTTGAGCTTCTGGAATTTTTGTTGCCATGTTAAATAAGAATTAGTTTAGCTTTTAAAGCTTACGTTTTCGTTCGATTGACTGTGTTCGAAGCGGATGAATGAGAAAAGTCTTTAGAGTTTTCTCTTCACAATCTTTTCACCTTCAACGTCCCAATATTCACAATTTCCGTCTTCTTGTAACGTTCCCATTACATCTGCATCTGGGCAAGGAATATCCATTGTTTCAAAGCTTTCTAAGTCCATTGCGTTAACCGTTCTTTCTCCCTTTGAAAGAACTTGGGCCTTTCTTTTTTCAACAAGTGGAACTTCAAGTCTATCATGTCCAGGAACAACAAAAACCTTCTTTGATCCTCCAATTATTCCTACAGCTTCAATTCTACACTTAGCGTGCCCATGTTTACCTGTCTTAGAAATATCAATACCCTTTACCACACAAGACGTCCCGTCAACAATAATGTTTGTTCCAACCTTTGCCTCTGTAGCATTAATTATTTTTAAAACCATAATCTATTCAAAAAAGTTATATTTATAAAGTTTTAGCAAATCCAAAACATAATGAAACTAAAAAAATCAGATTTTGTTGAAATAGATTTTATTGCAAAGTTTAAGGATTCGGGAGAAGTATTTGATTCTAGCGTAGCGTCTGAGTTAAAGAAGCTAAGCGATCACGCAATTGCAAAACCTTTTACATACCCTTTAGGGCAGGAAATGTTTCTTAAGGGAATTGATAATTTTTTAATTGGAAAAGAAATAGAAAAATTTCCGAAAGATTTTAAGATAGAATTAAATGCAGAAAATGCATTTGGACCCAGAGATTCAAAGCAAGTCCAAATGATTCCTATGAAAGTTTTCAAAGAACATGATATACAACCAATTCCTGGAGTGTCTTTAAACTTCGACGGGAAAGTGGCAAGAATTTTATCTGTATCTGGGGGAAGGGTTTTAGTAGATTTCAATAGTCCTCTTGCAGGAAAGGATGTTGTTTACGAAGTAAAAGTTTTAAGTAAAGTAGATGATTTAGACCAGAAGGTAAAAGCACTTAATGAGTTTTTATTCAAGAAAGATTTTCATTTCACTGTCAAGGATAAAAAAGTAATTATTGAAGTAGATAAGGGAATGAAGACAATTCTTGAAATGTTTAAAGAGAAATTCAAAGAAATCCTAGGTTTAGATTTAGAAGTTGTAGAACCAGAGGAAAAAAAGGAAGAGAAGCAACCTGAACCCAAAAAGGAATCTAACTAATTTTAAAAATTTTATGCCCTAATTTTTTGAAAAATTTACAACAATTATCTTTTCTATCTTTTTTGCAATCTAATTCCCGTCTTTTCATCAGTTTTTCGCTTAATCCCAAAATACAATAAATTGTCATTTTTGTGTTTTTGGGAATTTTTAGATTTTCTATTTTTACCCCTTTTGGAAATTTTTTGTCTCTTAGGCCTTTTTTAATCAGAATTTTATACTCCTTAGAATGTAAGGGAAAACTATCAAATCCAATTTTATCCCCTTTCTTGAGAATCTTCCCTAAATAAAGTATGTCTTCCTCACTATCCTTTCCTTACAAGATTAAAATTTGCTCCACTGGTCGGCTATTTATATCTTTTATTGCCCTTTTTTTCCTAGTTTGCTTTAATTTTCCTTTTGAACCTTCAGGGATTACAAAATAGTTTAATCTTCTTTTTATAATTATAATTAAATCTTTGCACTTAGAAATCTAATTAAAATCACAATAATTTTTATAAACGGTAAATAGTTCCATAAAGCATGGAAGATGTGTATGGAAGTCAAAGTTCTATAATTGATGATGCAGTTACCAGTCCTAATCAAATAAGAAATAGCGTAGGATCTATAGATGAAGTTAAACAAATAGACCATGAATTGGCAGAGATTCTTAAACAGCAATCAGCCAAAATAAAGGTTATTGGAGTTGGGGGTGGAGGAGGAAATTCTCTCTCAAGAATGCGTGAAATAGGGATTAAGGGAGGAGAATTAATTGCAATAAATACTGATGCTCAAGATTTGCTTTATTCCAATGCAGATCAAAAAATCCTTATTGGGCGTGAGTTAACTCAGGGGATGGGTGCAGGAAGTAATCCCCAAGTGGGCCAAGAAGCAGCCAAGGAATCAGAATCAGAAATTAAGAAAAAACTTTTGGGAAGTGATATGGTTTTCATTACTTGTGGTTTAGGGGGAGGGACTGGTACAGGTGCTGCTCCGGAAGTTGCTAGGATGGCAAAAAAGCAAGGATCATTGGTAATAGGGATTGTAACCTTGCCGTTTACAATTGAAGGACAAAAAAGAATTGAAAATGCAATGAATGGCCTAGAAAAAATGGAATCAATAGTAGACACATTAATAGTAATTCCAAATGATAAACTATTAGAGCTTGCACCGGAGTTACCCCTACACACTGCCTTTAAAATTGCAGATGAAATACTAACAAATGCAGTTAAGGGAATAACAGAGTTGGTAACAACTTCAGGATTAGTTAATCTAGATTTTGCGGATGTTAAAGCAGTAATGGTTAACGGAGGAGTTTCATTAATTGGAATGGGAGAATCTGATGCTTCTGAAACCAGGGCAGTGGAGGCTGTTGAGAAAGCAATACAAAATCCCTTATTGGATGTGGATATTTCAAATGCTGCGGGTGCGTTAGTAAATGTTATTGGGGGTTCTGATATGAGTCTTGATGAATACAAAACAATTATAGGGGCTGTTGGAGAAAAATTAAGTCCAGAAGCAAAGTTAATCGGTGGGGCCCAAATATCGGAAGATATGGCAAAATCAATACGTGTTTTATTAATTGTAACTGGTGTTAAGAGCTCTCAAATACTTGGGCATGGAGAATCTATGGATTCCCTCAAACACACCGAAATTGAGAATGAACTAGGCATCGAGTTCTTTGAATAATTTTAAAAACCCTCTATTTCTATTAAAATCATGAAGAGTCTAAAACCTTTTTACAAAAAGTGCAAAAGAGTTTGGCATACTTTGAAGAAGCCAACAAAAGAAGAATTCGTCCAAACCACAAAGGTATCTGCAATTGGAATTGTAGTCTTGGGATTTTTAGGATTCTTAATCTCTCTAATTATGAAGGCATTTGTGCAATAATCATTATTTTTCCAAATAACAAATTTTATAAACCCTTAATTTTATAGATTTATATCTACTTCTTAAGAAATTAAGTGGTAGAGGGAACTAAATCATATAAAAAATAAAATGATTTTTATTATAAAAGTAACAACAAATAAAGAAGAAAGGGCAGTAGACATGATCTCAGATAAAGCTCGAAAAAAAGATCTTAATGTATATTCTGTTTCGAGACCTCATGGTTTGCGTGGGTATATCCTTTTAGAAGCTGAAGACAGAGATAGCGCAGAAGAAGCTGTTTTTAATTTACCTTATGTTAAAGGAATTATTGGGAAGACAATAACCTACGAAGAAGTTGAAGGGATGATTAAACCTTCAGTAGAAACAATCTCAATTCAAGAAGGAGATATTATTGAAATGATCGGAGCTACACTTAAGGGAGAAAAAGCGAAAGTTATAAGAATAGATAAACAAAAAGAAGAAGTAGTTGTTAGCTTGTTAGGGGCAGTTGTCCCTTTACCAGTAACAGTTAAGATTGACAACATTAAAGTTGTTAGAAGAGAAGCAGAGGAGGAACAAGAATAAAATGCAAATAAAAATATTGGCTGAAGGTGGAGCAATGAAACCAGGACCCGCACTTAGTCAGAAATTAGGTCCAGCTGGAATCTCATTAAACAAAGTTATTGAAGAAGTAAACGAAGCAACAAAGAATTTCAAAGGATTAAAAGTTCCAGTTGAATTGGAAGTTGACTTAGGAACAAAACAGTTTGAAATACAAGTCTTCTCACCTCCTGTTTCAGAATTATTGAAGAGGGAAATTGGGATTAAAAAAGGTTCAGGAGTCCAACTTAAATTACAAGCTGCAAATGCTTCAATAGAACAGATAATTTCTGTGGCAATAACAAAAATGCCTGGTTTGCTTTGTAAAGATTTAAAGTCAGCAGTTAAGACTATTGTAGGGACTTGTGGGAGTTTGGGTATTTTAGTAGAAAATAAAGTTGCTTCTGAAATTGAAGAAGATATTGATGATGGAAAATATGATGCAGAAATTAAAGCGGAAAAGAGAGAAACAGATCCAGAAAAAAGAAAAGAATTAGATGCATATTTCGCAGAAGTTAAATCCAAACAAGATGCTAAGTTAAAGCTAGAACAAGTTGCTAAAGAAGAAGAAGCTGAGAAGAAAGAAGCTGCTAAGGCAACTGCCGCCGCCGTTGTAACTCCAGCCGTTGCACCCGCTGCAAAGGCTCCCGCAGCTAAGAAATAATTAGCTTTATAAATCAAAATTCCCCTTCATGTTCATGGGGCTATGGTCCAGCCTGGTTAAGATTCGAGGTTTGGGACTTCGCGACCGCGGTTCAAATCCGCGTAGCCCCATATGATAGTATAATAAATAAAATGCCCACAAAATCAAAGAAAACAAAATCGGCCGGAAGATTCGGTGCTAGATACGGAAAGAAAGTAAGAGCAAAGTTAGTTAAAGTAGAAATTAAACAAAGAGTCAAACAAGTTTGTCCTTTCTGCCAAAAGAAAGGAGTTAAAAGGCTTTCAAATGGGATTTGGCAATGTAATAAATGTGGAAAGAAATTTGCATCAAATACTTATCATTTAGACGAACAATAAATATATAAACAAAAAATAAAGTAAAATAAAATGGCAACCTATAAATGTTTCAAATGCGGAAAGAAGATAACAGATAAAGATCTTGAGAAAAGATTTGTTTGCCCATCTTGCGGGGGAAAAATTTTCTTTAAGCCAAGAACTAAAGTAAAAAAAATCAAAGCAGAGTAACATGGAAGATAAAAATAAAAAAATACAAGAAATACAGATACTTGAACAAAGCATGCAACAAATTCTAATGCAAAAACAAGCATTTCAGATGGAGTTATCTGAAACCCAAGCGGCTCTTAAAGAATTAGACAATTCTGGAGATGAAGCTTACAAAGTAATAGGCCAATTAATGCTTAAAGCAGATAAAAATAAGATAAAAGAAGAATTAATAACAAAGGAAAAGCTCTTGAAAACAAGAACAGATGCCTTAGATAAGCAAGAAGAAGAATTTTCTAAGAAACTTGAAAAAATAAGAGACGAAGTACTTGGTTCTGATGATAAGGATTAATTCTATTGGTGCTTCTCTAACCTATACAAACTAACCCCGAAATATTTATAAAGAATTTATTTCTAAGTTTAACATGGCATTTGAAAAGATAAAAAGAGCATTTTCTAGTTCAGGTGAAGACTCTGAAAACGAATATCTTGAAATAGATTTAGGGCAAGATAAGCCAGAAGATAATAAAGTTCTTGTAAAATTATTCAGTTTAAAGCAGTACGATGATGTAACGGCGGTATTAAATG
>Ga0307992_1000535_pt1 | contig 24145 bp, 26 predicted proteins | sample EllFjometagen133_FD_203162 | JGI IMG/M metagenome (GOLD analysis project Ga0307992, IMG submission 203162) | Marine microbial communities from Ellis Fjord, Antarctic Ocean - #133 | ecosystem: Environmental > Aquatic > Marine > Unclassified | place: Southern Ocean | collected 2014-10-08
ATGATTGGAGTATTTCAAAATCAGGTTATGAAACTCAGACAGGTTCTAATTATATTAATTCTGATAAAACAATTGAAGTTTATTTAGTTCCTTTAATTGTTGAAAGCATTACTAATTTAACAATTATCTATCCTCAAGGAGGAGAAACTCTTTCAAAAAAGATTAATATTTTATGGGATGCTGTAAATTCACTCCAACACCCTCTTTTAATTGACATAAGTTATAGTATAGATAATGGGAATATCTGGAATTTTATTGTATTAAATCAAGAAAATACAGGAATTTATTTATTAGATACAGAAAACTATCTAAATGATAATTATAATTTAAAAATCTGTGCAACAGATACAATTGATGATAAAACTCTTTGCAAAACAACTCCGGAATTCATAATTTACAATAAAAAAGAAAGTAACAATAATAAAGAACATAAAAGTTTTTTCCAAGCACCTTTTGATGATTGTACCTCTCAATGGAAATGCTCTTCTTGGAGTATTTGCGAAAATGAAGTTAAAACAAGAACTTGCCTTGATTTAAATAAATGTAATCTAGAAGAAGTTGAAAAAATAGAAATTAAAGGTTGTGAAACTCAAGCTCTTTCATTATCTCAAACTAAAGAAGAAATAGAATTTAATTCTCTTCTAAAATGGCTGCCTTTATTTTTAATAATTGGGGCAATTATTCTTGTGATAATTCTAATGTTTATTTTATTAAGGAGATGAAAACTTTTTTAAACTGATTATTCTGATTAAATATGTAGACTAAGTTGGCGGGTTAGTCCTCCGCTATTTGCAAATGGACTTTATGGCAAACTGCAAGGGGGGGCGTGAGAGTTGACTTAAAAAGTCTTTATTTTAACTTTGACGTTCTGTCTGTTTCGATCTTGCAGATGCAAACTGGGTCAGACCTTGATCGGAGCAACCCTAAACATTTGATAAGGTGCTTAACAGGTCACAGAACTGAGAAAAAATAAAGGTAGCTTTTTAATGATTCTTGAGCAAACCTCTGAGTCTACATTAAAAGATATTTTATCTTATTAAAAAAGAGGTTCTCATAATTTTTTCTGAAAACATTTTGTTTTGTAAAATTATTTAATAATTTTAAAATTAACATTTTTTTCTTTATAAGAACTTTATTAATAAATAATTATTTATTTAATCTCTTTTACTAACATCGCAAATATAATTTTGTTAAACAAAAGTTATAACTGCAGAATTCCTGATAATTATAAAACACTAATTTAATAAACCTGTTTATTCTTTTTTATTTTATGTTAAGTAAAAGAGGGCAATTTTATCTTATTACTGCATTAATAATAGCTGTCTTTATCGTAGCAATGATAAGTGTAGTTAATTATTCAAAAAGATTAAGTTTTAGAGAATTATATGATATTGGTGAAGAATTAAAAATAGAAAGTGAAGGGGTTTTAGATTATGGGATTTATAACAAATTAAATAATGTTGGTATGGAAAATTTATTAACAAACTTTACAATAATTTATACTAAATATAAAAAAAATGCACAAGATCTTTATTTTGTTTTTGGAGATGAGGATAATTTAACGATTGCAGGTTATGTAAATCCAGGTGATTCAAGGTCAGAAATTAAAAAAATAATAACTTTGACAATTCCTTCTCAACCAGGAAATCCAATTCCAGTTCCAATAGAAAATGGAAATTACACTGCTTCAAAATATCCTCTTAATGGAGCAAAAAACATAATTTTAAATATAAATGAAATCAATTATTATTTTAAATTAGGACTAGGAGAATATCTTTATTTTATAATCGCCCAAGAAATAGATGAACAATGTTATATTGTGACTAATGAAGAAAAATAAAATGGAAAAATCAAAAAAAGGTGTAAGTGTTATTATTGGATATGTATTATTAATTAGTTTTGCTATTATAATGAGTATTATTTTTTATAATTGGGCTAAAACATATGTTCCTCAAGATTCAATACAATGTCCTGATGGAGTTTCTGTTTTTATAGAAGATTATAGTTATAATCTTACTACCTTAAATATAACAATAAAAAACAATGGAAGATTTGATATAGATGGTTATTCTATTCATATCTCAAATGAATCTTTACAAAAGATAGCTATAATTGATTTATCTCCAAAATTGATAGAGGGGGGAATTTTTTTAAAAAATTCAATTAGTTTTGGATCAAAAGATAATTCCTTTACAACAGGTTTGACAAAAACAAGTTTATTTGATATTTCTGATATAAGTAATATTTATTTAATAGAAATAATCCCCACAAGATTCCATGAAATTAAAAATAAAAAAAGATTTATTAGTTGTTCAGATGTAAGAATTATTGAAAGAATATAAATTAACAAATTAAAAATAAAGTTTAAAAAGCTAAGAATACTTAATTGATAAATGAAAAAAAGAGGAATTTCCCCGATAATAGCAACTGTTTTATTAATTGCAATAGTTATTGTAATTGCAATAATTCTTTTTTTATGGTTTATGAATATGTCTCAAGAAGCAATAACTAAATTTGAAGGAACTAATATTGAACTTGTTTGTGAGGATATTGATTTTAATGCAGAATTCCATTCTGGAAATTTAGATATTTCTAATTATGGAAATGTCCCAATCTTTAGTATAAAATTAAAAATTTATCAGACGGGGGGTCATGAAACAAAAGATTTAAAAGAAGATTATTCAAGTTACTGGCCTTCTACAGGACTTAATCAGGGTGAAACAGTTTTAATTCCTCTTGGAATAGTTATTACAAATATTGAAGAAATAGTTTTAAACCCTGTTTTAATTGGAGTTTCTGAATCAGGAAAAAAGACTTATGTCTGTGATAAAGATCAACAAGGTGTTAGCATCCAATTTTAAAAATGGGAAAGAAAGGTGTCTCAACTATTATTATAACAGTTCTATTAGTTGCATTTACTTTAATATTAGTTTCAATAGTCTGGGGGGTTATTGATAAAATTTTAAAAGAAAAATTAAACGAAGCAGGTTCTTGTGCAGGTAATTTCGAAGAATTAACTTTTAATAGAAAATATACCTGTTATAATTCTAGCTCAGATGAACTCAGATTTTCAATAAATAGAGGAGATATAAATTTAGATGAAGTAATTATCTATATAGAAACAATAAATGAAGCTACAAAAAAAATTAAATTAACAAAATCACCAACAAATATTCCTAATTTACTTAATTTTCCTTCAAAAACTCCTGGAGTAAAAATGCCAGAAAAAAATTCTGGGGGAACTTATATTTTTAATGTTTCAGGTTCGGGATTGACGACAAAAACTGATTCTATTAGTTTAGCTCAAGTTATATCTAAAAATGAATGTCCAATTTCAAATGCAATAAGAGAAATTGATTACTGCAGATTCTTTATTTAAAATGGGAAAAAAATGTCAGATTTGGGTTGAAACAGTAATCTATACTTTAATTTTTCTTGTTTTAATGGGACTTGTTTTAGCTTTTGCAAAACCTAAATTAGAAGAAATGTCTGATAAAGCAATAATAGAACAAACAATGGATGTTATGGAAACAATTGATGATTCTATTTTATCTATTATTCAAGGTGGTTCTGGAAACATAAGGAAAATTGATTTAACTTTAAAAAAAGGAATTTTGAAAATTGATGGAATAAATAATGCATTAATATTTAGATTGGAAAGTAGATATACTTATACAGAACCAGGAAAAGACGTCACTGTTGGAAGAATTGTTTCAAAAACAGAAAAATTAGGAAAGATTAATAAAGTGATTCTAACTATGAACTATAGTGATTATAATATAACCTTTGAAGGGATTAAAAAGATTAAAACAATAACAGCAGCTTCAACTCCTTATAAATTATTTATAGCAAATAAGGGGGGGACAATTCCATTAATTGATTTCAAGTTAAAATGACATCTAATAAACCAAAAAAAGAAGAGGAGATAATAAAAATTAAAGATTATCCATTAGTGGAAATAAACTTTTCTCCAAAAATACCTGTTTTTAAAAAAATAAAAGACAAAACTAATGTTAATATGAGATACTGCCTAATCTCTCCTTTTGCTTTTGTTCACATTTATTGGGATTCAAAAAAATATGAATTAATTTATGAAATAGAAGAACCTGAATTAACTAAATCAGAAGAAGATATTAGGAAAAAAATTATATATGCTATGAGGAATATAATTAATTTTGATTCTATAATTGAACAAGAAGATAAAAAAATTCTCGATTATATTGATAGCAGATTTAAATTCTTAGCAATAGAACTGGGATATAATGTATCTTATGAAAGTTATGAAAAAATATATTATTATCTATGTAGAGATTTTATGGGGTTCAATAAAGTGGAACCCCTATTGCGAGATTTTTATGTAGAAGATATAGAATGTAATGGAATAAACACTCCGATATATATTGTCCATAGAACTTATAGAAATATGATGACAAATGTTATTTTTAAAAAAGAGGAGGATCTTGCAAATTTTGTTGAAAAACTTGCTCAAAAAAGTGGAAAATATGTTTCTTATGCTAATCCCATCTTAGATGGAAGTCTTCCTGATGGAAGCAGGGTAAATGCTACTTACACTAAAGATATTACCAGTAGAGGTCCAACGTTTACAATAAGAAAATTCACAAAAGTTCCTTGGACTCCTATTAAACTTCTTTCGTTTCAAACTCTTAGCCCAGAAATGTTAGCATATCTATGGTTACTTGTCCAATATAAAATGAGTATTTTAATTGCAGGAGGAACATCTTCTGGTAAAACAACTCTTTTGAATGCCCTTGCTTTTTTTATTCCATCTGAAGCAAGAATTGTTAGTATTGAAGATACTCGGGAGATAAACCTTTCAAGAGAAAATTGGCTTCCAAGTGTTGCTAGGGTTTCAACTGGAACTGAAAAAGTTGGAGAGATAGATTTATTCACATTATTAAGAAGTTCTTTTAGGCAAAATCCAGATTATGTAATTGTTGGAGAAGTCCGAGGAAAAGAAGCTTATGTATTATTCCAAGGGATGGCTTCGGGACATCCTTCTGTAAGCACATTGCATGCTGATTCAGTAGAAACTGTAATAAAAAGGCTTGAAACTCCTCCAATAGAATTATCTCCAACTTTATTGAATGTTCTTGATTGTATTTGTATAATGACTCATGCACTTGTAGATAAACAAGAAACAAGAAAATTGAGAGAGGTAACAGAAATTATAAATGTTACAAATGAGGGGGAAGCGGTAACAAACACTCCTTATATCTGGAACTCCTCAGATGATAATTTTTACTTTAAAAAAAATAGTAAAATTTTTGAAAAGATATCTCAAAGATATGGAGTTTCATTAAATGAATTGGATTTAGAATTTAAAAATAGAGTTAAACTAATCTATAATATTTATAACAAAAAAATATTTAAATTTGAAGAAGTTCAAAAGATAATTCATGAATATTATAAAAGGCCTGAAGAAGTTCTAAAAAGATTCGGTGTAATAAATAAGAATATTTAATAAAGCAACTTTTATTAATTAAAATATGGAAAAAGAAAGTGGTAAGTTTCTAGATGAACTTTTAGAACATTTGGTAAAACTTGGAAAAGATTTAGAAGAAAGTTATAATTCTGATAATATTGAAAAATTTGAGCAAACAAAAAAAATAATGATAGAATCAGAAAAAAAAATATTAAAAACATTAGAATGAAAGAAAATAAATCATATGAATTTAATTTAATAGGAAAGAAATTTATTGAACAAAAAAATATAGTCGACAAATTAAGTATTGTTACTGAAACATTAAGTATAAATAGAGATTATAAAAAAAGATTAACCCTTAATTCACAAGCAAAATATCTAAAAAATTCTTTGTTAAAAATAAGCAAAGAAATAATTGCTATTTTACAAGATATATTAATTATCCAACCATTAAATTCAGAAAAAGCACTAGGAATTCTTAAAAAAATTCCTGATGAAGAAAAAATAGCCCTTGATCAATTAGAAAGAACTTCATTAAAAAGATTATTAAAAAAGGGAAAAGAAAAGGAAAAAATAAAACAAAAAAAACCAAATCCCTATATAAAATTAGCTAATAAAATTTTTTCAGATTTCTCTGTTTCCCTTTTTAATAAAAAAACATTATATACCATTGAAAGAGATTTAACTAAATCTAATTTGAGATTTACTCCTACAAGCTATGTTTCAATAATCATGCTAACAACAATGCTTTCTTTTTTTGTTGCTATTTTTTTAGCATTAATTTTGTTTTTTTTTAATATCAGTTTATTGTATCCCTTTATATCAAGTGTTAAAGAAAATTTTTTAACCAGATTCCTAAAAATTTTCTGGATAATTTTTGCACTCCCTTTAACAACTTTTTTAGCAATATATTTTTATCCTTCTGCAGAAAAAAAATCACTTGAACAAAAAATTAATCAAGAATTACCTTTTGCAGCAATCCATATGTCAGCTATTGGAGGTTCTATGGTTGAGCCAAATAAAATTTTTGAAATAATAGCTTCAACTAAAGAATATCCTGCTCTTGAAAAAGAATTTATTAAAATAATAAATGAGATTAATCTTTATGGTTATAGTTTAGTGAGTGCATTAAGAAAAACAGCCCACAATACTTCAAGTAAAAAATTTGCAGAACTTTTAACAAGTCTTGCAACAACTATTACTTCAGGAGGAGATCTTCTTCATTTTTTTGACGAAAGAGCAAAAAGTTTATTATTTGAATACCGACTTGAAAAAGAAAAAAGAACAAAAGCAGCGGAAACTTTCATGGATATTTATATTAGTGCAGTCATAGCTGCCCCAATGATTTTAATGCTTTTATTAATGATGATGAAAATGAGTGGACTTGGGCTTAGCTTCAGCATCTCTACAATAACACTTATTATTATTTTATCTGTTTCATTAATCAACATAGCATTTTTAATCTTTTTGCAATTAAAACAATCAAACCAATAAAATGAAAATAAAAAAAATCCAATTAGGAGGAATAATAGCAGGTTTATTACTTATAATTTCTTCTCTTTTTTTAATTAAAACTAAATTTTTCTTTTTATTAATTGGAGGAGGAATTATTATTGGACTTGCCCCTTTTATTTTCTCATTAATACAAAAAAATAAACTTGAAACAGAAAAAGAAGAAATGTTTTTAGAATTTTCACGTAGTTTGGTAGAAAGTGTTAAAACAGGAACCCCTGTAAGCAAAAGTATAATAAATTCAAAGGATAAATCTTTTGGCGTTCTTAGCATCCATATAAATAAATTAGCAAATCAAATTTCTTTGGGTATTCCCTTAAGCTTTGCTTTAAAAATTTTTGCAAAAGATCTTAATAATAAAACAATTTCAAGGGCAATTACTTTAATATCTCAGGCAGAGAAAGCTGGAGGGAATATAGGAGTTATTCTTGAATCAGTAGCAGATGCTGTTAAAATATCAGATAAAATTAAAAAAGAAAGAAAATCATCTATTTCTGCTCTTGTTAGCCAGGGATATATTATCTTTTTTATTTTTGCTATTATAGTTCTTATAATGCAATTCAAGATTATGCCTATGTTAGGAGGAATTGGAACTCTCTCCTTAACTGCAGGCGCCGCATCATTATCTTCTTCTTCAGAAAATGGGGAAGACATAGGGAATAATGACAGTAAAATGATAACAAATTCATTTCTTTACTTATTTCTTATTCAAGGATTTTTTACAGGACTTGTTATAGGTAAACTTGCTGAAGGAAATATTAGAGCAGGAATAAAACACTCCTTTACAATAATTTTGATTTCGTTTTTAATATCCACAGGTGCAAATATATTCTTTAGTTAAAAAAATGTTATCAAATAAAAAAGGAACACACATTGGAAAAGTTTTGTCATTTGTAATTTTTGTAATTTTTATTTTTTATATCTATGCAATAATTCAACCTGCTATAAAGACAGATAAAAATAAACAATCTTTATTAGATTATTTAAAGATAGAACTAAATGAGAATCTCTCTACAAAAATAAAAGTTATGACTGTTTCTCTTGATAATTCTATTTCTGGAAATTGTATAGAGCTAAAAGATTTCATAAACTTTACAGATAACAATATAACTTTATTAGCGAAAAATATAACTGGAAAAATATTAGGTTCTTCTGTTTCTTCAGATAAAAAAAACTTATTTATTCAACGAGGAGTTAATGAAGAATTTTTAAAAATTTATTATTCAAAAGATTTTCCCAAATTAGTGCAAAATAGTGTAACTCCCTGTAATACCCTGATTAAAGATGCAAATTACAGCATAGATTCTAATATAATTAGAAATAAACTTTTAGAAACAAAAATAAAATCTTTAATTAATGAATATGAAACTAATTATGAAAAAATAAAAAATAATTTTAATTTTCCAGAATCAAATAATTTCGGATTTATATTTGAATATGAAAATAAAACAATCTTAAATACAACTCAAAAAAGAGTTCAAGGAGATATTTATGCTGAAGAATACCCAATAGAATATATAACTGAAAATGCTGAAATTGAATTTGGCTTTTTAATGATTAAAATTTGGTAGCAAAAATTATAAACTACCTTTTAGGAAGATATTTATGAACAATAAAAAAGGTTGGTTAAAAATTATTGAAGCTTTTATAGCAATTCTAATTGTTATAGGAGTAATTTTATTAGCTTTAAACAAAAGTGATTTTCTTAAGGAAGATATTTCTTCTAAAATTTATGACACCCAACTTTCTATTTTAAGAGAGGTTGAACAAAATACTAATTTAAGGCAAAGTATTGTTGGTTATTCAGGTAGTTTGCCTATTAACTGGGAAGATTTTCAATCAAAAGGTTTTGGAAATTTGGAAGATAAAATTAAAGATAGAACTCCGAACTATTTAATCTGTGAATCAAAGATTTGTTCTGTTAATGGGGACTGTCTTTTTAGTAAATTTAATGGGAAAAATATTTATGCCCAATCGATTAGGGTATTTACAACTAATACTATTTACTCTCCAAAACAATTAAAATTATTTTGTTGGGTTAAGTGAATCTCAAAAAAATTTCAAAGAATATTTATGAAATTCCAAAATCTGGAAAGATGATAGTGCCAAGTAGACTTTTTATCTCGGAAAAAATGAAAGTAGAAGATGATGCATTAAAACAAATTGCACATGTAGCTCAACTACCTGGAATTTTAGAGCATTCAATTGGTTTGGCTGATATACATGTTGGTTATGGTTTTCCAATAGGAAGTGTTGCAGCTTTTGATTCTGAAAAAGGAATAATCACCCCTTCTGGAGTTGGTTATGATGTAAATTGTAGTGTAAGGCTACTTAAAACAAATCTCAAAAAAGAAGATATTTTAAAAAACTCTGATAAAGTGATAGAAGCTATTTATAGAAAAATACCTTCTGGATTAGGAAGAAAAAGTAATTTTAAAATTTCAAGAGATAACTTTGAAGAATTATTAAAAAAAGGTGCAAAATATCTTGTTGATAAAGGTTTCGGCAAAAAGGAAGATTATCTAAACACAGAAGAGGAAGGATGTTTAAATAATGCAGATGTTTCTAAAATTTCAGAACTTGCAATTAATAGGGGCATAAAACAACTTGGAACATTGGGTTCAGGAAATCATTTTTTAGAAATAGGCTTTGTGGAGAAAATTTTTGACAAAAAAACAGCAGAATCTTTTGGTTTAAAAAAAAATCAGGTAACTATCATGATTCATTGTGGTTCAAGAGGTTTAGGACATCAATTAGTTTCAGATTACATTGAAAAAATGAAAAAAAAATTTAAGGGAGATTTACCTGATTCAGGACTTGTTTATGCTCCCATTAAAAGTTCTCTTGGACAAGATTGTCTTTCTGCAATGGCCTGTGCAACTAATTTTTCTTTTGCAAATAAACAATTAATAACTTATTGGTTAAGAGAAGAGCTTTCTAAAATTTTTCCAGAAATAAAAATAGACGTTGTATATGAAGTTTGCCATAATATTGCAAAATTTGAAAAACATAAAATTAAAGGGAAAAATAAAAAAGTTTTAATTCACAGGAAAGGTGCTACAAGAAGTTTTGGACCTGGGAGAAAAGAAATTCCATTAAAATATAGAAAGGTTGGACAACCAGTTATAATTCCTGGAAGTATGGGAACCTCTTCATATGTTTTAGTTGGAACTAAAAAAGCAGAAGAACTTACATTTGGAAGCACAGTTCATGGTGCTGGAAGATTGCAAAGCAGACACCAGGCAAAAAAATCCTTTTCATATGAATCAGTTAAAACTAAACTTTTAAAAAAAGGAATTCAAGTTAGAGCAAGAGATAAAGATTGTTTATCTGAAGAAGCACCAGAAGTTTATAAGGATGTCGAAGAGGTTGTGAAAGTTGTTCATGAATTAGGGATAAGCAAAAAAGTTGCAAGATTAAAACCTCTTGCTGTTTTAAAATAATGCATAAGTTCTCATTATTTTAGTAATTTTTTTACTAAAAACTTGCTTTTTATAACCTAAAATTTAAAAAATGAATTTAATTTTTCCCTTTTGAATTTTTATTAAAAACTTTTTTTTACGAAATAAATATTCTATTAATTGCCCCTCATCAAAGATTAAAATAAGAATATTTATAAACATAAAACAGTTATTTTAATTAAAATGAAAATAAGGGGATTAATTATATTTATTTTTGTATTGAATTTATTTATGATTAATTTTATAACCGGTGTGGGAAGTTCTGGGGGAATTTGTGTTGTAGAGAGTAGGAATGATTGTGTTGATAATTCGGGGAATATTGTAATGGGACTTAGTTCAAATACAAATGCACATTCAGAACTTGTGAATCAGGGAAATTATAATGCTGTTCTTTGTTGTTATTTTGGAACAGGAGATATTTCTTGCACAGGATTAAATAAAATAGTTGGTTTATCTTCAGACACTAATGCTCATGCAGAAATACCTGATTCAAGTTCTCCAATATATTCTGGAAGTGATATTTGCTATGAAGATCTTGAATGCATAAGTCTTTCTGGGGGTTGTAATTCTGAATATGATATTGAAATGATTTCTTTATCTTTAGATGTTAATGCGCATACAGGAAATTTTCCCTCTTATAACACTAAAATTTGCTGTAAACAACCAATAGGGGGAGGTTCTAGCCCTATTGCTTACTGGGCAGATAATAGTGAAAACTTTATAAGTAGTATAGAAATTATCCCAGGGGTAGATTTTGTAAAAATGATTTTGAAAGATACTGGTTTAGCTGGGGGGACAATTATAACCTTCAACATTTATGAATATGATTTCCTTATAAATCCCGATGAACATATTTTAACAAGTTATGGAACAGTTGAAAGTGATGGTTCTGTATCACAAACCTGGACAATTACTCAGGCAAATTTAGATGATGCTCAGGAAATTGAACCTTATGATTTTTATTTTTATGCAACTAATAGTCCAGCTTCTTTTTCTATAAATAATAAAGCTTCTCCTTTAGAAGTTACAGTGAGAACAACTTCAGTAGTTACTCAATGTAGTGATTATACGGATTCAACAAATTGTAATGATGATCCTTATCTGGTTGCAATTTCAAGTGCTGAAGCAGGAAATCCCAGTTTAAGTTGCGGAGTAGTTTCCCAAGATACAGTGGGCTGTGATGTCTGGACAAATTGCTCTTGTCTTTGGAATTTAGGAACTTGCATATCATATACTACTCCCCACAAAAATTGCCCTTCAGGTACCGGAAGCAATATTCTTAGTGGTTCTTGTGCACGTATGGAAAATCCTCTTGGAGATGATTGTGGAGATGGATATCTTAATTATGAAATAAATGCTAATTGGATTTGGGATTTTACTAATACTGGGCAATTTTTAAATCCAGGGGGAACTAACTATTTAAAATGGACAGATAATTTATGGTATTATGACCCGTTAAATGAATCAGGAGGATGCAAGGATGAAAATGTTACCACAATATGTCCGGCAACAATACAACTTCCTTTTTTTGGAATAAATCAATTGTTAATTACTTTAGTAATTTTAATAATAATCTATTTTCTATTAAAAAATAAGAAATTATTTACAAAGAAGAAAATTCAAAAAAAACATAAATTAAAAAAATCAAAGTAAAAAATCAAAATTTATTATTTTTCTAAGTTAATTATTTCCAGCTTGGGGAAATTCCTTTTATTTTAATAATTTTTTTTCTTTTTACATCTAAGAAAATAACTTCAATTTAATTTTCTCTTTGGAATTTTTATTAATAATTAATTCTTTATTAATTACATTTATTCTACAAAATAATTAATTTTTTATGAAATAAATATTTTCTTAAGGGTTTTGCCAGAGCTTTATTTCAAAATGTTTTTAAGCTCTTTTTTCTTAATGATTTATGGGGAAAAAGATTTTTTATCTAAGTTTAATATTATTTTTATCTATATTTTTAATTTCCCCTGTTTCTTCTGAACTTCAAGAATATCAAAAAAAAGGAAATTTAACTTATTATAAAATAACCCCTAATAATTCTTCTCCAGACTTGCCTGCAATTTATGGAGATAAAATTGTCTGGCAAGATAATAGATATGGAAATATTGATATTTATATGTATGATTTATCTACAGATACTGAGACACAAATAACTTCTGATACTGGACTTCAAAAAAAGCCTGCAATTTATGGGGATAAAATTATCTGGCAAGATTATAGAAATGGAGATTCTAAAACTCATTATAATCCAGATATTTATATGTATGATTTATCTACAAATACTGAGAAACAAATAACCTCAGAACCAAATGCCCAGGAACAGGCTGTAATTTATGAGGATATCATTGTTTGGAGAGATTATAGAAATGCAAATTTTGATATTTATATGTATGATTTATCTACAAATACTGAGAAACAAATAACCTCTAATACTGAAATTCAGAAATATCCTGCAATTTATGGGGATAAAATTATCTGGCAAGATAATAGAAATGGAAATTATGATATTTATATGTATGATTTATCTACAAATACTGAAACACAAATAACCTTTAATGAAGCTCAGCAATTTTACCCTGCAATTTATGGGGATAAAATTATCTGGCAAGATGGAAGAAGAATTGATGATGTTGATTTTTATATGTATGATTTATCTACAAATACTGAAACACTAATAAATTCAATTGAATATACTCAAAATAATTTTTTGATTTATGAAAATAAAATTGTTTATATTCTTTACAACTTAACTCAAAGCATGAATCCTCATTGTCTTTATATGTATGATTTATCTACAAACATTACAACACAGATAACAAAAGATAGAATTTTTGCAAATTATTTTTCAATTTATGATAATAAAATTGTTTATAGAGACTATATAAATGGAAGTTGGGATATTTATTTAGCATGTGAAGGCCCTTTAATTATTGAACCAGAAAATGAATCTGAAGAAGAAAATTTAAATCCAGAGGAAAATTCTATAAATATAAGTATCACCCCAACAAAAACAATTTCATTTTTTAACACCTCTTTTGAGGTAATTATTAATGAAGATTATAACATAACAGAATATAGATGGGATTTTGGAGATAATACTGCTAGTTCCACTACTTCAAATGAAGTTGAGCATTCTTATAATTCTACAGGAATTTATGAACTTAAATTAGAAATAGAAACTATTGAAAATTTAAACTTCTCTAGAACTTTTTTAATAACTGTTGAATCCTCTGAAAGTTTAATAAATCAATTCTTAAATGAAAACCAAAAATCCTTAGATAATTTAAAAATTCAAATAAGTAAATTTGCCCAATATGATAAAATTCAAATCAAAAATGCAATTAATTTAAACGAAATAGAAAATGAATTAATTCAATTTCAAAGGGAATATGAAAGAGCTAATACAGAACAGGAATATAATTTAATCGCAGAAAATTTATTAAAACTTGAAGTTCCAAAATCAATTTATTTAAGTGAAAAATCTTCTTCTATTACTTTTTATCCTCTGGAAGAAGAGATTAATTTAGATATCCTTTCTCAAATAAGTCTCGCAGACTATGATTCGGGAAAAGAACAAGAGTATAAAAATGCTATTTTATCCTGGATACAACAAAATATTAATATGAAATTAGATTGCAAAACTTATAAGGTGAATTATTATTCTCATTTAGATGAATTAATAAGAATTTTTAATATCAAAATTTCTGAAAAACAGCCAGTAACATCTAATCCTTATTTAGTTATAAAAAAGATAGAGAATTTAAGTTTTAAAGAAAATTATGGACAGAAAGAATTAGGAGATTATTTTTATATTGAATTAAGTAAAACAGAAAATAACATAAGTTTATCCACAAAAGAGGAAATTAATTTTTTAAATCTCCCTATTTTTATATCTCCAGGAATTAATCAACTCCAAATAATTGAAGATTATACTGAAAATAAAGAAGAAGGCATAAATTGGTTTTATTTTTGGATTATTACAATTACTTTAATAGTAATTGCCCTTATTATTTATATAATTCTTCAAGAATGGTATAAAGCAAAATATGAAAAATATTTATTTAAAGATAGGAATAATCTTTACAATTTACTAGTTTATATTAAGAATAATAAGTCTCATGGAGAAAAAATGAATAAAATTTCTTCTAATCTTAAAAAAGCTGGATGGAATCCTGAACAAATAACTTATTCTCTTAGAAAATTTGAAGGAAAAAGAACTGGAATGTTTGAAATCCCAATTGGTAAAATTTTAGATAAATTCAAAATAAAAAAAGCAGAGAAAAAACAAATGGCCAAAAATTTTCCTAAGAATCAAATTCCTCCTGCAAATGTTCAAAATAATCTTAATAATAGAAGTTTTAAATAATTATTTTTTAGTATGTAAAAATTAATAAACCCCTTTAACAAATTATTCAATGGTAATAAAAGTTTTAAAAAACTTTTTCAAAAGAATCTTTTCAAGTATTTTTAAGAATAGGAAAGATATAAAACTTGGTTTTTACGGCCCACCTAATGCAGGAAAAACAAGTTTAGCAAATAGAATCTGCAAGGATTTTACTGGAGAAGAAATGGGTAGTATAAGCAAGATTCCACATGAAACAAGAAAGATTCAATTTAAGGAAAAAGTAGAAATAGATTATAAAGGAAAAACAATGACTTTTAAGATGGCAGATACTCCTGGTATTGCGACAAAAATTGATTATGAAGATTTTTTAAAATATAGGGTAAATAAAAAAGATGCTAAAAAAAGAGCAAGAGAAGCTACTGAAGGAGTTATTGAAAGCATAAAATGGCTAGATGATATGGAAATTGTTGTAATTGTCATTGATGCTTCAGAAAATCCATATAACCAAGTTAATATAACTCTACTAGGAAATCTTGTTGCAAGAAAAATTCCTGTTTTAATTGTAGCAAATAAAATTGATTTAAAAAAAGCAAACATTAAAAAGATAGAATCGGCTTTTCCAGATTATGAAGTGGTTGGTATAAGTGCTAAATATGGTAAAAATATTGAGGAATTTTATGAATCAATATTTAAACTTTCAAAAAAAATTTAAGATGCCAAAAGAAAAGAGGTTAAAAAAATTCGGCAGGATAAATGGTTTATCAATTCAATTTATGCCTTATTCAGAAATTCGGAATTTAGATAGTACAAAAAGAATTAAAAAAATTTTGAATGTTGTTCTTTCAAATAATATTTTAATTATTCAAGGAAAACTTAAAGTAGAAGAAGAAAGCAGACTTATAGGAGATACTATGGCTATAATTGGACATGTAAAAAATTTTAAGGGAATTGAACTTGCAGTAATTTCGGAAAATGAAAATAAAGGTATATGGAATAAGATAAAAAACAGTCTTGTTAAAATATTATCAAAAGGTGAATTAGGTGCGATAACTATAATTGGTCCTGCAACAATTGTAAAAGAGATTAAAAGAAATCCTAAAAAAATTGAACTCCTTCTTAATAAATAAAATTTTAATATCTGATTAATTATAGTTAAATTTATTAAGTTCTAAGTTTTTCATCTTTTAAATTAATAATAGTTTATTATTAAAAAAATTTACTAAATTAAAAATGCCAATGACATCCTTAATTGTCATCAATAAATAAAAATTTGCTAAATTAAAAATGCCACACCAATGTGTTCATTGTTCTAGAATTATCCCCTTAGGGAGTAAAGAATTATTAGAAGGTTGTAGTAATTGTGGAGGCCATTTTTTCTTTTATATTAAGGATGAACAAATTGAAAAAATTAAAGAAAACCCTATAGAAATTCCTGAAAAAGAAAAAAAAATAATGGAAAAGGATATTCGAAAAATAGCCGGGATAATTAATGAAGAAAGCCCGGTCATATTGGATATAGAAGCTATTAGGGCAGTAGGACCGGGAAAATTTGAAATTGATTTAGTCAATTTATTCAAAAAAGACAGGCCTTTAATTTATAGGATATCTGAAGGAAAATATGTTATAGATTTAACAACCACCCTTGATAAAAGCATTAAAGAACTTGATAAAAGGAAAAAATCTAAAGGAGATGTATCTAATTAATATTCTAGTTAAATTAATAAATAAAGAAAACATTTGTTATTATGAATAATCAAAAAAAACTTATTTTTAAGGAAGTTCTAGAAAAAATAAAACCTTCTAAAAAAGAACTTGATGAAATAAAAAATCTTCTCAAGAATTTCCTAGAAAATTTAAATAGAGAAAAAGAAAAAGAAAAAGTTAATGCAAGTATTTTTATTGGTGGGAGTTTTGCTAAAAAAACACTTATAAAAAAAGATAAATATGATATTGATATTTTTCTAAGGTTTAACTCACAGCACAAAAAAGAGGATATTTCTAAATTAACTTATAATTTAATGAAAAATTTTGAAAATTTGGAAAAAATTCATGGTTCAAGAGATTATTTTAGAATAAAGATGAAAAATAATCTTTTTTTTGAAATTGTGCCAGTTTTAGAAATAAAAAAACTTGAAGAAGCAGAGAACATAACTGACTTATCTTATTTTCACGTAAATTTCATAAATAAAAAAATAAAAAATCCAAAAATCCTTGATGAAATAATGATAACAAAAGCTTTTTGCTATGCAAATAATTGTTATGGTGCTGAATCATATATAAATGGTTTTTCAGGATATTCTCTTGAATTACTTATTTATTATTACGGAAGTTTTTTAAAATTTATAAAAAATATTTCAAAAATAAACTCAAAAAAAATTATAGACCCTGGCAAACTTCATAAAACAAAAAAAGATATTCTCATAAACTTAAATTCTTCTAAATTGAAATCTCCTTTAATTTTAATTGATCCAACAAATAAACAAAGAAACGCTCTTGCAGCATTATCAAAAGAAACATTTGATAAATTTCAAAAAAAATGTAATGATTTTTTAATAAATCCGTCTATAATTTCTTTTGAAAAATCCAAAATTGATTTTGAAAAAATAAAAAAGAAAGCAAAAAAAGGAAAATTAGATTTTATTTTATTAAAAGATTTTACTTTTAAACAGGGAGGAAATATTGCCGGTAGCAAATTGCTAAAATTTCATAAATATCTTTATTCAGAAATATCAAAATTCTTTTTTATAAAAAATTCAGGATTTTTTTATGAACAAAGGAAATCTGCTAAAAATTTTTTTATAATTAAACCCAAAAAAGAAATTCTTTTTGAAGGTCCTTTTTTAAAAGATAAACAAAATTTGAAAAAATTTGAAAAAGTTCATAAGAAAACCTTTAAAAAAATGGATAAAATTTATGCAAAAGAAAAAATAAATTTTAATATTGAAAATTTTATAAAAAATTGGAAAAGAAAAAATAAAAAACAGATAAAAGAAATGGGAATACATAAAATTCAAATATTAGATATTTAATTATTTTTTAAACTTCTTTCAAATAATCCTGCAAAAGCATTAGAAAAAAACATAGAATTTAACCAAATAGCAATATCTTCTTCTTCATCTTTCTTTGATAAATAAAATAAAGTTTGCTCTCTATCAACTATAAAAAATTTTGATGCAATATCTACTCTATTAATCTTTAATCTAAATTTTTCACTTAACTCCTTTATTAAATTTTTATCTCCATAAAGAGCTATTTTAATTTTTATATTAGATTTTTTAAAACTCTCAAAAGTTCTGTAAAAAAGATTAAATTTTGCATTTATTTCTTCAGCATCAGAACAAATCACAATTTCTCTTTTTACATTTCCAAATAATTCTTTTAATTGACTTGAGATAGGTAATTTGCCTTTTAAAGAAAGGGATAAATTTTCCATTTTAACAGGATTTATTCCTTTATCATAAAGTTCTTCTAATTTTGCAAACTCAATTGTATTTTTAACATTTAAAAGACTCTCAATTCTTTCCTGTGATTCTTTTTTTATGTTATTTTTTATTTTTTCTAAAATCATTCTAGGTCTTACACCAATATACTTCACCGGTTTTCCTAATTTAATAATTGCAAAGCCTTTTTTCTCAAGACTTTCTAAAACATCATATGTTCTGCTTCTTGGAACTCCTGAAAGAGTTGAAGTCTCTCCTGCTGATGCGACTCCTTTTCCCAGCAAAGCTAACCAAACTTTAGTTTCATATATATTTAGACTAAAATAATCTTTAATTTTAGCTATAAGTTCTTGTTTAACTAACATAAAAAAATAATGAATAATCTATTTATAAGTCTTTCTATTTGTTACCTTCACATAGTAGGAACAATACTAATAACTTTTCGCAAAAAGAGAATTATTAAATTTTATAGATTTTAAAAATATTTTTTAAAAAAGAATAATTAAAACAACCAAAAAATCAGAAAAGCAACCAACTCAATATTACTCCCATAAAAATCCCTGTGGTTATAAAAGGCATTGCAGGATAAAATTTCTTTTTTTCTGAAAAAATAAAAAGAGCTGCTAAACCAATTGTAGCTCCACCTATAACAAATAATGAATGGATAAAACCCCATTTCACTAAAAATACTCCTGCAGTAATTATTGGGAAAATTATATCTCCCCCCCCTAAAAGAGCCACATTAACCTTTATTTTTTTGCCTTTTTTCTTTGTTTGTTTAATCTTCTTAATTTTTTGCTTTTGTTTTTTAGATAAATAAGGCATAAAAAATCCTGAAAAAACTTTTAAATTATCCATTTGATATTTTGCCATTTTTTGCATTATTCCAGATTTCCAAACAGCCCACATATCATATATAGAAATTAAAACTAACAAAATAATTATTGTGGGAATATTTAAAATTGGAACAAAAACTGCTGCAATCCCAGGATAGATAAAAAATTCAGTTAAATTATGAACAACAAAATTACCCTTGAACATTTTTAGATAAACAAAAGGAAGGGCTATTAAAATAGAAATTATAGAAGCATATTTTATGCTTGAAATAAAAGAATTAAAGGAAATTCCAAGAGCTAAAAGTATAACTATGAAAAACCATATTCTTATTATCATGGATAAATCAAATTTGGTTAGAAAAAATAAAATTAGAATAGCAAATATAAATGCAATAATTATAGACACAAAAAAAGTGGAATAATCTGATTCTTCCTCAACTGGAGGAGGATTCATCCCGTAAGGTATTTCTTTTTCATCACCAGAATAAAAATTCACAACATAAAGCCCTATAAATTGCGTCATTAAAAACATTGCTAAAAGAATTAATGTTATTTTTGGTTTATGTTTCATTTCTTATAAAAATAAAAGAACTTTTTAAATCTTCACAATAAACTAAATAAATAAATATAAAAACCCCTTTTACTTTTTACCTTCGTTCATTTTTTATAACTAATATGGAAGATATAATAAAAGAAAAAATAAGTGCAGATCATCTCCTTTATGTTAGTCTGAAGTATACAAAAACTTGTGATGTAATTACAAATCTTATTTTAAGATGGAGTAGAATGATTGAAACAAGTATTAATGCCCTTCTTAATTCTGCTAAAAAAAAGAAAAAAATATCTCAAATTCCACAAACTCCTATTGGAAAAATAGAAGCAATTAAAAAATTATTTAAAAATGATTCAAATATTAAAGAAGTTCTTGAATCTTATCGAATGTTCAGAAAAATAAAAGAGCTTAGAACTGAAAGAATCGGAGAGTTCAGAAAAAATGTTAATTTGAAAGTGTTTTATCAAGGAAAAGAAATAAATATTAATTTAGATAAATTAAAAGATTATGCATTAATGTTAGAAAAGTTTATAAGTAATACAAAACAATTTCTTTTGAAATAAATTCTGCCTAATTTAATTAGGCATATTTTGCCTTTAAAATATGAAAAAGGTTATTGTAATAACATCAGGGAAGGGAGGTGTAGGAAAAACAACTACTGCAATAAACTTAGGAGCAGCTTTAAATTCTTTTGGAGAAAAGGTTTTAATTGTTGATGGAAATCTCTCTACCCCTAATATAGGAGTTAATCTTGGTTCTCCAGAAGTCCCAATAAATTTGAATCATGTTCTATCTGGCAAAGCAGAATTATCTGAAGCTATTTACGAGCATGAATCAGGAATTAAAATAATTCCTTCTTCTTTATCTTTAATAGATTTAAAAGATACAAATCTCAAAAAAATAAGCAATTTAAAAAATAGTTTTAAAAAATTTTCAGATTATATTTTAATTGATTGTGCTGCAGGACTTGGCCAAGAAGCAAAAGAAGCAATTGAAATTGCAGATGAACTTATAATTGTTACTAATCCTGAAACAGCTGCAATAACAGATGCATTAAAAACAATAAAACTTGCTGAAACTATGAAAAAAAATATTTTAGGTATAATAGTCTCTAGAGTCAGAAAAGATTATATTGAAATGCAACCTAATACAGTCAAAGAAATGCTTGAAGTTCCTATTTTAGGTATGGTTCCAGAAGATATGTCTATTAAAAAAGCTATTAATTTGAAAGATGCTGTTATTCATACACATCCTAAAAGTAAATCTTCTAGAGCATATAAAGAAATTGCTGCGAAGATAATTGGAATTGATTATGATTCTAATAAAGATAAACCCAATCTTTTTGAAATAATTTTTAGGAGATATTAATTCGATAACATTTATATGACTAGTCTAAAGGAATAAATAAATTTTCCCCTTTTTATTTTAACCCTCTTAATGCTTCTTTGGATTTCCCTTATTTTCTTTATAATATTATCAATCACAAATTTAACAAAAATCAATTTAGAGAGAATAAGAATTATGCTTTATTTTTTTTATTTTAATATCTATTACAATAAAAGAATTCTTAAAATTAAACAAGATAATTTAACTGGAAAATTCAAGCAGAGTTTTCTTTAATAAATTCTGAGATAATTTTATTGTTAATATTAATCTTTAAGAATTGCCTCTCTGATTTTTTTTATCTAATTTTGCTTCCAATTTTAACATTTTTTTCAGGGGTTATTAAAATTGGTTTTCCTTCTTCATCAGCAGCTAATAACATCCCTTGACTTTCAATACCCATTATTTTTCTTGGTTGAAGGTTTACAAAAACAACAATTTTTTTATTTTTAAGTTCTTCTTTTTCAAAATAAGGCTTTAATCCTGCTAAAAGAATTCTCTCTCCAATTTCTTTGCCTAAATCAATTTTCAACTTATAAAGTTTATCTGCTCCTTTAATTTCAGAAATTTCTAAAATTTTTCCAATTCTTAAATCAAGTTTTTGCCATTCATCAAAAGAAACTATTTCTTTATTCATATTTTCCCCCTATTAACAAACTCTGCAAATTTTTCAGGAGTTCGATTATAAGTTCTTCCTATATCCTCTGAAAAACAACACACAGGCAACTCCTTATTTTTTAAAGAATAAATTAAACAAGCATTACCTTGCATTTTCTTTTCTTCTATTCTATGTTTCATTTTATCTTTTTAAACAGAATTCCCTCTTTTTTAATTTTTCTCTTATTATCTAAAGGTTTTTTAATTTCATCAAAACTTTTCTTCCCTATTTTAAAATCAAAATTTTCAGCAATTTTTTCAGAAGTTGCAGGAATAAAAGGCCATAACAAAATTGCAATTGCTTTAATTGAATCTGCTAATTCATAAAGGGATTTTTTTGATTCTTGCTTATCTTTAACTTGCCATAGTTTATTATGCTGAATATACTGATTACAAATATCAATAAAAGAAAAAATCTCATTTAAGGCCTTATCAAATTGATAATTTTCAATTAACTTTTCAATTTTTTTTATATTTAATTTTTTTATTAATTTATTTTGAGTTTTTTTAAGACCTTTTTTCTCTATTAAACTAGTTGTTCTTGAAACTAAATTTCCAAGTTTATCTGCAAGTTCATTATTATTTCTGCTAATTAATGCTTTTTCTGAAAAATCTCCATCTTGTCCAAAAACAAAATTTCTGCAAAAGAAAAATCTTAATGCATCTTCAGAATATTTTTCAAGTAATTTTAGTGGAAGGACAACATTTCCAAGAGATTTAGACATTTTTTTATTATTCACAGTTAAAAATCCATGAACAATTATTTTTTTTGGAAGTTCAATATCTGCACTTAATAACATCCCTGGCCAGATTCCAGCATGAAATCTCAACATATCTTTTCCAACAACATGAATATCTGCAGGCCAAAACTCTTTGTAACTTTTATCAGGATATTTAATCCCAGTAAGATAGTTTATTAATGCATCACACCAAACATAAATTACCTGGCTTTTATCATTTGGAACTGGAATTCCCCAAGATAAATTTTTTTTATCTCTTGAAAAACTAACATCTTGCAAACCTTTTTTAACTGAATTCAAAAAATTATTTTTCCATTTTTCAGGAAAAATTTCTAATTTATTTTTTTTAATTAATTCCTTTATTTTATCTGAATATTTTGAAAGTTTAAAAAAATAATTTTCCTCCGAAATAGATTCAATATCCAAATTAGGATGATAAGGACATTTTCCCCCCACCAAATCTTTTTCTGTCACAAATCTCTCACACCCAAAACAATAAGAACCTTTATATTTTTTCTTATAAATATCTCCTTTTTCTAAAAGTTTTTTCCAAATATTTTCAACACCTTGCCAGTGTTTATCCTTATCAGTTGTTCTAATAAAATTATCATTAGATATATTCAGTTTTTTTGCTAATTCTTTATATTTTTCAGAAATTTCATCAACAAAAATTTTTGGTGTTTTATTATTTAATTTTGCAGTTTTAACAATTTTCTGTCCATGCTCATCTATCCCTGTTAGGAAAAAAACATTTTTGCTTTTTATCTTATTCCATCTAGCTAAAATATCTGCCTGTATTAACTCTAATGCAAATCCAATATGGGGTTCAGCATTTGCATAAGGAATTGTTGTTGTAATATAAAATTTCTTTACCATAAATTTTAGAAACAAAAAGAATATAAAAAACTAACTAAATTCTTTCATATCTATTTGAAACATAATCTTCTATGCTTCCCTTTTTTCTTTCATACAACTTTCTATCTCTTCTTAAAGGAAGACTAATTTTTTTGAAATCGATCATTTTTGGAGAAGTATAAGAATCATAACTCCCTAAAAAATATCTTAGATTAGTATTAATTACCTTTCCTTCAAATTCTCTTATTGTTATTATTCCATCATTTATTAATTGTAATTGTTCTAAAATTTTATCAATTGTTCCTTTCCTATTTTTATCATCAACTCCAACAAAATGATATCTAATCATATTTTGATTTTCTACTGATCTTTCCCAATTCCAATCCATATGCCTTTTCTTTTTATACACTGCCTTCATTAATTTATTAGAATAAAAGATTATATAAAAATTTATCAAGTGCAATATATATTTCTTTTATTATTATGCTAAGCGCGAGTAGTACAGTGGCAGTATGCAAGATTCCCAATCTTGTGACCCGGGTTCAAGTCCCGGCTTGCGCATAAAGTATGCTTGTTAATCAAATATAAAGTGAGAGCATACTTTAATTCTAGACTTGACAAAACAGTTTAAACAAAAAGGGAAAATAGAAAAAAACCGCCAGGTTGTTTTCAGGTTCAAGTCCCGGCTTGCGCATAAAGTATGCTTGTTAATCAAATATAAAGTGAGAGCATACTTTAATTCTAGACTTGACAAAACAGTTTAAACAAAAAGGGAAGTTTGCAAGAAACCGCAGGTGTCTTTCAGGTTCAAGTCCCGGCTTGCGCATTTTAAGTATGCTTGTTAATCAAATATAAAGTGAGAGCATACTTTAATTCTAGACTTGACAAAACAGTTTAAACAAAAAGGGAAA
>Ga0307992_1000536_pt1 | contig 24126 bp, 47 predicted proteins | sample EllFjometagen133_FD_203162 | JGI IMG/M metagenome (GOLD analysis project Ga0307992, IMG submission 203162) | Marine microbial communities from Ellis Fjord, Antarctic Ocean - #133 | ecosystem: Environmental > Aquatic > Marine > Unclassified | place: Southern Ocean | collected 2014-10-08
AACGCCTTTGGAGAGGAAGTCATTAGACCCTCGTGGAATTAGGAATCAAATGGTAAAATGTGTGGAATTACATTAAATTTCATCATTTTATTTAACTATAGTAATAAATTCAATATTTAATAAAGTTTCTAATTTAACTACTTCTTTTAATGTTATATTATTTAAATGAGCAAAATTACCATTAGCCAATTTAGTTATAATAGTAGCATCCACCAAAATCTTTTCTGCTTCATCAAGTAAATCCAATTCTGATACTTTATTTAAAATTTTATTTAAAAATTCTATTTCGTTATAATTTTCCATTAGTGACCTAATTTATTCAATTTTTGTTCTCTAAAGAACCGTTGCATATTTTTAATTTCTTTACCTGCAAATTCTGCGTTCTTTATATTACTACTCAATAATTTTAACATTTTCTTTTTAGTCTCAAAATATGAAATATTACCAAAAACTAACTTATTAAAATATTTCTTTTGATAATTACTTAAAGTCTCAATCTCACAAAAATGATTATATTTTTCTATAATTTCTTCATTACTATTTGTAGTTATTCTTAGTAAATTAAACAAATTGTCAACAAATGATTCTTCGAATTCTTTAGTTTTTAGTACCATTAGTGTTGACTTATTACAATATGTTCAACTTTATCAAATAATCCACCATGTTCAAGGTCTGAAAAATATTCACCATCATTATCACTATATGAGAAAACATATAAGATTTCCCCACCTGAAATATCTTTCCCTTCAATTTTAGAAAGTTTATCTTTCCTAATCTTTTTTAATGAATAAAATTTTTCGAATTCTTTTTTACCACATTCTTCACAAGCACTATTATATGCTTCATGATCCATTGATCTCCAATCACCTGAAATTTTCTGATAATCATTATATTCAATTGGGCACATATGAGAATATGATAATAATTTTATTGCTTCAGTAATATTATCACCTTGTTCTTGAATATCATTAAAAACAGTTTTTGCTACTTTACTAACATCCCACATATTATCACCATATGGACTACGATATTTTGTTTTATCCCCAAATAAAATTTCAATAACATCATCTACAGATTTCGGTACACTAGGAAATTTTACAATAAAACTACTAGAACTACTATTACTTACAAAACCATTACGAATTTTCATTTTATTAACTCTTTTATTTTTTCTGGTATAATATCCACTTTAATTATTATTTTGTTTAATTTACAAAAGTATGAAATTTTTTCAAATAAAAAAACCACACTATCTACTCTTAAATGACTTTTTTTAAAAAAAGTTGGCATTTTTTGTTAAAAATACCAAAAACTGATGTTTTTTATTTATATATATTGTAAATATAATATAAAGATGGAAAATAATAAAGAAAAAATGGGGAATAAAATATTATTTAATTTCAGGATTCATAAAGAACTATATGAATATTTATCAAAAATATCGAAACAACAATACACTACAATGACACAATATCTAATAGATATAATAACTAAAGATAAAGAAGCCAATCAAATAAATGGTGATTATTATGTTTATGTTTATTTAGATCCAAGAAAAAATGGGAAATTTATTTATGATAATTTAAAATTTGATTTTGAACCTTTTTATGTTGGTAAAGGTAAAGGTAATAGAATTGAACAAGGTTTACATGACAATAATAACAACATAAATAAACAACAAATTATATCAGAAATATTTAATGATGGTTTGAAACCAATATGCTTAAAAATATGTGAAAATATATCTAATGAAAAATCATATGAATTAGAAAAAGAATTAATACAAAAAATTGGAAGACTAAATGAAAATAGTGTATTAACAAATGTTACAAAAGGTTCTACATCTTATAAAAGAGATACAACACCAATAAATAGATATTTTTATCTAAAACATGATAAAATTAAAAATGTATTTGCTGTTAACTTCATACAACAAAAATACGAACTAGATGATGGAAGTTTAATAAATGAAAAATTATTTCTGGATTTATTTGAACCAAATTATAACAATTTATACTATTTAAGAAGTAATGATAAGTATGTTGTTTCTATTGAAGATAAAGACGACACCTATTTCAAACTTAGTGATGGTTGTACAATTCCACAAATATTATTTTACCAAATATTTAAACAAGTAGAAAAAGTAGATCCTCAAAAATTTTTTGGTGTTAATAAATCCCCAGTAGAAAAAATGCGAGAATTAGGAAAAGAAACATTACCCTCTCGTAGTGACAAATGGGGCAGAATTGCTAACAAAATTAAAATAGAAAAAATTCATTCAGAACCTGAAGTTAAAAAAGGACCACCAACTCCACCAAAAGATAGAATAATCAGAGAAGGTGAGATTCCAATAAAACCAAACACGACAAAAAAATAATAAATTAAAATGAAATTACAAGAAAAAGAAGAGAAAAAACAGAAAAAAGCAAATATGTATTACGGAAAATTACAACATCATTTTGATGAAATATGTAAAACAAAATCATTAGATAAAGATGAACTAAAAAACCAAATGATGAAAGATTTTGTTGAAAAACACAAAGATAATATTTCAGAAAAATACTATCTAAAATATTATAATGATAAAGATGAAATTTTAATCTATGGGGATGATGGTAAATATTATGAATTATCTGATGGATCAAAAATAAATAAGAGAACATTTGAAAAGATGTTTAAATCTAATAAAACAGGTGATATAGAAATAAATCCTTTTGATTTTTTCAATCATAATGCAATAAACATTAAACAACATGTTAAACCTATTAATATAAAAGATTTTGAAAAAGGTAAAATGGAATTTTCACAAACAGTAAAAAAATTATTTGATAATATTGATACTGAAAATATAAATGACCTAAAAAAAGACACTAATATAGAAATTAAAACCCCTATTTGGAATAATGTTACTCCAAAATTTATAAATCAATACGCCACGAATTTGCTCCGAAGAATGGAAAAAAGGAAAAAATGACTAACAATCATCTTTAAACCAAAGACTAGCATCTTTTGTATTAATACCTAAAGTGCCATCAGAAGTAGGTAAGACATTCACTCTCCTTTTTTTAGATTTTGTTTTACCTGCTTTTTTTAATCTAATAGCTTCTAAATCTTTATATGAATTTGGATTACCTGATGGACCTTTCAATGAATTATCAAGAAAATCCTCATCCTCAATACTTTTTGAAAAATCTTCAAATTTTGTTAATAATTTATTCATAAACTATATATAAAAAAAGTCAATTAAAAAATTATTTCTATATTCTATTTTAGAATAACTTTTTAATATATACTGTAATAAAAATATAATTTATAAAAATGATTAAATTATTTGAAAAATATAAAATTTTTCATAACGAACAAAAACAAAAATTAAATTCGCCAACATTTGCATATTACACATTATATAGAAAATATCCTGATTTTGCAATTAGAGGTAAAAGTGATTCGGCAAAAAAATTATATAATGGAATTTATGTTGATAAAAATTTGAAAATTGAATGGTTAAATAAATTAAATAAACTTCCAATTGAAATCAAATCAACAGAAGAAGGTAAAGATAATATAAGAATTTCTCATGCTGCTTTTAGATTATATGAGCCAGATTGTTATAATGAACAAAAAGCAAAAGAAATATCAAATAATATAAATAAATATACAAATTTTTATTCATCTATTGATTTTGGTATGGAAAATAAATGGAGAATTATGGTGTGTGGTAGCAATTGGATGAATAAAACTACTATCAAAGATTGGGAAAAATGGTGGGAAAATCTTTTAATTGTGTTAAAAAAAACAACTATTGAAATTTAAAATACCTCACTCAGATTCAATTTTTTCAATTTTCATTTTTCTTAATTCTTTATCAGTATAAAAATAATCATAATATGACATAATGCTATATTGGTATTTGGATTTATCAATAATATCCATAATATACCAATCATAATCATTATAATTATTACGTATCGCAATCCATAATCCACCAATCAGTAAGTTCGTGATTAAAGGATTTTTAGTAATTTTTAACACTTCATAATACTTATTACTAAAAATTGAAAACTTACCTGACATTAAAAACATTCTACTGTTCTTACATAGTACTTTATCTCCTACTTTCATTTAATTTTTTTAATTTCCTTTCTCGTTGATATTTTATATTAATAAATTTTTCATCAATACCAATATTTTCAATATGTGACATTATAGTAAGATTATATCCTTGCCCACAATAAGGACACCTATAATTTGTTGATATACTACTACTTAAACCACAAATAACTTGACCAACTAAACAATTAGGACATTTATTATTTTCTTTTAAAGTTTCATATTCCCAATCAGTAATTGCTTCACCTGATTTACTTCTTTCGTGCCACATTGTCTAATTTTTGTTTACGTAAATCTTTAAGTGTATCTAACTCAACTTTAATAGAAGGATTATCAGTATTTAAACTAACATTTGAATCAACAGTACTATCTGAATGATTTGGGTCAACTTTCCAAAATTCATGTCTAACAATTTGAACCATGTCAAATGCTTCTAATGCTTCAATTGAGGTGCCATTATGAATACCAGGTGATGCACTATTAGGAAAAGTGGAATTCTGTAAAATAATTCGATTTATTTCACCAAACAAATTTTCAATTTTGTTTTTTGCTGCATGATAATCATTCCAATTAGGTGATAATTTAATATTTTCAATATCAGTCCAAGTTTTAATTTCTTCTTTATCTATCCAATGTCCTTTTGTTTTAATATATCCATCACCAATTTCAACTATCTCACCTCTCATTGTATTATCACCAACTTCTAATTCTTTTTTTGGTGTAAAACTCTCTTGTAAATATCTTTCAACAGATGGGTGATCATACACATATCTCCATTGTAAAATACCTGCTCTTGAGTATAATTCCAAGGCATCTTGTACCATTCTTAACTGTTTATTTGTTAATTCAATTTTTGCCATTTTATTTTTATTTTTGTTCTAATAAGTACTACAGAGTTCAGATTACAAAAGTATAAAAATTAATCTTATAAAAAAAATTAATATATACCTATGATTTAAAAAAGCAATTAAAAAATTTATGAAATATCTAAAGGAATATTATATATTTAAAGAACCACCTAATCTATCAGAAGAGGAACTAATTAAAATTAGAATTCAAAATGATTTAAGACAATATTATCCTTTAAGTGATGAAACACTTGAACTTATAGATAATTTTTCTAATAAACTAATAAAATCAGTAAAGAAATGAAGCATTTAAAATTATTTGAAAATATATATTCTAATTTAGAATATTGGTTAGTTTCACACCATATAACAACAAACTATGAGATAGACTTTACTCTCTATCCAGATGAGGAAAGTGCTAAAAATTATATAATTATGATCGTTAATAAGGAAAGACAAGAATCTACAATTGATAACTATTATAGTAATGATATGATATTTACAGATGTTGATAGTGCATTAGATTGGTACCATGAAATATATGATGATATTCATATATCCTATGAAAAAATAACATTATCAAATCATTATGAACTTCCAGAGAAAATATTACTCCTTAAAAATATAAGTAAATATAATTTATGAAACACTTAAAAACATATGAATCTAATTCAAATATAAATAATGGTTTCATTCCTAAAAATGGTGATCATGTGAAAGTTAACTACTTAACAGGCACACTTAATAATATATGGAGCAACTATGTATATGTTATTAAAAAAATAGGTAAAACATCAGAAATTAAGTATATTGATGATAAAACTAATATTATAGAAACAATGAATGTTTATAATAGTGTTATGTTGAGAGTTTTGACTGAAGAAGAAATTGAAAAATTTAATTTTAAATTAACAATAGATAAATATAACTTATGAAATATATTACAGAGAAAAAATATTTTAACTTTTTAAAAAGAAAATCTAAACCATTAAGTGGACTAAAAGTTGGGGATGTGCTAAAAGTACCATATAATTTTCATTCTCCTTATTCCTCTGATTCCTCTGATTTAAGTGTACTTGATATAGATTGGTTAGTTGTTGTTTCAATACAAAAAACTTCATATCTATTCTATTCATTTCTCTTAAAAAAATTACATAAAGATGATATGAGTTATATTGATGCTAAATTAAAACATGGGGTTTTTAAATTTAATATTAAAGAATTTTATTCACAAATAGGTAATAGAAAAACAATAATTAAACTTGGTATAAAAATGAAAAAAATAGAATTTTTTCCAAATATTAAAAAAGTTCTTAATCTATGGAGAAAAGAAATACCTCTTGATGATATGATTGAAAAATATCAAATTGAAAAAGAAACAGATAAATATAACATATGAAATATAAGAAATTTAGAGAATTAAAAATAAAACAAAAATATATTAAAACATATGATATGGATGATTATGTGCAATTCATAGATAAAGAATTAGGTGATAGTCCAATAAAGACAGGTAAAATAACAAACGTAATTAAATTAGACCATACATATTACCAACTATGTAAAAATGGTGAATATTTTAATAATGTAAGTAAAAGATATATAACAAAAAAACTTAACGCAAAAGAAATTGAACAATTCAAAATGGAAGAAAAAACAGATAAATATAACTTATGAAACACTTAAAAACATATGAATCTAACTCAAATAAAAAATATTGGAAGATAAGTAGAAAAGATTTCAAATTAAGTTTATGGAAAATTGGAATGAAAGAACCTTATTTAAAATTTTTCTTAAATTCAATACGTAGAGAAATTCAAAAACAACGTCCAAATTTCAAATATATATTTATATCGATTAATTCAGATGATAGTTGGGGATATGATGATGAATTGGTTTGTAATTATTATAATACTGCCAACTTTGAATATATGGGAGAAGTAATTATAACAACGGAGGATAGAAAACGATATAGATTTGAAAATACTGTAAAAAAATACAATTTATGAAACATTTAAGATTATATGAAAATAAAAACTCTGAAGATAAAGTTTTTAAAGTTATGAATGAATATGATGAAATGTGTAATATTATTAAGGATTTTATTAATTTTGATTAGAAGAAATTTATTCAACGGAGATAATTTCAATAATTGATGGTATGTATAACGATGATAAATTACATTATCATCAAAATAAAGATGCCGCAGAATTTATTGAGAATTTTGATGATATAAAAACAACTGTAGATGATATTTTAGAAAGAGACTTCGGCATCTCAAAAGACACTTTTACACAAATAAAAAAATATAACTTATGAAATATTTAAAATTATATGAAAATAAAAATTCGAAAGAACTTTATATTATTGCAATACAAAATATTGATAACAATTATGAATATTTATTTGAAAATAATTTTGAAAATCAACAAGAAGCATTAGAATGGATGTTTAATAATTATTATGTTAATATAGATCTAGAAAATAAAAGGAGAGATATTGGTAATGATATGATTTATGGTGAAGATATTAAAATTGTAAAAATTAATGACGCTGATATTGATGAAGCACTTGACAATATCATAATGAAAGTACAAGCAAAAAAATATAATTTATGAAATACTTAAAGTTATATGAAAATAATAATTCGAAAGAATTCTATATTATTGCAAAATCTCTTGGTGCAGATTATTCAACATCCACATCTGGCACTTTCAATTATGAATACCAATGGGATAATGAATTTAAAAATCAACAAGAAGCATTAGAATGGATGTTTAATAATTATTATGTTAATATAGATCCTGACCCACCTGTGTCTAATATTCATGTCAATCACGATTCACTTAATATAATTTATGATAAAGATATTAAAATTGTAAAATTTACAAGAACTGATGCTGATATTGATGAAGCACTTAATGATATCACTATTAAAGTACAAACAAAAAAATATAATTTATGAAATACTTAAAATAGGTTTAGATATTTTAAAAGAAGAAATAAAATCTCAAGACGATTGATCAATATGTTTTTGCAACGGGAGTAACACTTGACTCTCTAACAATTAAAGTATAATACATAATGAAGGAACAAAAGACGTTAAATTATGTGATTATGGATATTCTGCATATTATTTACAATCTGATGGGTGGGTCACTTCTTGTTCAAATCATGCTAATATACATACAAAAATTTATGAAACACCATTACCGAAAGGATATAAAGGGTTTATGAATAAGAATTTAATAGCCGCATTTGATAAATATTCACTTTGGATATAATTTTGTTAATTAATCGAATTTGTACAAATAACTAAAGAATAATTTAATTACAATAAATAGTGAATAACTAAAGAATAATTTAATTACAATAAATAGTGTATTAAAGGGCACTATTTGTTGTAATTCCCTTTTATTTTGTTATTTTTTCATCTAAAAGTGCCATTTATTGCACTTTTAGATGAAAAAATAACAAAATAAAAGATTTTGCTGAAATAGATTGTTATGAAAATGAAATATTTAAAACAATTTTTTGAATATAAAATTGCCGATGTAATGACAATTAAAGGTGCAACGTCTAAAGAAGGAATAAATAAAAACAAAAAAGGAATTAGAAAATCATTCCATCAATCTAATATCAATATGTTCCTACAATTTCTTGGATATAAGTGTCAAGCAAAAAATATCAACTTAACAAAAATTGATGAAAAATGGACGACACAATTAAATTGTTTAACTGGAAAATTGTTTAAGGAAAAAGTAAAACTTGGAACTAGGAAAGTTCAATTATCAGACACCATAATAATAGACCGTGATTTAAATTCAGCCATAAATATAATGAACAGATGGTTTGGAAATCACATTGCTTCAATGAACGAGCCACTTGAATTTTCAAGTGTTGTTAAAAAGTATAACCTTTTTAACGAAACTACGACATCTTTAGTGTCGTAGTAGTTCATCGTAGGTATTAATCCATATTCATTAAACTATAAGAAAGAGTCTGAAATTCGTGTTAAAACAATTCTAAATAGTTCCTCTGATTCCAATAAAATTTATAAGAAAATTATTATCGATGATAGTGAATTTTAACTGTGAACAATAAATTATATCATGCCCCAAATTTCAGTTTCAAAATCAAGTTCTTCAAAGTTTTTCATTTTACCTTTTGCGTTCATTTCACCAAGAAGTGTGATAAGATTATCCATTTTTTCTTTGATAACTGAAGAATCAGTTTCATTAAATGTACCTAACATTTCTTCAAAATAGTGAAATACTCCATCATTATCAACTCTAACAGTTTCTGCAACCATTTTTACTTTTTCTTTTATGTCTATGTTTTTTAATTTCATACTGCAAATGTAAGGAATTTTTTATTAATAATAAAATTTAATCATCATAAATTTCAATTATATCTTCCTCAGAAGTTATTGTAGATAACGTTATTATAAAAATTTCTGTATTATCATCAAATAAATTTTGATAATTTAAAGATATTATCAAATAAAAATTATGATTATTAAAGTGTAAAGCATATCTACCGCCTTCTTTTATAGTTTTTTCAATTTCATCTGGAAACACGTTATCAAAACCATACTCAACCACACTATTAAAATCTGAAATAGAATTAAATGATGTTCTATCTTTAATCCTATCTATTATTGAGTGATAATACTTATCGTTCCATTTTAAAGATATATTTTTATTATAATCAGGTATATAAACATTATCAATCAAAATTGTATCTTCTTGAAACTCACTCTTGATAATGTTATTTAAATATGGATCAGTAGTTTTAACCATATCTTTAAACTTAGCAAATTCTAATAAAAATTTCATACATTATATATAAAAAAACAATTTAATTAATAGTTCCTCTGGACTCCCAATAAAATTTATAGTAAAATTATTATCGGTGAATTTTAATTATAAAATTTTTTTATATATAACACTTAAAAAATTTTTTCTCACACCTCATTATAATGATTACGCCTGGTGGCGTTACGCTTGATGGCGTAATGTTTATATTTTCTAAAAATGTCTGTATAATTTTATTGTCAATTATGTTATAAGATTATTTAATTTTTCTAATTTATATTTACGAACTTTTTTCTCTTCAATTTTTATTTCTTTTTCTCTGTCTCGTTTTATTTCCTCTAACATTTTAAATTTAACAACATTAAACTGTGGTAATATTATTATTTGTTCTATGTCTGATGATGGATTTCCAAAATCATAATAATTATCTATTAAATAATAAAATGATTTAAATAATTCATCATCAGACATATTATTGATGATATTAATAAAAGTGGAAGTATTACAAAAATTTATAATTTCATTAATATCAATTTCGATATCATTATTTACTATATGTTGGAATTCTTGTTTTGTCATAATTTAAATTTTTATAAAGATATGGACATTTTTTGAAATAAAAAATTAAAATTTATTAAGCCTCGTCAAAGAAAACTACATCTTATTTGGAAAATACATTCTATATTATATGATAATGATGGAAATTTTTATGATTTATCTTGTATAGATAATGAACTAGCTACATGGCAAATACGAAAAGAACATATAAGACTAGCTACACATGAAGATGAAATATTAATATTTGCTCACAAATATAATTTATAAATTAAAATTTATTAATTTTTTTCATTTATCTTATCTAATTTTTCTCTTCTTTCTCTTCTTAATATTTCAGTTGGTACATAATATAACCTTTTAAGAAATATATTTGCATAATTATTTGATTGAACATTTATTTTTATTTTTCTCATTTAATAAAAAAATTAAAATTTATTAACATCTTCACCTCTATTTTTCATTTATCTTATCTAATTTTTCTCTTCTTTCTATTCTTAATATTTCAGTTGAAAGATAATATATTCTTTCTAAAAATATATTTGCATATTCAGTTATTTCAAAATCAATTGTATTATCTATTTCATTATATTTTGCTTTTTCATAAAAATCTTCTATTGGATCATCACTATTTTTATGATCAACATAATTTATATCAAGAACAGTATCTATCATTTCTTTTTTATTGAGATTTTTCCAATATTCATCAAAATCTAAATCGTCATTACATTCAATTTCATCTAGAGCATATTTAATATTCTCAATAAGAATATTATTAATTTTTATTTTTCTCATTTTTATTTTAATTTAACCAAAAATCATCTATATCTTCGTCAGGATTATAGATTTCGATATTTGAAATATCAACCATTATAATCTCTGTTGATTTGTTTTTACCTAAAAATTCAATAAACTCTTCAAAAGTTATTTTGCTGAAGTCCCAATCTGTATTATTAGGTTTACAGATATAATCGAAATATTGTCTCTTATCTTTATTATCTTCAGCCCACTCATACATAAGAAAGTTAATAGACTCTAAATATACTGATATTTCATCTTTTGGTAAAGAATTAAATGTAAGTATCTTAAAGTCTTTATTAACTATTTTCTCTTTTACAAAAGAGAAATATTCTTCTAATGTTAAATTGTATTGATTCAATCATTTTGATTATTTTTTAATAATAATCAGGAATTACATTATCAATAAATTCCCATTCCTTATCTGTTATATTATATTTTACTCTTAGTTTTTCATCTGCCCATTCTTGGGTAAAATCTAACCAAGGAATATTTTTTAATTCACCTCTATCTAATTGACTATTATTCTTTAAAATTGATAAACAAAATCTTACAAATTTTGTTTTAAGATATTTTTCAAAATTTTCAGCCGCCATCAATGTCTCAAATTCAAAAAACATGTGTTTATTTGGTATTTTTGATATAACACTAACTTTTGTTATAAGTGTATAAAAATCAGGCAACAATAACACACGTTTATCTTTTAATGAAACGTGACCTCTAATTTGTGCTAAATTGACAATATCTTTGTAAAGAGGTTTATTTTCTTTTGTGTGTTTTAATTTATCCAATAACGAATATTTAATTGTGATTTTTTTTATTAATGAAAAATATTCATCAGAATTATATTTATTTATATCATAAATATTATCATACACAATATTTGTATTATTTAATTCATCAACAATTGTTATACCATCCTTATTACTTTTAGAAATATGTGTAATAGAACACGGAACAAATAATTGCACATTCTTAAAAAGTGCATTACCATTTATTAAAATAGATTTAGATAAATGATCACCAATTAAATCTTTAACATTTGTAAATCTTTTCTGTGTGTTTTTTTCATCTAATAGCCAGGTTGATGGATGAATAATAGATATTTCATCAGAAATTTGATAATATTTTGTTAAAAATTTTAAATCAATATTTCCATTCCAAGGCGGATTACCAATAGATTTATCAAATTTGTCAAGTTTCCATTCATTCTTCATACAGTTATTAAATCCAGGGGATAAAAAATCACCATAATAATGATTTAAATCGAATTCATCATTTGGGTCAAAAATATTTTTATAAAAAAATGTATTTTTATCTGAAATATCGCAAGTATAAATGATATACTGGAAAATCCATTTATATCTCACTTTTTCATTTCTTAAATCTATTTTATCATCATGATAATCTTTTAAACCTATCATAAAATTATCTAAAAGAAAAATTTGAAAATTCCCAATTCCTGATGCACCATCAATAATTTTTTGATATGGGCTTTTCCAATTTATAGAGAGCATACCACCTACCCTTTCAACAACCGTAAAGGGCGTAAAAACTTCTCCGTTACCTTTCTTCTCAACTTCACTTGGCTTTAAATATAAATCAATTAATTTATATAATTCTTTTTTATTTCTCAACTCAGGGTCATTCTTTTTTAGTGATTTTAAGTCATTCAAAAAATGAAAAACATCATCATAATACTCATTAAAATCCACTCTAAGAATAGCAAACTTAAACCAATTAGCCATAAATTTAGTTTGTGTTTCAATATAGTTTAACAATTTTTCACCATATTGCACAATAATATACTTATTTATGTCTCTTTCAAATTTACTCTTATTTCTTCTCATACTTATATATTTTAAAAGGGTATTTGTTTTTTAATCATTCTAAATAATATACAAATATACTCTTTTTTAGCCTAACCGCCAAATTAAATTAATCTTCGTCAATATTATCAAAAATATACATAGCTTTCTCTAAGGTAGAATCTAATGTGCTCATTTCAGAAAATATTTTTTTATTTTCAAATTTATCTATATCGTTAAAAATTTGAATTTTGGCATCCTCAATCATTTTTTTAATTTTATCCTTATCAAATTCAACAGTATTTGTTATTTCTGGAAAAAAGTCAGGATCATCATTTTCTGCGTCCGTTCTTTCATCATCTTCAACTACTGAAATATCCCATTGATCTTCAGGTATACCAGAATCTAATAGATATTTAACAATCTCTTTAAACCTATCTATCAACATTTCAGAACTTGAATCAACAATCAAATAAATAATGTTATAGTATTTTTTCCATCCAGTAGGATTATCTAATGATAATTCGCCTTTTTCAAATTTTATAGTATCTTCATTTAATGCTCTATCGCTTCTACCAATTGCTTGCTGAGTAGTAGTTATACTCATACCTCTACCAATCACACCACCATGCAAATTTGGAATATTTATTCCTTCTTTTGCAACAGAATGTTGATGTAAAATATTATTACCTGAATCTTTTACTTCATCAATAATCGAATCTCGTTCAGAATTTTTCGTTTCTGCTGACATAACATAATTTTTCACACCAGGTAAATATTTTGACATTTGTTTACTTTCTTTTATAAAGTAACAACCAGCAACATGACTACCAAATGTTATTAAATTTGGTTCATCATAATATTTTTGAATATCTTTTTGTGCTTTAATAATACCAACAGCCTCAACTTGTGCCTTATCTATATCCAAATTAATACGAGTAGCATCTCTTTTTAATTCAACTGAATTAGATTTTTCATTCACTCTAATAACTTTGAAAAGTAATTTTGGAGTAACGATTCCTCGAATTCTTAACTCATTCCTATTCACTTTACATAATAATGGTCCAAATTGTTCTTCGTTAAAAGAACTTAATATTTGCCCATCTTTATTAGATGCGCTATAAAAAATTGTACCATTACACCTAGATGTGTTATTTTCTAAATATTCTGCAATTTCTTCTTGCTTCTCACGAACACTTGAGGTTGATATTACATTGTGATATTCATCAACAATTTCAATACCAATTTTAATTCCTTTTTCTTTTAATTTTCCTACTATATCAGAATATTTTAAAGTATGTGACGCCATTGTAGTAAACATTAAAACTTTTCTATCATTTTTTGTCTCAGTTTCAATAAAATTGACAATATCTTTAATTTCTAATGATTGTAAAACATTAACAAGTTGATTATTATACCTTGGCATACTTCCAGATCTTATAATAACACAAGATATTCCAGTATCCACTTTATTGCCTTCATCATCTTTATATCCAAACATTTTCCATTTATAAAATTCTTGAAATGTTTGACTAATTAATGATATAGTAGGTAATATCATCACATTCAATTTATCATCGTTTTCAAAAGAACGTATTAAATCATAAAATTGGCACAATGTTTTTCCTGCGGCTGTTGTTGCTTCAACTCTACCTTTTGTATATTTGCCATGAACTACTGATTCTGTACCTTCATATGTAACACCATCTTTTACAGTTCCATTTAATATCCAATTTTGTTGTTCTCTTGGTGTCCAAGGATCTTGAAATTCTGTTTTTGCTGATTCTTTTATACATTCACGAAAATCATCCCAAAATTTTGGATCTCTTAAAATAAATTCTTCTTGTGCATTTCTACCAATAACTCGTCTTTTCTTTCTTGCATATTCATATGAGAAGTGAAATAAATTTTCAGTATCATCAAGATTTGTAAATAAAATATTATCATTTTTCTCGATATCACACGCAGCGGCAATAGAATCATTTGTTGCTAAGTCATTTAATTTAAATTGTTTTGCTGGATTACTTCGCCATTTAGATTGAATTTGACCAGGTTTATCAGATAATGAAGTAAATGTAAAATCATAACCTGCAGTAAATGGATCATCACTAGTATCTTTTACATTTTTAATATTTAAAAGTGGGGTTTCACCATACCTATTACTAAAGAATAGTGTATAAATTTCAAACAGATCACCAGTAGTATTGTTATATACTCCTTTTTTAAGTTCTTCTATTTCTTTTTGAAGTTTAGATTGTTCTTTACCATAATTTTTTATGGTTTCATTTAATTCTTTATAAGAATTGACATTATCAAAAACTCCATCTTTTTCAGTCTGATAAATAAATAAATGTGTTATTGGTTTCATATTTTATTTTTGTTATTAAAGTGCAAATATACGGCTAATATATTGAAAAAAGAAATAATTATTTAATAATTTGTAATAACTATCTCTTTTATTTTACCTCTTTTTGTAGCATCAGAATTAATGGATCGTCTGGCATCTACGAAATGGAAATTAAAATTTTTATAATATTCTTCGAAGAATCCATCATCAGAAAAAGAGTTAGACAACATCACCTTCACACCTTTATCTGATAATTGTTTAACAAATTCAGATAATTCAATTTGTGACTCTTCATTAAATCCTTCTTTTGTATAAGTTGTAAAATTGTTTGTTAAGACTCTATACGGAGGATCAAAATAAACAAAAACATTTTCACCTATGTAATCAATATAATATTTTTAATTTTCTCTTTATTTGTCATTTTTTTATTATTTTTTATTTCTACAAAGATAAGTAAGTTATATTTATAAAACTAATTTTTGTTTTATTATTTTACAAGAAACCTTTCTATTTATAATAAATATATACTCTATGAAACAAAAGCAAAATCTCGGATATATTGGTTCCAAATTTAAACTATTAACCTTTATCCATGATATAGTTAAAGATAATATACCAAATCTACAAGATAAAACTCTATGTGATTTATTTTCAGGCTCTAATACAGTTGCTATTCATTTCAAAGATAAAGTAAAAAAAGTAATTACAAATGATATTGAACACTATAGTTATATCTTAGCATCAGCATATATGACAAATGAAAATATCGATCAAGATAAAACAAATTCACTAAACAATATCCCACCATTAAACTCTAATTTCTATAATTATTACTGTGAGTCTGGCAATTCAAAAAGATTATACTTCAATAAACATAATGGTCAAAAAATTGATGCTATCCGAACTAAATTAGAACAACTCAACATATCAAAACCAGAATATTATACTTTACTCTCTTCATTAATAGAAGCTTCTGATAAAGTAGCAAATACAACATCAGTCTATGGTTCATACCTTAAAAAAGTAAAAAGAACAGCACAAAAACCATTAAACCTAAAACCATTAAATATTAAAATAATTAAAGGACAACAGAATGAGTGTTATAATATAGATGCAAATCTTTTAATAAAAAATATTTCTGGTGATATATTATACATAGATCCACCATACAATCATCGACAGTATGGCTCTAATTATCATATACTTAATATGATTTCTCAATATGATTTCTCAATCGAACCAAGGGGTATTACTGGACTTCAAAATTATAATAAATCTGATTACTGTAGTAAAATTAAAGCAAAATCAACTTTTGAGGATTTAATCTTAAATGCTAAATTTGAACATATACTTGTGAGTTATAATAATGAAGGAATTATTAAAAAAGAAGAATTTGAAGAAATACTATCTAAATTTGGAGAATTAAAAATTTATGAAAAAGATTATAAAACATATAAGGCTGATAACAATCGAAATAATAAATCAAAAACTACAATTGAATATTTATTTTATTTGAAAAAACCTAATTAAGTTTATCTTTATTTTCTTCTATATATTCTTCTAACAACTTTTCTATTAACCTGGATCTTTTCTCACCAGTTTTATCATTAAGTTCATTTATTCTAGAAGAAAAATGGATGAAAAAGAAAAGAAAGTAAATTTGACAATAAATATTAATGAAACTCTATTAGATTGCCATAATATAAGTCTTTTTTGTATGGTATTATATGATATAAAAAAAGTTGAAAATATCATCTAAAAATATTTTAATAATTAGTTATAACTATTTCTTTTATTTTACCTCTTTTGGCACCATCATTATTTACACTTCTTCTTGCATCTACGAAATGAAAATTAAAGCCTGAATAATATTGTTCAAAAAATCCATCATCATTATAAGAATTAGATAACATTATTTTTGAACCACTATCTGATAACTTTTTAACAAATTTGGATAACTCAACTTGTGCTTGTTCATCAAATCCTTCTTTTGTATAAGTTGTAAAATTGTTTGTTAAGACTCTATACGGAGGATCAAAATAAACAAAAACATTTTCACCTATGTAATCAATATCTTTATAATCTTTTGATACTATTGTCACATCTTTTAAAATTTCAGATACACTTTTAATATTCTCAAAATCCAAATTCAAATTTGTAAAAGTCTTATTGTAAGGTACATTGAACCCATTACTTTTATTTACCCTATATAATCCATTAAAACAAGTTTTATTAATAAATATAAATAATGCTGAACTACGATTCTTGTTATATTCTGCTCGACTATCTTTGAAGAATTGTTCTTTATCCTGAGAGTTATTATATCTATTCTGAACGTCTTGTAGTTCTTTGGTGAGGTTATCACAAGAGAGTTTGATATCGTTATATAAGTTGATTAGATTATTGTTTAAATCATTTAAAATGATTTTTTTAGGTTTATATTTTTGTATTATATCAAAGAATACAGCACCAGCACCCACAAACGGTTCGATGTATATATCAAAGTTATCTGGATATAAATTTTGAAATTGATTTAACAGTTGTCTTTTACCACCAACCCACTTAACAAATGGTTTCATTTATCTTATCTAATTTTATTTTCCTCAAATATTTTGGATGGGTTTCTAAAAAATCATCCATCATATAATCTATCATATCTTCCTTACTTAATGAAGCATGCATACGAATATCTTCAATATATTCTTTTGTTAATGTTGTTGCAAATGATTTATCTCTAATTTTAATTATAAGTTTCGGAAACATAGTAAACTCACATATTTTCATTTTTATATCTATACCTAATTCTTTTAAATATTTTGGGTTGTATTTCATTTATCTTATCTAATTTTTTAAGCATCTATTAAGTCCCAACACAATTCGGTTATAAATTTGTGATTTTCATTAAATTCAAATATTTCTTTTTGAATCGAAATTAAGAATTCTTTATCTGAAAAATCACAATGATTAAGTCTCATAACTCTGGTCATTTCGTTATAATCAGAGTCTCTTAGATATCCTTTTAATGGTATGATTCCTCCTACACACGAATTCCAATGAAAATCTCTACCATCAAATGTGATATAATACCAATCAAATCCATCATCACCAATCGTAACAAATCTTTCAGGTTTATAATACATAGTTGTCATAATAATTTGACCTTTATATTTTTCAAATTCTCCTAATATTATTTTTAGATTATTTTCCATTTATTTGATTTAATTTTTCTCTTCTAATATCTTTTATAAATTTAATTTTTGAACATGATAATATTTCACTTACTAATAATTTTCTGGTTTTAATAGTATCAAATTCATATGAATGTTCCTCTATATGTTTTTCAACAATATATAAAAGTGTCTCCATATTAAAATCATAAAGAACTTGATGCATTTCTAAATTATCATTTAACCATTCAAAATTAACATTATCAACTTTGATTTTTTTCATTTATTTTTTCAAATTCTTTTTTCTTCAAAATTTGATAATTCATTTATTTCTTTTAACAATTTCTAATTTTAGTTTACGATCTCTCCTTTGTTTTAATTTTAAATAATTTGATGATATTTTATTACAATAATCCAAATTTCCAAAAATTCACTCTTGCTTCACAATTTTTACATATAAAATCTTTATATATAACTTCAAATTCTGTTCTATCAGCAATTTTTTCATAAAATTTAGTACCACCACAATATTCACAGAACTTTATTTCATTTTTATTATAATTCATTTTTCTAAATCTGTTATATTATTTAATTTTTCTTGTCTTAATTTTCGTTTTTCTTTAATTTTTCGTTTTCTTATCATTTCATCATTTTTTAAAATAGTTACAGTTGTTACAATTTTTCCAACTACCTGTTTTGGTTTTAAATAAATGTTAACTTTTCTATATGCCATTTATTGGTCTTTTTTTTCTAATTCTTCTAATTTTTTTTTCTTAGAGTTTTAGTATTAACATACACATATCTTTCTACATCACCTCCATAATATTTTTCTAATTCTTCTACATGTTTATCAAGGCTATAACCATAAAAATCTATTTCATATCCCTGATGTTCATCACTTAGTAATTCAATAACATTATCAAAATTATTTAATATAGTTGTTTTACCTTTAGAATCCCAATGTTCGTGTGAGTGTCTATAATAAGTTTTACAAATCACCCATATACTTCTTTGTCTCACATTAAAATGGTGTTCAGTATTTAATATAGTACATTCTTTTGAAAAATAACTCCATAATCCAGGATAGACTTCATTTAATTTTTTTAGGAAATCGTTTATTGGTACTTCTTCAGCACCAACTACTTCTTCACCATACATCTCAATAAAAAGATGTGATGTGAAGTCTAATGCGCCTTTCACATCAAATTTAATGACATTTTTATTTATTATTTTGTTTAGGAATTTATCTGTTTCTATTATCATTTTAGTCTTTTTTTTATTTCTTCTAATTTTTCTCTTCTTATATCTTTTATAGATTTAATTTTTGAGTAATTAAATAAATCATATTCTATTTTTTGTTTCAATATGATATCATGAATTCCTTTATTAGAATCTAAATCAATATTATTATTTTGTAATGTTTCATTCAACCAATCTCGAAACTCCTTTGGTTGTGTATCAATTTATTCTTTTCATTTAAAAATCTTATATTTCATTTCCATGTTGAAGTCCAATTAATACACACATCTTCATTCTCATTTATCTGAATCAATTTTTCTTTTCTAATCTCTTTGATTAACATATTCTTTTTCAAATAATCAACTATTTGTTCTACAGCACCTTGTCTATTAAACCCCCACTCTCCAGTTTCTTGAATATAAATATCATTTGAACGAATAATATCTTTTATATCTATTTCAATTTCATTAATATTTTTCATCTATTTCTTTTAATTTTTTTCTTCTTAATTCTTTAACTGTAAAAAAGATTCCAAATATAATATACTGCTATATAAAATTTCGAACCTTCCGCTTTTGCCAATTCTTTTATTAGTGAAAATGGTATCCAAGTACCAAAATCATCTTGTATCATTATATGCTTTTTTGCAATTTTACCAATTGAATAAAAATTTTTTATTTTAAACAAAGTATTTAAAACTTTATATTTAGTATCTATAAGATTTATATCATTTTTGCAATATAATTTATCACCTATTTTCATAACTCATTTAATATTTTTCATATATTTTATCTAATTTTTCTCTTCTTTTTTTACGTAACACAATTTTCAAATAATTATCCCATTGTTCATCTAATATTGGGATATACTTCGTAAACATCGAAGTGTATATGTTATTCGTGTATAATATATTTATATACTTTTTTGACTTTTCTACACCTAACACATTACTTATTTCAATATTAAAATATTTACAGAAATGTGACATATCAATATCTTCAGAGCCAGCAATAAAATCTTTATAGTCTTTCAAAGCATCACCTTTGAGATTTTGCTTCATTTTATTTCTCAATTGTTCTAAATTACCCATTTATCTTACAATTTTCATCAAGATTATTTAAAAGTTCTTCCAATTCCAATATTCGTTCTTTATGTAAAACTACATTAGAAAAATTTTTCCTGATTTTATAATATTTTATCCAATTTTCGTTTTCTTTAATTAACATTTTTAAAAGCATTTCATCTTCTTGATATGTCATTCTATTTTTAAACCATTCAGGATATTTTCGTTTTTCTTGTATTTCGTAATATGTCATATTAATTTTTTATAATTTTGAACTGCGAAATTCGACATGAATATAAATTTAGGATCGATATCAAATCCTATAAAATCTAAATCCAATTTTCTACACACAACACCCTCAGAACCAGAGCCAGCAAAAGGAATTACTACTAATCCACCTTTTTTTGGTTTTGATGCTAATAGCAACCTTTCTGTCAATTTCATCGGCTTCTGACTAGGATGTTTTATCACTCTTTTTTTATCTTTTGTGGAAAGTGATTTAATATCTTTTGGGTAATAAAATTTACCGTCTAATAAGAAGTACCGTTCTTTACGCCCAGCACCACCAGCCAACGCAGAAACATCGGTAAACACGTCTCGTGGCAACGCACCAAACTCATTTGCTTTATAAAAAGTTTCTGAACTATTTCCATATCGTGCCGTCTCAGACGGAGTTCTCCTCCTTCCTACTTGCGCTAAAAATTCTTTTGAATAATCTATTCTAACATCATCAACATTAAAAATTGGGTTATCTTTCCAAGCATATATAATTGATTCATGAGAACGTTGAAACCCTGATTTGTAAGATGGTACGGCTTTATTTTTATAATGCCAGATTAGCCAGCGTTTTTTCAAAGTTAAGTTAACAGATATGAAAGCTAAAGTTTCACTGAAGCCGTAAATAAACATTGAACCAGTAGGTTTCATTACTCTAACACACTCGTCTAACCATGTAGTGCACCAAGCAACATATTTATCTATGGGTAAACTACCATTAAATTGATTTCCAATATTATAAGGTGGATCGATGATAAGAATATCTACTGTCTCCGTACCTATTTTTTTTAATCCTTTTACTACATCTTCTAAGTAAAATATATTTTTCTTCATCTAAAAAAAATTTTCTTTTTTGTTTATAATCAATTTAAAAAGATTAGTTTTTTAAATTTTATATATAAACTATGTTTACTAACTTTAAATTATTTGGACGTGGAGAACTCAATTTTTTTAGAATTCCAATGGCATTGCCAGACTTTTATGTTGCTTGTGAAAAGATAGGTATGAATGAAGAACAAATACTTAAATGGAAAAGATTGCGTAGTTTCAATACACTTTTTAAAGTGCCTTGGAATAGTGAAAATATTGTTCCTGATGTTAAATATATTATAATAACAAAAGATAAAGAAAATAATAAAACAAGTTTTACATGGACATCATATGATGATGCTGATGATAATTGTCTTGACATAATTAATGTTACGGAAGAAGATTTAGATTTTTGGGATCTTAAGCATAATGTATCAAAAAAATATAACTTATGATAAATAATTATCAAAATTTTTTATTAGAAACTGTTTCTATGAAAGTTGATGTCATAATAGATATAATCAAGACTTTAAAAGGTAATGAGAATAAAGAATTAGTTGATAAATTAATTAATTATGCTGATAAGAATGGTAAAACCGTGTTAATGAGTATAGTACAATCAAATAATCAAGAATTAATTAATTATATTTTAAAATATAATGTTGATTTACAAGCAATTGACAATTATGGTAGGAATGTTCTTTTCTATTGTAAAAATATGAAAATATTTAAAAAATTCTATGATTTAAAAGTTAATGTGAAAGCATATGACAAAAAACTAGAAAAAACTATATTATTACATCTTGCCATTAGAAATCTTTTTAATGTTGAAATATATGAACAAATTATACGAGAAGGTGTGAATATTAATAAAAAGGATAAATATAATAATAACCTGCTTGTTTATTCAATATTAAATAAAAATATAGTTAATCTTCTTATAAAAAATAATATCGATTTTTCTGATACAAAAACACAAAAGAACATAATGATTCAATTATTTTCTACTTTTAGATATCATAAAAATAAAAGAACATTAGTAATAAATATTTTTAAAATTTTATTTGATAATGGCATAAAATTTAACACTCATAAATTTGCAGAAAATATATCAGACACAGATATATATTACGGAGAAAAAACAGATGTTATAAATACATTTATTAAACCTTTATTAAAATATTTTAATGATGAAATATTAATATCAACATTTAAACACCATATATCTAACAAAAGTTCTGATGTAGCGAAAAATTTTGCGAAAAACCTATTAAATTTGGGCATCTATCCAGAATTATATCATTACTTAAAAAATTTTTATGGAGAATTTGGGTTTAATGAAATATTTAAAGATTATATAAAGAAACATCCATATTTAAATGATGTAGAAAAATATAATTTATGATAACTCCAAATAATTTGACAAAAGGGACTTAAGTCCCTTTTTTGTTTTTTAATATCAAAAATCAGATAGGAAATCATGATGGCTATAACCATTATTAAATCCTTCTTTTTTACCAAATCCTTTTATATCTGTTGTAACATGCCAACCTGGATCATAACCACCATCATCAACGTAACCAAAATGACTGTTACCAGCTTTACCCAATGGGCTTATTTCGTGATCATTAGATTTAAATGTAGTCAAATTGGATTTATAAGATGGTTCCATATATGTTGATGGGTGATAAGATGTGTCCATATAATTTGGTGTAAATGTTGATGGTTCCATATATGTTGATGGGTGATAAGATGTGTCCATATAATTTGGTGTATATGTTGATGGTTCCTTATAAATTGGTGTATATGTTGATGGTTCCTTATAAATTGGTGTAAATGTTGATGTTATTGTTGGTTGTGTATAATTTGGGGTTATTGGTGTATAATTTGGTGTATAACTTGGTGTATAACTTGGTGTATAACTTGGTGTAAATGTTGGTGTTACATAAGTTGGTGTTGTATCCATATAATTTGGTGTTGCAGGTAAATTATAATATTCTCTTTGATTTTCATTATAATTTGGTGAAAACATCTACCATCATTTTCTTCTATAAGTTCTTTCTTTAATTCTGATAGTTTGAGATTGATAATATATTGTTTATCACCTACAGGCTTCATTTTTTTTACTCCTAATGGATGTTTTTTAGTTTTTGGTGATTTCCTACTACTATTGTTAAAATCATCTTGTATCATCTTATATTTTTCAACTCGATACAAATGCTTTCTGCAAAATCCTGCCGAGAAGACAGGAAATTTGCAGCCTGGTTCTTTACATGTCTTCATAGTAT
>Ga0307992_1000537_pt1 | contig 24121 bp, 29 predicted proteins | sample EllFjometagen133_FD_203162 | JGI IMG/M metagenome (GOLD analysis project Ga0307992, IMG submission 203162) | Marine microbial communities from Ellis Fjord, Antarctic Ocean - #133 | ecosystem: Environmental > Aquatic > Marine > Unclassified | place: Southern Ocean | collected 2014-10-08
GCTTTTAAAATTCTGGCTACTTTCAACTCTATTTTCTTAAACTCGTCAATACTAATAATATTTTTGCCAGAAAATATCTTCTTTAATTTGTTAAACATAATGTTTTTGCTTCTTTTATTATTTTTTCAATATATTTCAAAGGAATGTTATTCTGCTTTGAAAACTTTAAAGCATCAATTCTTAAAAGATCTTTTGCTAGGATTATTTTTCTTAAAACAAATACGGAATATAAGCTCTTTTTAAATGAAGGGAGAATTGTAATCGGGTACAACTTAAGACTGTCAATGAAATATTCCAGACCTCTTTTTTTAGGATAATTCCATCCCATAAGATCAGCTCCAACACATTGAGAATATTTAATTGCCGCTTTTGTAAACTTGGTGTTAGTAACCACAATAGTCTTTGGATTATGAATTTTAAGGCTTCCTTTACTAAGATCAAGAAATCTTGCATAATTTGCCAGGACTACATTAGAATGTACCTTTCCTTCGGATAGATTGCGATATTTGCATTCTCCAATATAGAATAAATTATTTTTCTGAGCAAAAAAATCAATTTCATATTTTAGACATTTTCCATATGGATGCTGATTTAATTTTACATTAAATCCCATGCTTGAAAAAACTCTTCCAATATATTTTTCAAAAAGAAAGCCAGAAGGACCAAGTTTTCTCATAGCTACTTTCAAGGAAAACTTTAAAGATAAATTTGGACTTTTCTTTGAGAGCATTTTTTTTACTTTCATGAAAATATCCATTGTTTTCATATCAGGATAAGCTTCTTTTTCAATAGTCTCGGAAATTTTTTGGGCAAGATTTTTGGAAGCGCCAACTCTTCTTGCTGACTTATATACTTTTTGTCGAGAAAAAAGCTCTTTTTCTCCGCTTAAATTAATTATATACATACTTTTTAAGGATTTTTTCCTTTTTACCCTGCTTTAATATCGCTTCAATCTCAAGCTCTTTAGCAATACCAGATGTTCTTACTTTTCCTTTTAATAATTCATCAACTTGGAAAATCCCAGCCGAATCGGACATATGAATAATTATTCTTATTGGTTTTTTTATCCCTTCAAAAATCTTAACCTTATCAATAGCCATTGCCGACACAGAATGAATATTTACGCTTCCTGCTTGATAAGGAATTCTGGCTCTGCCCATTTCCATATCTAAAGCATCTGCAACTTTCATAACTCCTCCTTCTATTGTAAGAGGATCCATGTTTGGTTCGTGGGAATATATCGTATGGAGAATCTCCAGTTTGATAATATTTTTTTCCTGGTCTTTATATAAGCTACTAAGTATTCTATCTATAATTGGACCAGCAAGGATAGTGGATAAAAGCTCATGATTTTTCCTGTGTATCGCATGTCCTATATCGTGCAAAACTGCAGAAAAAACTACAATAATTTCTGCATCTTCTTTTTTGAGCTTATAGCTCTTAACAATATCAGGAACAATTTTACGCTTCATTAAAATCCTAAGCATTCTCAATGAGGAATTAGCAACAATTCTTACATGAGTAGGACCATGGTCATTATATCCCATTCTATCTATGGCTGTAATATTAGACATTTTTAGAAGAGTTTCTATTTCCTTGTCTTTTTTTACCAAAAGCATTAAAGCTTCTAGTTTTTTATTCCCGTTAGCAGGAATATTAAATTCCATCATATTATTTTAATAATTTTATTTCTTTTTTTCGCTCCTTTAATTATTCTAATTTTCCCTGTTGGAATCTTAAGAAAAGAAGATAAAAGAGCAACTGCTGCTTTATTCGCCATATTGTTCAAAGGTTTTTCTTTAACTTTAATTTCAAAACTGTCTTTTTCTCCAGTTATTTCTTCTTTTTTTGAGTTTGGAATAACTTTTACTTTAATTAACATAACTTTATTTATTCTATCAGAAAATATATATTTAGGAAATAAGCATAAAGACACCTCGTGAGAAGCGTCTTTACTAACTGCGGTCGCGACGGGATTTGAACCCGTGATCTTCTCCGTGACAGGGAGACGTGTTAAACCGGACTACACTACGCGACCATTAAAATGCCGACGGCAGGGATCGAACCTGCGACCTTGGCCTTATGAAGACCCCGCTCCAACCACTGAGCTACGTCGGCCAAAGCTTGTTGCGGGGGCCCGAATTGCACGGGCGTCTCGAGGTTATGGGCCTCGCAAGATACTACTTCTCCACCCCGCGTTGAACACATAGAAATTATACCTCTATTTTAAAAAATTGCAAGTTTCAAAATACCTGAAGATCTTTAAGTGATTGTTCAAAAACATCAAGTATTTTTTTGGCTTCGTCTAGAGATAATTCCTGATCTGGATTATATACTATCCTCTTTCGTATTTCAGAAACATTTTTTAGGCTGTCAATATTGGAAACTGCAACTAAAGGAAGCTTATTAATTTTTTCTTTCAGATTTTTTCCAAAATATCCCATTTTTTCTAAAACATTATCCATTATTTCTTCAGCTTCAAGAACAGCCATCTTATATTCGTCTTCAGATCTCAGCTCCAAACGCTTGGATATTTTATTCCATGTTTTAACCAGCCTTGATACTCCCATAGGTTTAAATGTGAAAAATCCAACAAAATCTTCGAAAAAGCGGTATTTTATCCATTTAGTACTAAAGAGAGACAGTAAAATTATTACAAATAAAATTCCAGAAAAAACAAAAAAACCTATTTTAATCCAGATAATTTTTTCCTGGAGAGATGAAGATGTTAAAAATGAGATTACATCCATATTTTTTCGGCAACTTGAGCCGCTTTTAAAATCTTATAGTCTGAAAATTCTTTACCAATCATCTGTATTCCTATTGGAAGACCTTTTTCTTTTCCAATAGGAATAGAAATTCCAGGCAATCCAGCTAAATTAAGTGGAACAGTAAAAATATCTGAAAGATACATTGAAAGAGGATCATTCATTTTCTCTCCTATCTTAAACGGTAAAGTAGGAGAAACAGGAGTTAAAATCATATCAACTTTCTGGAATGCCCGTTCAAAATCTCTTCTAATTAAAGTACGCACTTTCTGAGCTTTTAAGTAATATGCCTCATAATATCCAGCAGACAAAGCATAAGTTCCAAGCATGATTCTACGCCTAACTTCTTCTCCAAAACCGCTTCCCCTTGTTTCTAAATAATCATTAATAAGTGTTTTTTCTTTTTTCAAATACCCATATTTTATTCCATCATATCTTGCAAGATTCGCAGAAACTTCAGAGGTCATAATAATATAGTAAACAGCTAAAGCATATTCCGTATTAGGCAAGCTTATTTCTTTAATCTTTGCCCCATTTTCTTCAAGCTTTTTAATTGCATTTCTTATTGCCTTTTCAACCGACTTGTCAATTCCTTTAATAAAATACTCTTTTGGAACCCCGAAGCATAAATTCTTCAAGCTGGAAACATTTTCCTTAGCAACCCCAAGACTTGTTGAGTCGTAAGGATCTTTTTCTGAAATTGCCCTAAAAACAATTTCGGCATCATAAGATGTTTTAGCGATAGGACCAATTTGATCCAAAGAAGAAGCCATAGCCATAAGTCCAAATCGCGAGACCGCACCATAGGTAGGTTTGAATCCTGTTACTCCGCAAAAAGAAGCAGGAAGACGGATAGAACCTCCTGTATCAGAACCCAGTGCAAAAGCACATAAGTTGTCAGCGACAGCAGCTACTGGTCCAGAAGAAGATCCTCCAGGAACTCTGGTCAGGTCACAAGGGTTTAGAGTTTTTCCAAAAGCAGAATGTTCTCCAGATGATCCTATTGCGAACTCGTCAAGATTTCCTTTTCCTAATATTATTGCTCCCTGTTTTTTAAGCAATTTGACAACCGAAGCATCATAAGAAGCAATATAATTTTCTAAGATTTTTGAACCAGCAGTGCATTTTACTCCTTTGACTAAAATATTGTCTTTTATCACACAAGGGACTCCAGCTAAAGGAGGAATTGAGTTTCCTTGCAAAAGCAAATTGTCAATTTCTTTGGCTTTTGAAAGAGCGGACTTTTCGCATAAAGTCAAAATAGCTAAAATCTTTTTATTTCTTTTCCCAATTCTATTTAAATAGGCCTTTGTCAAATCTAAGGCAGAAAATTGTTTTTTTGCCAATCCTTGCTGAATCTGGGATATTGTAAGATCAGTTAATTCCATAATCTAGAATACTGATTTTACTTTAATATATCTTGCTTTTCTTTGTGGAGCCGCTTCAACTAGCTTATTTGCAAAATCAATATTTCTTTCCTTTTTTTCATCCTCTCTCATTATATTTTCGACTAAAACTGAATGACTTGTCGGGTTTACCTGAGAAACATTAACTTTTTTAAGAAGATCAAAGTAATTCAAAATTGAAGACATATCTTTCTGAATCTTTTTTAATTCTTTTTGGCTCATTCCAATCCTTGCAAGACTAGCAATGTGTGTAACTTCTTGTTTATTAATCATTTTATTTTGGAGGATCTAAATCTTCTGTTTCTATTAACACTTCCCTAAGCTGGTCAAGATGTTCTAAAACCATTCCAGCACCTCTGGCAACAGCAGTTAAGGGATCATCAATAATTTTAGTTGGAATCTTCGTCTCTTTTGCAATTAAAGCATCAAGCCCTATTAAAAGAGAACCTCCTCCTGCCAAGTATATCCCATTAGACATTATATCAGATAGAAGTTCAGGAGGAGTTTCTTCTATTGTTATTTTTATTTCTGTTATTATCTGTCCAACTGACTTTTCCAAAGCTTTTCTAATATCCTGACTAGAAACAGTAATTTCTTCAGGAAGTCCTGTTACTAAATTTCTACCTCTTAAAGGCATTTCTTCAAAATTCTTTTCTTTTGAAGATTTTTGATTCTTTTTCAAAGAATATGCAGAACCAATACCTATTTTAATATTTTCTGCTGTTCTTTCTCCAACAAGAAGCTTGTATTCTCTTTGAGCAAAATCTATTATGTCTTCATTAAGCTTATCTCCGGCAATTCTCAAACTTTTTGAAATGACTAATCCTCCCAATGAAATTACAGCTACTTCAGTTGTTCCTCCTCCAATATCAACTATAAAATTTCCTCCTGCCTCCTGAACTTCCAACCTTGCCCCTAGAGCAGCAGCCATTGGCTGTTCAATTAAATAGACTTCTCTTGCTCCGGCATTTCTTGCCGCATCCTGTACTGATTTCCTTTCTACCTCTGTAACGCCACAAGGAATACCAATAATTAGACGCGGACCAAAACCGCTGAATATTTTTCTCTTTTTTACCTTTTGAATAAAATACCTTAACATTTGTTCTGTTACTTCAAAATCAGAAATCACTCCTTTAACCAAAGGTCTTGTAGCTACAATATGAGCCGGGGTACGTCCAACCATTTTTTTTGCTTCTTCTCCAATTGCCAGTACCTGGCCTGTTTTTTGATTTATTGCTACCACTGACGGCTCAGAAATGACAATTCCCCTTCCCTTAACATAAACCAAGGAATTTGCCGTTCCTAAATCAATTGCAATGTCATCTGAAAGATATGAAAGAAGTTTATTAAACATTAAGTTTTTTAAAAATATCGTTAATTTTTATTAATTCTTTTTTTGCTGATCCTCTTTTTTTTAATTCAAGACAATTAGTTTTAAGCGTTTTCTCGCTTATAACTATTCTAAAAGGAATCCCAATTAAATCTGCTTCTGCAAACTTTTCTCCAGGGCTCTTATTCTGCCTATCGTCATATAGTATATCTATATTCCTTTCTTGTAAATTCTGATAAATTTTTTCTGTAGTTTTCTTGACTTTTGAATTGGAAATCTCAATTGGAATCAAATGAACAGAAAAAGGAGCTACTTCTTTCGGCCATATTATGCCATTTTGATCATGATAAATTTCCACTATTGTTCCCATTATTCTAGAAACTCCAATACCATAACATCCCATCATGACATTTCTTTTTTCTCCTTTTTCGTCAAAAAAAGAAAGATTCATTTTTTTGGAAAACTTGTCTTTTAAAGGGAAAATATTCCCTACTTCAATCGCATCTCCTTGTTTCAGAATCTTAGAGCATAAAGGACACTTATCTCCGGCTTTTACTTTAGAGATTTCTTTGTTCTGAGAAAAATGAGAACTAGGACAATAGATAATTTTATCTTCTCCGCTTTGAGACAAAACTTGAAATTCATGCGTAAAATCTTTTGTAAATTCTCCTCCAGAAGCTTGAGTTAAAAACGGATTTAAACCGAATTTTTTAAATATTTTAAAATATGATTTTTTTACAACTTCATAATATTTTTCAAAGTCTTTTTGAGAAGAATGAAAGCTGTATAAATCCTTCATTTCAAATTCACGACACCTAAGCAATCCTGATTTTGCTCTTGGTTCTTTTCTGAACTTGCTTTGTATCTGATAAAGATACAAAGGAAGATCATCTTTTGACTTTATAAGCGTTCTTGCAATATCGCAAACTTCCTCTTCGTGAGTAGGACCAAGTCCTATTTCTCCATTCTCCACTTTATAGATTATTGCTTCCATTCCGTTTGACCATCGTCCTGTCTCCTGCCAAAGAGATTTAGGCTGTAAAACAGTCATAAGCAGTTCCTGTCCTCCAATAGCATTCATTTCTTCTCTAATAATATTTTCAATTTTCCTTATAACTCTTAATCCTAATGGAAGAAAGCTCCAAACTCCTGCCATTTCTTTATGGATAAAACCGGCCCTAATCAAAAGCTTGGCATTAATACTTTCTTCTTCCCTTGGAGCAGTTTTTATAGTTTTATTAAAAAGTTGCGATTGTTTCATTTTTTAAAAAACTCTTGGTATATCAAACCTTATAGTTATATAAAGCATAAGACCTATTAAAAAAACAAAAAATATACTAGTAATAACTTGCTCAATTTTAACAGGTATTGGTTTTTTTCTTATCGCTTCCAAACATAGAAAAACAAGTTTTCCTCCGTCAAGAGCAGGTATTGGAAGAATATTAGCCAAAGCCAAAGCAACTGAAATAAGGGAAATTAAATACAAAAAGTAATTAATTCCTTTTTCAAAATATTCTCTTAATAAACCAAGTATTCCTAACGGACCCATTACTTCAAATTTCATTCCAGGAGGAAGTTCCTCTGAACCAAATAATTTCTTTAAGCCCATTACCCATCCTTTGACTACGCTGGAAGTTAAAACTCCAGTGAATACAATTCCTTTGACAGGGGCTTGATACCAAGAACAAGACTTTAGAGCAACCCTTACTAAACCTATTCCCATAGGCCCTTCGTTTTCAGGATAGGAAACCCTTGGAGTTATAGGAATTTCTGTTATTTCTCCTCCTCTTTCAATAGATAAAATAATCTTTTCTCCTTTATATTTGCCAGTAAAATCCTGAACGTCGCTCATTTTGACAATTTCTTTAGATTCTGATTCCATAGAAATTTTAGTTATAACGTCTCCAACTTGCAATTCAGCTCTTTCTCCAGGAGAATCGATTAAAACACTAACAATCTGAATTTTTGGATCTCTTAAATTAGAATCTTCATCGTCTGAAACAGCGGTAGGAAGACCCCAAAAGCCTGCTATTATTCCAAGCAAAATTGCAGAAACAACCCAAAATGAAACTACTCCGCCAACTATTATCAGCATTCTTTGCCAGATTGGTTTTCCAGAAAAGCTTTTAACATCTTCTATACCGCCTTCTTCTCCTTTTATTTTCACAAAAGCTCCAAAAGGTATAAGGTTTATAGAGTATAAGGTGTCTCCGAACTTTTTACCTAAAATCCTCGGAGGATATCCAATACCGAACTCTTCAACATCCACTCCGAACTTCTTAGCAATGACAAAATGTCCGAGCTCATGCAAGATCATTAATCCAATTATTCCAACAATTGCAACAATAATACCTAAAATCATATATTTTTATCCGTTTATTTCTTTTCTTTTTATGTTTCCAAAATCTTCAATTTTCTCATAATATTCATCAACCATTTCCTGGAGAATATCTTTTGACCGGAATTTATCATCTTCCCTAATCTCACCATCTTTAAATCCGTCTTGAATTTTTTTCCATGCCTCTTCTCTCCATCTTCTTATGGTCATTTTTGCTTCTTCCTGTTTTTCAGAAAGAACCTTAAGAAGATTGTCTCTGAATTCTCCTGTTAATGTTGATAAATTAATGCGGATTGCGTCTTTATCCACAACAGGACTAAGCCCTCTGCCAGATTGACGAACAGCGCTTTCAATAGACTCTAAGTAAGACTTATCCCACGGCTGAATTAAAATCTGCTGAGGACCAGATAAGGTTATTGCTCCAAGCTGTTTTATTAAAAATTTCTGACCAAAGCAGTCAGCTGTTATATCTTCTACCAAAGATATAGACGCTCTCCCTGTTCTAATTTTATCAAGCTCCCGATGAAAAAAGCTTACAACTTTATCCATCTCTGGTTTTATACTTTCAATAATTTCTTTATGTTCCATACTTTATTTATAGCAAAGTTTTTATCGAATGAAAAGTTAATTAAGCTCTATTGCTAAAACTTCTAAAGCAACTTTTTTATTTACATTCGTAGTCGAAATCAAAAAAATTGTTTTCTGGATAAGAGATAGAATTTTTCTCAGTTTTGGAAACGAATAAGAAATATCAATGCCTTTTATTTTTGAAAGAAAAATATCTCTAAAATAATTCAAAGAAATATCTAGATCTGCTACTATGTCTTTAAGTTCTTTTTTGCTTGTTTTCCCTGCCCAAGAAAAACGCGAAGCCAAGCTTGAATAGCTTAACAATGCAATCTCTTGAAGATCCTGTTCATATTTTCTTAGCTTTTCAGCGTCTGAAAGGAAATCAAGAGCAAGACCTGCTTTTCCTTTAGATAGTACTGTAATTTTTGCTGCTGCTGATTGGTCAATTCCCTGGTTCTGTACATACTTTTTTATTTCAGAATCAGGTGTTTTATAAAAATTAAGCACTTCAACCCTAGAAATAATAGTAGGCAATAAAATCTTTGGAAAAGAAGTAATAAGAATAAACACAACTTTGCCTCTCGGCTCTTCTAACGTCTTCAAAAGCGAGCTTTGTGCTTCACTGTTCATACAATGAGCATTATCAATTATCACAACTTTAAATGAAGGGGAAGAAAGATAAAACCAAGATCTTAAATCTCTAATCTTGGAAATTTGGATTAAGCCTTCTTCTGGCTCTACTAAAGCCAAATCAAAACTGTTTTCAAAACCAATAAGAGTTTTTGCAAATTCAAGTGCTACTTTCTTCTTGCCTATTTTTTCTGGTCCGGAAAACAAAAAAGCATGAGGGATTTTCCTCATCTTGACTGCTTTTTCAAGATATTGCCGTTGGAATAGATGGCCTATTATCATAAGTCTATTTTTTACTCATTATGCTTTTTTTATAAGTTTCCAGATTTTCCAGTACCACTCCGGTTCCCTTGGCAACACAAAGTAACGGTTCTTCCGCGACAGAGCAAGGAACACCAGTAGACCTGGCAATTAGTTTGTCTAAATTCTTCAAAAGAGCTCCTCCGCCTGAAAGAACCATACCCTTGTCCATAACATCTGCTGAAAGCTCTGGAGGAGTAATTCTTAAAACCTGCTTTATTGCCTGAATAATTTCCTGTAAAGTTTCAGAAACTGCTTCACAAACTTCATTAGAAGAAATTTTAATATTTTTTGGAAGACCGGCAATTAGGTCTCTTCCGCGAATGTCTAAAAATCTTTCTCCTTTTTCTGGCAAAGCTGTTCCTATTTTAATTTTTATTTCCTCAGCTGTCTTTTCTCCAATTGCTAAGCTGTATTTTTTCTTAATAAAATCAGAAATCGCGCTATCCATCTTATCTCCGCCTGCCCTTACTGAGGTTGCAGTGACAATGCCCCCCAAAGAGATTACTGCAACTTCAGAAGTTCCTCCTCCAATATCAACAATAAGATTTCCAGAGCAAGAACTAATTGAAATTTCTGCTCCAATAGCAGCCAAAATCGGCTCTTTTGCCACAAAGGCCTGTTTTGCTCCAGCTCCCATAGCAGCTTCAATAACTGCTCTTCTTTCTGTGGAAGTAATACCAGCTGGAATAGAAATCATTAATTCGGGTTTAAAAAATTGAAAGCGAGGAATTACTTTTTTAATAAAATATGAGATCATTGCTTGCGTCACCCTAAAATCAGCAATTACCCCATCCTTTAAAGGCCTATAAACTCTAATAGTATCAGGAGTGCGGCCAGTCATTTCCTTGGCTTCCTGTCCAACTGCAAGGATTCTATTTTCATCCAAAGAAACTGCCACTACTGAAGGTTCACTAAGAACAATCCCTTTATCTGGAATAAAAACTAAAGAATTGCAAGTACCAAGATCAATGCCAATTTTTTTTACAAACATATGCTTAAATTTTAACTCTTTTAATATTTGCTCCTAGCTTCTGAAGTTTTTCTTCTATTCTTTCATATCCCCTATCTATCTGATAAATATCGTTGATTACAGTTTTTCCTTTAGCAATAAGACCTGTAATAATTAGAGAAGCTCCTGATCTTAAATCATAGCTGTTTACTTCTCTTCCATGAAGAACACTTGGACCATTGATTATTGCTCTATGTGGATCAGCAATAATTATTTCTGCACCCATTTTATTAAGCTCTTCAAGATACTTCAACCTGCCTTCGTAAAGAGGATCATGAATTAATGTAGTTCCTTTTGATTGAGTAGCCAATACGCCAAAAACAGATTGTAAATCCGTAGGAATACCTGGATAAATCAAGGTCTGGATTTTATCCATTTTAAAATTTCCCTTGAAAGGTTTAACCAAAATTTCTTTTTCTCTTATTTCCATTTCCAAACCAAAATCTTTTAATTTTGTCAGAACCAATTCCAAATGAAGAGGGTTAACATTTTTTACCAGTACTTTTCCGCGTGTGATTGCAGCAGCTATAATATAATTTACTGCCTCCACTGGATCATAAATAACAAAATGGCGAGCCCCTTTGAGTTTTTTAGACCCATTAATAATAAAAGAATGAGGACTAGGAGATTTTATCTTTGCTCCCATTTTTTTCAAAAATTTAACAAGGTCCTGAACGTGAGGCTCACAAGCTGCAATAGATATTTCACTCTTTCCTGGAATAAGACTAGAAGCCATTAAAATATTTTCTGTAACAGTAACGCTGAACTCTCTTAAAATAATTTTATTAGGCTTCAATTTCTTTGCCTTGAAATAAAACCAATCCCCTTGTGAAGAAACTTCTGCGCCAAGATCTTTAAAAGCGCGAACATGAACATCAATTGGCCTCGCTCCAATAATATCGCCTCCTGGCTTACACATCTTGACACTGCCAAACCTTGCCAATAATGGCCCCACTAACAAAACAGAAGAACGCATTTTTCTAACTTTTGAAAAATCGATCTTGGAAGGATCAATGTTTTTACATCTTATTTCTATAGTTCTCTTGCCTAACCATTTAACTTCTGCTCCCATTCCTTCTAATATCTCTATCATTCTAAAAACATCTTCAACTAAAGGAAGATTTGAAATTCTGCAGGTTTCATTTGTAAGTAAAGTAGCAGCTAGAATTGGAGTGGCAGCATTCTTTGCTCCGCCAACTTCAATTGTTCCTTTTAATGGTTTTCCGCCATAAATCACAAATTTCTCCATAGGATTTTATATTAGCTTAAAATTGAAAATTCAGCAAATTGACTTATTATATTCTAACAAATGGAAAGGCGCTTGCCAATAATCAAATCTTTTATGATTGTAATTATATGTTGACTTTTTTATATATTTATTTTAAAATATAATATCTTCACAGAGAAGAAATAAGGAGGTACTAAAAATGTTGACGGAAAATGAGAAGATTCTATCTGAGTGTCAGAAGAATCTTGCAAGAGGACGTTCAGTTGCTACCGGGATTGGCATGTTTACCGTAATCTACAACTACAACGGCGAACTGCTCTTGAGAAGACGCCTTGAAAAGGACTCTCTTTTCGGCCAGGATCTTTCTGGCAAGTGGGAAATGATTGGAGGCGGGGTTGAGCTTCCCCACTTTACATCGAAGATAGGTCCGGAAAGCTTTTCAAAATACCAACAGGCAATCTTCGCTTGCCTTACGCAAGAGCTTGATGAAGAGGCTGGATTAAAACTGCTTAATTTGCCTCAGCCTCTTGCTTTGATTCCTGCATGGCTTTGGAAAGAGAATAAAGATGCCGAACAAATCACTATTGATCTTGCTTTCTCAGTGCCAATTCCCATAGATGGAGGATATCTGAAAGAAACTAAAGAATTCACAAAGAAGATAGAAAGAGGAGAATTGATGTTCGTGCCAAGGCAAAAGCTACTGGATATTGAAATCATTTCTCCGAGAACGCGATTTCTTATTGAAGAAGCGTTAAGTTCGTTTTAAGCAAGATGTGCCCTCTGTGAAAGATTCACAGAGGGCACTATTCTATTTTTCATGCTACAATAATTTAATATGCAAATTATTCCTAAAATTGAAAAGATTACCAGAGATGTGACAATTTCACATTTCTTTTTAATGTTTGGATATAAGGTTTTCTCTTTATATTTTCCTTTATTCTTAATATCAAGAGGATTATCTCTGCCAGAAGTAGGATATACTTATCTTTTAATTTATCTTCCTATCGCTCTTTTTGCTATTCCAGTCGGATTTTTAAATCATAAAATCAATCCAGCTATTTTAACTTCCATTGGTATTTTAGGATATGGAATTTACTCTTTAGGAATGATCACCATTCAGAGCACTACTTTGTTTTATCTTTGGCAGGTTCTTTTGGGAATTTCAGCTGCTTTATTTTTTGCTTCTTCCAAAGGAATTTTAATGGGATCTAGTCTAGAAAATCCTAATCGAGCTTTCGGTTGGTTTTATTCAGCTCCTTTTTACGTCGCAGCTATAGCTCCAGCAGTTGGAGCTTTCTTTATTTGGCAATTTAATTTTACCGGAGTTTTCATTTTAAGCTTGACTATTCATTTTTTAAACTCTATTTTCTGCTTCATTAAATTACGAAAACCAGCTAAAGTTTTACCAGACCACGGCTTTAATTTCCAAAACTTTAAAGAAAACAATCAGAAAACTTTCCAGAAATTAAAACAAAAAACCGTTCTTTCTTTAATTTCTGTCTCGTTGGCTGTTTTGCTGTTAGGAGGGTTTTATCGAGCTTTCTTTGTTTTATTTCTAAGACAAGAATTAGCTTGGTCTCAAAACTTAATTTTAGTTTTCGGAGCAGTGTTTTCTTTATTATTTATGCCTCTTTCTTTATATTTGATTAAAAAAATCGGCGAGCAAAAAAGCATTCAAAATATTACCAGAGGAGGAATAACAGTCGGTATTTTTACTATTTTATTTGGATTACTTGTGCCTGTTTTAAATTTTTTTAGTATTCTTTTAATTAATATCGGAAGATCAGCCGGAGCTTTAATTACCAACTCCGGGCGAAGCGGTTTAGTTAATAAAAGATTAAAAGATTATCCAGAAGAGGCAGGAGCCATTGATACAATTTTCGCACCACTAAGCACAGCCATAGGTTCTTTAATTTCAGGGTTTGCTATTGCTTTCTTAGGATATAATCTTTTATTTATATTTGGCGGAGCTTTTGTTCTAATTATAGGATGTTTGGCCAAAAATTCTATTTTCTCTAAAAAAATTAGCAAAATTTAATTTTATAATCATTGTTTTTATAAAGAAAAAGAATATTATAATAATATGACTAAAAAAAGACGCACTTTATTGTTCAGAATATCGCTTATCATGTTTATATTGGCAGCTCCAGCTGTTGTTTTATATTCTCAAGGATATAGGTTTGATTTTCAAGAAAAGAGAGTTGTCCAAACAGGCGCCTTTTATTTCAAAGTTCTTCCTAATAATTCAGAAATATCCATAAACGGAGAATTTGAAAAAGAAACTTCTGGCTTAAACGGATCTGCTCTTGTAAATAACTTTCTTCCAAAAACATATGAAGTAAAAATAGAAAAAGATGGATATTATTCTTGGCAGAAAAATCTGGAAATAATGAAAAAACAGGTAACTGAAGCCAAAAATATTGTTTTGTTTCCTGAAAACAAAAAATTTGAGCTTTTAGGACAAAATATTAGCAATTTCTGGGTGACTGAAAAAGGGATAATCACTCTTGAATTAAAAGACAAGACTTGGGAATTAAAGCTTTTTGAACCTAAAAAAGACATCAAAAGCCATTTAATAGACGAAAAAGACATTTATTTAAGAGGAGCTGATTTTATAAGCTTAGAATTATCAAAAAATCCAAAAGAAGTTTATTTAAATATTGGAATAAAAGAACAAGAAAAGCGATTTATCCTAAGTTTTGACAAATTTCCTCCAACAATAACAGAAGAAAAGAATATTCTGCTTCCTGAAAATGTTCTTGATTCTGATGGTAATTATTATTTAAATAATTTAGGATATATTCTTGAAAAAAATTCTCTATCAAAAGTAAATGAAAATCCTTTCCCTATTTCCAAGGAAACAAAATACGAGTTAAATATATTTAGTGATCATTTCTTTTTAAAAGAAAATAAATCGTTGCATCTTTTTGAAAAAGATTCTGAAACATTCAAAAAAATCTTTGAGAATGTAAATGAAATGAAAATTTCTCCAAGTTCAAAAAACTTGGCAGTTGTGAATGGATCAGAATTATGGATTTTAGCACTTAAAGAAAACATTGGGCAACCAAAAAGAAAAGCAGAAGAAAAAATTTTCCTTACTAGGTTTTCAGAAAAGATAGATAATCTCTTCTGGTTAAACGATAATTACTTGATTTTTGCTTTTAAAGAAAAAATAAAAATCGCAGAGATTGACAACCGTGATAAAATAAACATTGTTGATATTGACGAACTTTTAAGCTCAAAAATATTTTGGGACCAAAGCAGTAAAAAGCTTTATGCTTTGTCTGAAAACAATCTTTATTACATAGAAAACTTACTTCCTTGAAATAAATTGATTGTTTTTAATATAGAATCTCAATAGCTTTTTTGCCCAAATGCCGGCATAATCAATTCCAACTCTTTTTGCAGAGACAATATTAGGTTTTGGCCCGTCTTCTATCCAGATTCTCTTACTTTTAGTTATGTCTTCCTTATTAAAAGAACCGTCTAATTCTAACCATTTGCAAAGTTTTCCAGGACCAGAAGCGTTTTTTGTTTTTTCAGGCAATTCTAATGCTCTGATTAATACGCATTCAGGAATTCCTTTTTTAGAAGCAACAATATTCAGCTGCCAATGAATTCCGTAGCAAAGATAGATATAAATATATCCTCCGCTTAAATACTCTACTTCATTTCTTTTAGTCCTTTTCCATTTGTAAGTATGGCTAGCTTTATCTTTCGGACCAACATAAGCTTCTGTTTCTACAATTATTCCTGTTATTTTTCTCTCCCCTATCTTCCTAACCAATTTTTTTCCCAAAAGATTTTGAGCAAGAGTTAAAGCATCTCTATTAAAAAAAGGATTCTTAATTTTCATTCTAAGAATCCTTGATTTTCTCCTTGAATTTGTTCCAATCTATTTCCCCTGGACCAGCCATTTTGCAAATATCAGCAAAAGGACAATATCTGCACTGCCAGTTAGTATAAGCGTCTGGAAGGATCTTAGGAATAACATCATTGTCAATCTTTTCTTTCAATGTCTTCAATTCAGCCAAGAGCTTTTCAACTAATTCTTTGTCGTAATTAACTAAAAATTCCTTTAATTCCAAAGTGTCTTTGTTTACGTAAAGAAGTATACCTTTGTTAATTTTGAAAAAATGGAGATAAAGCTGTATCTGATTTACGTTTTCTTCCTTGGCTTGAGTTAAATTTTTGAAAATCATGCTATTCATACTCTTAAAATCAACTACATATAATTCGTTGTTCAGAGTTACAATAGCATCAGCTCTTCCACCAATAAGCTCTTGTGGAGGAATAGTCACTTCTGAAGATCTTACTATGCCGATACTAAACATACTGTTTAAAATCTGCATTTGAATATAGTCGCCATGTTCAAACAACCTAAGCATTCTGGCATTCATTTTTTCTCTAGGAACATTCTTAAACTTAAAAAATATTCCCCTTTCACATTTTCCAGCATCGGTAATGTAAAAATGGTGCTGTTCTCTGTCTTTCTGCCTATCTAAATAATATTTATCAATAAGATCATTAAGCATGCTTTTATCTTTTTCTCCACTGAGGAGCTCTTCTAGCTCTCTTGAGACCAAATTTTTTCCTTTCTCTTCTACGAGAATCACGAGTTAAAAACCCTGCTTTTTTCAATCTTAATCTGGAAGTAGGATCAAAATTAACAAGAGCTTTTGAAATTCCATGTCTGATAGCTTCTGCTTGAGCTTGTATCCCACCTCCACGGACAACTACCTCAAATTTGAATTTATTTTCGCAATCCAATTTTACTAAAGGAGTCAACACAACTTGTTGAAGTTCATCGCTTTGGAAATAGTCCTTAAGAGATTTTTTATTCACTAAAAAGTCTTTTCCTTTTTCGTTCCACATTCTTACGCGCGCAACAGCAGTCTTTCTTTTTCCTATTTCCTCAGAATATTTAATATTTTTTTTAACAGGTGCTTTCTTTATTGTTTTTACAGTTTTTTTCATAAAAATTATTCTTCTATCTTTAAGCGTTTTATTTGTCTGGATCTTAATTTATTCTTTGGAAGCATTCCCATAACAGCCCTCTTCAACACATTTGAAGGCTTGACTTTAGACATAGGAACCTTTTTCAAGTGGCCTAAATATCCTGTGTGATGATAATATTCCTTATTTTGAAGCTTTTTTCCTGTAAATTTAATTTTCCCAGCATTCTTAACAACAATATAATCCCCTATATCTTTATTAGGAGCAAAGTCAGGTTTATGCTTTCCTCTGAGGAGTATAGAAATCCTAGTAGCCAATCTGCCAGCTGATTTATTGCTAGCATCAATTATACGCGTTTTACGCTCTATCTTTTTTTGCATATGATGTTTCTTTTAATAATTCTAATATTACCATTTTTGTTTTATCTGATTTTCTTTCTCCGAGATTAATGATTCTTGTATATCCTCCTTTTCTTTCTTTATATCTTGGAGCAATATCTTTTATTAATTTTTTTACTAAATTTTTTTGAAAAATCTTTAAAAGCTGTCTTTCTGAAGATAAGTTTTCTTTTTTTGCCAATGTAATATATTTTTCCACCAATGAACGGACTACTTTAGCTTTAACTTGAGTTGTTTTAATTCTTTCTTTTAAAACAAATGAGCGAGCTAATGATTTTAGCAAAGCTTTTCTCTGATCTTTTTCCCTATGCAGTTTTCTGGCCTTTTTTCTTTTATACATGCTATTTCTTTAATTCAAGTCCCAATTTTTTCAAACTCTTTTTTATTTCTTTTATTCCCTCTTTTCCCATTCCTGCTAATTCAAGAAGATCTTTTTCAGATTTTTTTGAAAGACCATCAGCTGTTTTAATTCCTCCATCAGAAAGAACGCTTAAAGTCCTGTTTGAAATTTTAAGATCATCTACTTTAATTTTTGGCTCTTTTTCGCTTTTTTCTACCAAAGTAGATGATTGTTCAAAAGATTGAGTAATAAGGTTAAAATGATTGATTAAAACCTCTGAAGCCATGGAAATGGCTTGCTGTGGAGTAATAGAACCATCAGTCTCAACTTCAATATTAAGCTTGTCATAATCTGTCCTATCTCCAACTCTCATGTTTTCAACATGAAAGCTTACTTTTCTCACAGGAGTATAGATGGCATCAAGAGGAATAACTCCTACTCCTACTTTTTCGTTCTTTCTTCTTTCTATTGGTTCATATCCTATTCCTTTTTCAACAAGAATCTCCATTTCTATTTCAGCAGATTTTGAAGTAAGAGTACATATTTTCATATCTTTATTCATCAACTCTACCTGAGTAGGAACTTTAAAATCCAAACCCTTTACTTCTTTTTCTCCTTTTACAGAAAGAGTAATTGTTTGTGGTTCATCGCTAAACATTTTAAATCTTAGCTGCTTTAAGTTTAGCAAAATATTAACTACGTCTTCTGCTACATTTGGAATAGTTGAAAATTCATGGCTAGCTCCTTTGATTTTAACCTGTGTAATAGCAGATCCATCCAAAGCAGAAAGAAGAACTCTTCTAAGAGAATTTCCAATTGTTATACCATATCCTGGATAAAGGCCTTTAATCTCAAACAAGGCTCTGTTTTCTTTTTCCTCAATTATTTTTGGCAAAGATGGCAATGGAATCATAAAATTTAACTTAAACATTGCAAATATAGATTAAATGCAACCTTAATTTTATCTTGAATAAAACTCAAATATTGCAGATATCTCTGCCACAGGAGATACTTCTTCAAGACTTGGTTTTCCGACTATTTCACCTTCTAGTTTTCCTTTATTAAGTTTCAGCCACGAAGGAGTTTCATTTTTTTTAATAATTTTGACCAAATTTTGGAAGGCAGTCTTTTCTAAAGAATTCACGCGAACACTTATTTTATCTCCAACCTTCATTTGATGAGACGGAGTATTCATTGGCTTATTATTTATTAAAAAATGCCCATGGGAAACCAGCTGCCTTGCTTGTGGATGAGAGGTAGCAAATCCTAATCTAAAAATTATATTATCAAGCCTTTTCTCCAATTTTTCAATTAAAAGCTGTGCAGGATTTTCTACTGTTTTTCTTTTCTTCAAAGTTTCTTTTACATATTTTTTGAATTGGGTCTCGCTCAAGTTATACCAGTTTCTTATCTTCTGTTTTTCCTTCAATTCTTTACCGTACTCAGAAAGAGGAGACACTCTTCTCTTTCCTTTTTGTCCTGGAGGATAAGGTTTTTTGATCATAGGACATTTTACAGAAAGACACTTTTCCCCTTTCAAAAAAAGCTTAACTCCTGCCCTTCTACATATTTTACATTTGTCTTTTTTCATATATTCTACACTCGCCTTGCTTTGCGAGGACGGCAACCATTATGAGGAATCGGAGTTACATCTTTAATTGACATAATTTCCAGGTCTTTTGACGCTAAAAACCTTAAAGCTGAATCTCTACCAGCTCCTATTCCTTTTACATAAATATATATTCTTTTTATCCCAGTTTTTTCAATTATCTGATATATTGCTTCCGCCACTTTGGAAGCAGCAAAAGGAGTAGATTTTTTCGCTCCTTTAAATCCAATTCTGCCTGCTGATGTCCAGGAGATAACATCTCCTTTTGGATCTGTCAGAGTAATAATAGTATTGTTATAGGTAGAAGAAACGTAAACTCTTGCCTCTCTTGTCTTTGAGGAGCTTACTTTAACTTCCTTGCTTAATTTCTTCTCAATATTACCCCTTTCTTCTAAAAGCTCTTTTTCAGTTTTTGAAACAATTCGTTTTTTTCCCATAATTATGTAGCGCTAGTAGCTGATTTTCTACCAGAGCCAACTGTTTTTCTTACATTTCCTCTTACTGTTCTTGTATTTGTTTTTGTTCTTTGACCCCTTACAGGCAGTTTTTTAATATGTCTAAGACCTCTCCAGCACCCAACATCTTTTAATCTTTTTATATCCCTCATTCTTTCCCTTCGTAAATCTCCCTCAATTTTAAGATTTTTTTCAATAAGATCTCTTAAAATATTTACTTGTTCTGGATTAAGCTCAGAAGCTTTGATATTAAAATTGATTTTTGCTTTCTTTAAAATTTCCATGCTTAAAGATCGTCCTATTCCATAAACATAGGTTAAAGAAATCCATATTTGCTTATTTTCAGGAATGTTAATACCTGCTATTCTTGGCATAGTTATCCTTGTCTTTGTTTATGTTTTGGATTTTTGCATATCACATAAACTCGGCCATTTCTCCTTACAATTTTACAGTCCTTGCAAATTTTTTTTACTGAAGATCTTACTTTCATATTATTTTCCTCTATAAACTATTCTTCCTTTGGCCTGGTCATAAGGAGTCATTTCAACTGTTACTTTGTCGCCTGCCAGAATTTTAATTCTAAACATTCTTAATCGTCCAGCCAAATGAGCCAGAACTTCATGGCCATCATCAAGCTCTACTTTAAACAAAGTACCAGGCAATGTTTCTATAACTTGACCGGTTTTTGTAATAATATTTTTCTCTTTATCTGGATTCATTAAACAAACTCTAGGATAGCAAAAAACTTGAATTTAGTCAACCTTCTTTATTATCTTAAATTTCTTTTCAAGCTTTTCAAGAGTTTCCATTATCCCCGTATATTCCAATTCAGACATAGGAAGCATGGCTGCTCCAGAAAAACCCTGTCTCCTTATTTCGTCCGCTTTTGCTGAAACTCTTTCTCTTACCCAATCCCAGTAAGGATGGTCGAACACATCAACTGGTTCAGTTAGTTTTCCGTCTTTCACGCAAAAAGCCAAACAACCGACCGAAGGAGGTCCGTCAAAAAAAGATATCGTAGAATTCATTTTAACCGGCATTAAAGGACCGTTATGAGATCCTCTCATAAATCCTGCGACATAGTGGCCTATTGTGTAAGGAGAAATTATTTCTCCTGTTGCTGGAAAATCATGCTGACATCTCACCAAAAGAACTGGATCATCTTTGCCAACATATTTTCCGGCAATATTATGCAATCTTGTTGTAGAAGCAGCCGCTGCTTTCTCTCCAGAATTTCTTGACCAAATTCCCTGTACGATAAATCTTCCATTATCTCTTAAAAGAGCAGCAATATCATACATTTCCTCCGGAGAATTAAGTTCAATAACTTTATCAGCTTTAGTATGTTCAACATCCATAATCTTAAACTTAAATCCTTTTTTTAAAGAAGGGGCAAGAATAAGGCCTGGACAGTACATTGGGTCAGTAAAAGTTAGATACAAAGGAAGATTATACGCTCCTGGCTCTGTTTTATCAGCAACGAACATCAAGAACGGCTCAGCTGGCCTCTCTTCAATCTCAAGTTCAGCCACCGCAGGTCCCATTCCTCTCACATTCCCGGAAAAAGTATCCTTAAGTAAATCCTGTCCTGCTCCGTAAAGACCTTGAGATTTTGCCACTTCTGTACCAGCAATAAAAGCATCCCAGCAAAGCTTGTGGATTTTAGTATCAAGAACTCCCCTTTTATGGGTAGTCAAAATAGCAATATCATCGCCAGTATGACAGATATGAAAATCTATTATCAGATCCTTACCTTTAGTTTCTATATAATTTGAAACCGTATCAATAAGCTTTTGACTTGGCTTCAAATGTCCTCCGATACTTCCAATATCGGCTTTGATCACGCTTAATGTAATTTTTGCCATATTTTTAAAGACAAGAAAATATATATTTTCAGGTCTTTTTTAATTTTAAAATAGTTTTAATGACCGTGTCTGGATTCAAAGATATACTTTCAATTCCTTGTTTTGCTAAAAATTTAGCAAATTCAGGAAAATCGCTTGGAGCTTGTCCGCAAATTCCGCAGTATTTTTTCTTCTGCTTACACAACTTGATAACTTTTGTAATCATTTTTTTCACTGCTGGATCTCTTTCATCTCCTATGCTCTGTAAAGAGGCATTATCTCTATCAATTCCTAAAGTAAGCTGCGTCAAATCATTTGAACCAATACTCATACCGTCAAAGATTTCCAAGAATTTATCAGCTAAAATAGTATTTGAAGGAATCTCGCACATTACATAAACTTCTAACCCTTGTTTTCCTTTTTCTAATCCTTCTTCTTTCATTAATTCTATCACTTTTTTGCCTTCTTTAACAGTTCTACAAAAAGGAATCATTACTTTTACATTTTTCAATCCAAAAACTTCTCTAACTATTTTTATAGCTTTGCATTCCATCAAAAAAGCTGGCTTGAATTTATCGTCATAATAGCGAGAAGCTCCTCTCCATCCAAGCATTGGATTTTCTTCCTTTGGCTCAAATAATTTTCCTCCAACAAGCTGGGAGTACTCATTTGTTTTAAAATCAGAGAATCTGATAATAACAGGCCTTGGGTAAAATGCAGCAGCAATTTGGGCAATTCCTTCTGCAAGCTCTTTTATGAAAAACTGCTTTTTATCTTTATGCTCAATTGTAATTTTCTCAATTCTTTTTTTTATTTTCTTATCCTTAATTTTATTAAAATGATATAGAGCTAAAGGATGAACTCTAATTTTCTGGGCAATGATAAATTCTTCTCTTGCAAGTCCTACTCCTTCAACTGGAAGAAATGATTCTTTAAAAGCAATTTCTGGAGTAGCTATATTCACCATTATCTTTGTTTTTAATTTCGGGATTTTCTTTAAATTGTATTTTTTGACTTTAAAATCAACTTTCCCTGAAAAAATTCTTCCTTTTAATCCTTGAGTGCAATCAACGGTAATAGTCTGCTTATTTTTAAGAACCTTGGTTGCGTTTCTAGAGCCAACAATACATGGAATTCCAAGCTCTCTGCTTACAATGGCGGCATGAGCTGTTTTCCCTCCTTCATCGGCCACAATAGCCGAAGCTATTCTTATTGCAGGAACCCAATCAGGATCTGTCATTTTTGTAACTAAAACTTCACCTTCTTGAAAATTAACAATTTCTGATGGATTATTAATAATCCTTACCTTGCCAATACCAATCTTGTCTCCAATAGCAATACCAGTTAAAATAGGCTTTTCTTTGGTTTTAATTTCATATTCTTTATATATATTTTCCTTTTTTATACTATGAACTGTTTCTGGACGAGCTTGAACAATAAAAAGCTGGCCTGTTTTTCCGTCTTTTGCCCATTCAATATCTTGAAATCTCTTATAGTGCTCTTCTATCAATAAAGCCCATTTTGTCAAAAGCAAAATATCATTATCTGAAATGGAAAAGATTAACTGCTTTTCTTTTGGAACAGCTACTTCTTTTAGTCCTCCATTACTTTTATAAATATATTTTTTATTTTTCCTCCCTAAGGTTTTTACAATAATTGACTTGAATCCCTTTTCAAAAGTCGGCTTATGAATATAAAATTGATCCGGAGTAATTTTCCCTTTTACTATCATTTCTCCGACACCCCAGATTGAATTAATCAAAACAACATTCTCAAAACCTGTTTCCGTATCTAAGGTAAACATAACGCCAGAAGACGCTGAATCTGAATCAATCATTTTCATAATCCCTACTGAAAGAGCAACATCTAAATGATTAAATCCTTTTTCCTCTCTGTAAGAAAGAGCTCTATCTGTAAACAAAGAAGCAATACACTTTTTTACAGCTAAAAGCAGTTCTTTTTCACCTTTTATATTAAGATAAGTTTCATGCTGCCCAGCAAAAGATGCCGAAGGCATATCTTCAGCAGTAGCCGATGATCGAACAGCCACATTTGTATTCTTCTGTTTATAATAGCTTGAAAGATCTTTATAGCTTTCTAATACTTCTTTTTCCAAAGAATAAGGAATATCAGCTTTTAATATCAAGCTTCTAATATTTTTCCCTGTTTCCTGTAAGCTCCTTAAATCTTTAGGATTAAACTTATCAAGAATGGCTTTTATCTTTTTATCAATCTTGTTTTCTTTTAAGAAAAACCAATAAGATTCTGAAGTTAATGCAAATCCATTCGGGATATTTATTCCTTTCTTAGACAACTGAGAATACATTTCGCCCAAAGAAGCATTTTTCCCTCCAACTAAAGGAACATCCTTGGAACGAATTTCTTTAAACCAAAGAATATATTTCATATTTACTTTGTCAGACCCTTTAAAGCCATTACTGCTCTTTTAGGATCAGAATAATTAGGAATATGATTTTTCTCCAAAATATCAATACCAATGTTTGTAATCTTCTCTCCCATAAAACATGCTATAATTGCTTTTTTAGGATATTTTTTAGAAGCTTCAACTACTATTTTAGCATTCTTTTCGCTTTCAGTCATTATTTGCGGAGTCTGGATAACCAATATTCCATTAATATCTTTTTGAGAAAGTAAAATTTCAATCCCAGCCTTATATCTATGAGATAAAGCGTCGCCAACTATATCCAAAGGATTATTTCTGGAAAAAGCCGGATGCATGACTTTCTCAAGTTTTTTCAAGTTTTCTTTAGTAATCTTACCTAATTTTAACCCTAATTCATAGCAATAGTCTGCTCCAAGAACTCCACATCCTCCTCCATTTGTAATAATAGCTATATTGTTTTTAATCCTCGGTTGCCAAGACAAAGCTTTTGCAACATCAAAAAGCTCTTCTAAAGTATTTACTTCTCTTACTCC
>Ga0307992_1000538_pt1 | contig 24112 bp, 45 predicted proteins | sample EllFjometagen133_FD_203162 | JGI IMG/M metagenome (GOLD analysis project Ga0307992, IMG submission 203162) | Marine microbial communities from Ellis Fjord, Antarctic Ocean - #133 | ecosystem: Environmental > Aquatic > Marine > Unclassified | place: Southern Ocean | collected 2014-10-08
AAAGTTAAAAAAGAAACGTAAGAAGAAAAACAAAAAAACACATAGAAAAAAATAGGTTGTAGGTTCATAGTTGGAAAAAGGGGGAATTTTAAATTTTCTCTTTTTTTTTATTTTTTATCTGAGTTATCGTAAACCATAGGTAAAATATTCATTTAAGCCGTCCTACTTTTTTTACAGAAATTCGTTTATAGATGTGAATGAATAACTAACTTAAAATTTTTAAATTATGTCTGTATTTCCACTAATATTAAAAAATGAACACAAAGGTATTTTAAAAGATAATTTTTTTGAAATTGGTAAAAAACTTTATAAAGTTTTGGGTTTTAAAAAAAACAAGGGAAAAATGAAAGTTTACACTGTAAGAATTTTAAGAAAAACTTTAAAACCGTCCTCTAAACAACCAATTTTTGAAGTTTATAATTTTTCAGATGTTTTATAAACAAAATTAATTCTCCTACTTTTTTTACAGAAATTCGTTTATAGATGTGAATGAATAACTAACCAACTTAAAACATATTATTATGAAAGATACTAGCGAACTAAAATATATTGGAACTTATAAAGTTTTTAGAGTTTTTAGAGTGTCAAGAAGACGTGAAATAATTAAACGTGATTTAACAAGGGACGAGGCAAAAAGCTTAGTTAAAACGTACCCAAATAAATATACAAGTATAGTTGTTTTTGATAAACAATTTACAGCAGATAAATATTACATTTAAACTTTCCTACTTTTTTTACAGAAATTCGTTTATAGAAGTGTAAGAAACTTAAACCTTAAAAACTTAAAATTATGAAAGTAGAAAATTTTTTAAAAGCAATAGAAATTATTTCAAAACAACACAGTAATGAAATTAAAATTAACCACGTTGAACCTAATGGTAGTATAACACCTATTTTAGAGAGTCCAACAATTCATATTACAAAATGTAATGTTGCAACTGTAGATAAGCTTAAAGAAGCAGGATTCAACCTTTCAATGGGAAAAAATGGACTGTCAGTTCAAGACTATGGAATAAAAGAAAAATAACCTCCCTACTTTTTTTACAGAAATTCGTTTATAGAGATGTAAGTAACTTAAACCTTAAACCTTAAAAACTTAAAATTATGAAAGCAATTAGTCAAGACACTTTAGTAAAATTATTATTAAACCCTGAAATTTCAGGAATAAATGGAGCTTCTTTCATTGGTATTGATACAATGACAACAGTAAAATTAACTGGTGGGAAAAAAAATGACCAACAAGGTCGAGTAAGAAAAATGACAACGAGTAGTTCTGTTATGGTTTTTCAAAACAAAAATTCTAATGCTTACGAAAATATGGTAAAACGTAGATTAGAAGCAGAGGGCAAAAGCACAACTTTTGAAGTAAAACCTAGAGTTTGGGGCGTTAGAATTGAGGGTACACCACTTGTAGAGCATAATGGCGGATTTTATTTAGAAGTAATTTTTCTTAAAAGTGGCGATACTTCTTATATGCTTGACGACCAACCAATAAAAAAAGATTTGATTAACGGTTTACCTGTAAAAAAAGCAAGCGGACAAGGTGGATTAAACGACCAAGTTATAATTCGTTCTTTTAAAATTGAAAGTTTGTCAAGAATAACAATAAACAAAGAAACTTACCTTATAGTAAAATAAGGTAGGTACAAAGATATTTTATTTTCATATATTTTTTTTATAAAAGTCTGTAGATAAAAGGGGGTAAGAAATTATCCCTCTTTTTTTGTTCTCTCCCCCAATTTTCATTTACTTAGGTTTACGCAAAGTCAGATAATAAATAAAATTTTTTTAGAAATTCTCCCTTACAAAAAGTCTCCCTACTTTTTAAGCAGAAATTCGTTTATAGTATTGAACTAAAAACTAAAAATTATGACACGATTTATTATTGAAGTTAAAGATTTAACAGAAGTACAAATAAAAAACTTAATGTTTGATTTTGTTAAACAACAAAAAGAAATTTTCAGAGAAGCAACAATTGAATGTATTGAAAATGACGTTGAGAAAGTTAGTAGTGAAAATATTTTGGGTAATAATTCTATTAATGGAATTAAATTAAATGAAAAAATTAGAAATGAAGAGCTGTTTGAATACCAAATAAGAGACCGTGAGGATTTTATTGAAAATTTATATAGTTGGATTGCAGAAGCTAAAGGAAATGATAAAATTCTAATGAAAGAGGATTTGCAAGAATTATTAGGAGTTGAGGATAATTATATATTTTCTTCTATAAATACAAACCATTACATTTATGTTGGTTGTAGTGATTTTGATGAAACTTGTAAAGAATTATTAGCTTTAAATGAAACGATAGCATAAAGTCTCCCTACTTTTTAAGCAGAAATTCGTTTATAGGTATGAACTTAAAAACTTAAAGAAATGAAAAAATACACTTTAAATATTACAGTAGGCTATTTTAACCATGCCAGTAAAACAGAAGAGGAATTTGTTAAAGGATTCAAAGACGCTATAAAAGAAGTGTATGGAAAATTCAATGTTAGCAATGTAATTGCAGAAACTGTAGAGTTTTCAGAGGGTCATATTAGCGGAACAATGACTATACCTTTAGAAGTAGAGAATGATAGCAAAATTGTTAAAGTTGTAGCAAAATTTGTTCAAGAAAATTCTCTTATAGGCGAATGTTTTAGTTTAAGAGATGAAAATGAAATTGAATTATTCACAGAAGAAGAAATAGAATAAAAGCTATGGAAAATATACCAAAAGAAAATGAAGAGTTTAAAATAACTTTTCCAAGACATTTCCCAGATTCTGAACTTACTGCAAAAATGATTTCTCATAATAACAGTGAAGACCCTTATAGAAAATTTAAGGTTCAAATTTTAACTGAAAGTTATAAAACCGTTGGAGAAATGATGACAGATGAATTTTTAGAAAGATTTGCAGAGGTGGAATTGAAATGGTTTGATTATGAAGAAACAGGAAGAAAAATAGAAATTAAGAAATAAGTTGTTTGTTTGTTTTAATGTTAAAGTAGGAGAGTAGTTAACTCCTACTTTTTTTACATAAATTCGTTTATAGATATGAACTTAAAAACTAAAAACTATGAATTGCACAGATATACATAAACGTTATTTAAAACCAACTTCAAAATGGATTAGAAAATACCCTACTGGTTATGAAGGCGGTTCAAATGAAAGAAGCTATGTAGAAATAATAGACCCAAAAGTTTATTTGGAAATTGTTGAAGTTTCTAAAAGATTTGTTAAATATAAAATTAATTACAAAGCAAATGAAAATTCCAATGAAATTTTTAGAGAAACTATAACAAGTTTTTTAGAAGATTGCAGACCTTGTGAAATTGTAGACTATGGCGATTGTACTGTAGGAGTAAAAATTGAAGAAAAAGAAGTAAAAGGAAGAGGAAAAAAAATACCTGTAATAGCAAAGCAAGATTTATATGGTGGAGTAATTAAAAAAGGAGAAAAAGTTTTTATTCAAGCTATTCTTTATACAAAAGAAGAAATTTTGCATAATGGTATGGCTTCATATTACCACAAAGATACACCTGAAAAAGCACATTTAGGTAGTTTACCTGCAAAAATTTGGGATAAACCTTTAGGAACAACAATGGAAATTGAAAGCTCAAAATATACTAACAATGAGGGTAAAATGGCAATGGTTAGTATGTTACCTGTTATTGCACCTATTGGAAGCTATAAAAGTTCTGTGATTATTACAGAGGATGGAAGAACTTACCCCGATTCGATTGTAGGATACAAAAGTTTTCAAGAAGTTTTTGAGAAAATTTAAACTCTCCCCCTACTTTTTTTACAGAAATTCGTTTATATAGAAAAACCTAAAACATTAAAATTATGAAAGCAGTATATTCAAGCATAGTAGTAATATTTATTTCATTTGTGATTTTTTACGAAATAAATTTTAACAGTGAAATATTAGACCATTGGTATATGATTTTATTAATTACTGTTGTTTCTATTGTAGGGATAATTGCTATAATTAGAACATTCTTTATTTTAAGAGCAGGAGTAATATTTAAAAAAAGAAAGAGTTGCTTTTGGGGTCATGAATGGGAAAGATGGACACAAAGTCATGAACAGTGGAAACATATAAACCACCAAACTCATGGAGAAACAGGATACACAAAAGAAGTTCAAACAAGACATTGTAAAAGATGTAATAAAAAACAAATTGAATACTTAAAATAACCTACTTTTTTTACAGAAATTCGTTTATAGATATGAACCAAAACATATAGATTATGACAAAGACATTTAAAATAGGCGAAAGTGCTATAGGAGGAATTGTAAAAGTAACAATTAATGGAAGTAACATAAAAATTCAATTTCTTGACTGGAACGATAAAGAGGAAGTAAGTGCAAGAGATTTTGTAAGTGGTGATTCAACAGCAAGAGGAGATATTTTAGAATTCCTTGAAGATGGCACAACTTACTTTTATGCAGAGAAAGTTTTAAAATACATTGAGTCAAATGCAAAACTTGGAGGCTCAAGATGGTAATAATATTTCATAGTTAGTTTTAAGTTAGAATGGGGGGAGGTAGTTAGCCCCCCAATTTTTTTTTCTTTTTTTTTATTTTTTATCTGAGTTATCGTAAACCATAGATAAAGTTCCTAACTTCAGTTTTCCTACTTTTTTTACAGAAATTCGTTTATAAGGTTGAACCAAAAAACTTAAAATTATGATAACAGCAATTGGAGCAAGCGGATATGAAGAAAATTTTATTGATTGTGAAAAAGCTAAGCCTAAGTTTTTTGATTCTTCACAATATACAACAACTTATTATTCAGTAAAAGTAAATTACTTTACTAAGAAAAAAACTATTACAAAAGCGGTTACAAAAGGAAGAAAACTTTTCCTTTTTGGTATATGTTATAAAACACTTGAAGATAGTTATGTAACAAAAGATTATATAAAAGATATTATAGAAAGTGATTATAAAACTTAATTTCCTACTTTTTTTACAGAAATTCGTTTATAGGTATGAAGCAAATATTAACTAACTTAAAAAGATAAAATTATGAGCAAAAAACTTAATATTAAAAAAACAGAACAAAAGCTTAAAAATAAAGTAAAAACAATGCAGGAAGAGTGGAAAGAATATACTGATTTTTTAAAAGAATGTAAAAAAAAGAGAAAATAAGTATAAAATAGGGGGTTTAATTTAATTCCCTACTTTTTTTACAGAAATTCGTTTATAGGTATGAAGCAAATATTAACTAACTTAAAAAGATAAAATTATGAGCTATTCAATAATATATGATAAACAATTTATAAAAGTAGAAGAAAATGAAGTTGAAAAATTTGTTCCTATTATTTTAGTAGGTAGCAATAATTGTTATGACCATAACAACAGACGTTCACGAAGTTGGTGGAATTTTACCTACATTTTGGATGGTAAAGGTTTTGGTACTTTAGAAGAATTAATTAAAGGTGCAAAAGAAGAAAGAGAAAGAAAAATAAAAGAGAATAAAGAAAGTAATGCACAATACATTGCAGATGGACACCCAGGTTATACCGATGAATATGATGATTCACGTTGGGGTTATTTCACAGGCTTGTCCTTTGGGGGTGGTTGTAAAGCAACTTTTGGACAGTATTTAGGTATTTATAAGACTGGATGCAAAAAAGCTGTAACAGTTGAGGAATTGTATTCACACACCAATTCAAGTGTTAATATTAATTGTGGATATGATGCAGAAAAAAAATTAGAAAAGTTTTCAAAAAAACCTATTTCTTTTGCTGTTAATACGTCAGCAGAATTAGTTGAAAAATACAGAGAAATAGAAAAATTCTTAGAGGGTACAGGATTAAAACCTATAGTTACTCTACACGCAAGCGAAGAAATTGCTAAAAGAATTAGAAAGAGATTGTTTTCTCTCCCTAAAAAAGAAAAGGAAAAAATAGAAGTAGACCATTATTTTATTGTAAAAGATTTTGTTGAAGACAATTATGTTGTAAAGTCTACACGAAATGGATATAGCTTTTCAAGATATGGTAAAAGTTATGCAAAACAATTCAGATTAGAAAGTCAAGCTAAAACATACGCAAAAAAACTTAGTTTAAAATATGTAGGGAAAAGTAGATTTATTGCTGAACCCGTAGAAGACTCAACGCATTTTTGGATTTAGTAAACTCTCCCCCTACTTTTTTTACAGAAATTCGTTTATAGGTATGAATCAATTATTAACTTAAAAAAAGAAAATTATGTCATTAACTGTAGGAGAACTTAAAAAACTAATAAATAACATGAATGATGATACAATTATTCGTGATGAACAAAATTCAGATTTTATACATATAATTGCTAGTAATGAATTAAGATTGTCAACAAGAAAACCGATTGGTTATTGTAACCGTTCAGGTGAGTATGTTTACCCAAGTGTTTTAAAAGGGTATAGTGCTTTTAGTCCCGAATTAGAAGAAGACCTTTATTTAATGGAGTGGACACCGTTTACAGTAGATGATGTATTAACAGATGATTTAGATTTAGACTTTAAAGAAAAAAACTCTTTAACTTTTCATAGAGGTAATGCAACACTGGTTTTATTTAAAAATACTATTGATAGAACAATGTTTGATACTGAATATTTAAGAGATATTGAACATAGTGAAAAAACAATTGATGGGATTAGATATTTTTATATATTTCATAAAACTTTACAATAAACTTTAACTCTCCCTACTTTTTTTACAGAAATTCGTTTATAGAAATGAAAGAATTATTAACCTAAAACTTACAATTATGAAAAACTGGATTGAACAATTATTACCAATTATTGACGAGTATAAAAACGGAAGTGAAGATGAACCGTTAGATGGAGATGATGTTGAAGAACTTTGTAAAATTATTAAAGCAAAGATTAATTTACAAGAGGGAAATATTACTGAAAAAGAATACGAAGAAATTCTAAACTCTCCTAGAGGGGAAAATTTATAAGAAATAGGGGGCATAATAGCCTCCTACTTTTTTTACAGAAATTCGTTTATAGGTATGAACTTAAAAAATATAAAGTTATGGAAAATACATTTGAAGAAAAATTGAATAAATTATATGACGAAGCAACAAGTATAATTTCAGACCTTATTGCAAAAAATGGGGTTAAAAGTGAACATACAAGTAATTTATGTTTAAAAATTACTGATGATAGTTTAATGTTTAACCTTGAAAATAGAAGATATTTAACAGAAGTTCGCATAGATGGATTGGTAGATAATAGTGGTTATAGCTATGATGTTAGTGTTTTAGATGCTGATAATTTTTTTGAAGTTGTTGACCATTTAATTAAGGAGTATTCAAATTAAACTTTCCTACTTTTTTTACAGAAATTCGTTTATAGGTATGAACTAATGAACTAAAAAACTAAAAAAATGAACGCAATAATAATAGGAAAGAAAATTCCAACAGTAACAACAATAAGTATTTACCCAATTTCAAATAAATTAAGTATTTCTGCAAACCCAAATATTTACCGAGTTAGCTTAAAGTTTTTAGAAATTGATTTAGAAATTGAAAAAGAACACTCAGTAGGGAAAAAGCTTACAGAATTAATTGAAAAAAAGGTAAAGTGGTATGATATTGAAGAATACCTTTTAACAATTGCGTTAACAAAAATAGATGTAAAATATTTTAAAATATTGATTGAAAATAAAACAAACAATGCCTATGAAAATGGCAAAGACGATAAAGCAAAAGAATTTAAAAAAGTAATAGGAATATTATAATTGTTTCCTACTTTTTTAACAGAAATTCGTTTATAGGAATGAAGCAAATATTAACTTAAAATTTATTATAATGAACTACGAAATAAAGATAATAGGAAAAGGAACTTCAATAGAGATAGTTAAAAGTTTAAAAAAACTTATTGCAACCATTGAAGAAACTACGAGAACTTATAGAGATGAAATTGGTTCTATTGAATTGGAAGATGAAATTCTTCTTACAGAAATAACAGAAGAAGATTAATTCTCTCCCTACTTTTTGTGGATAAATTAGTTTATAGGGATGAAATAAATTACTAACTTAAAAAACAATAAAATGACACTAGAAATTAATACAATATTAGGTACTTATGAATGCAGGTCTTATTTCAATGATGATTTAGATAGTGGTATTGACATAAGTAAAAATGGAAATAGAGTTGGAAGTATGGTAGAAGCTTCTTTACCTGATGAAGATGATGAAGATGAAATGGAAAGTTTTATTGATAAACTTGAAGTTTGGTTGTGTGAAAATGAATAAAGTCTCCCTACTTTTTTAACAGAAATTCGTTTATAGGAATGAAAGAATTATTAACTTAACTTAAATTACTATGGGTCAACGAGCACAAATATTTATTAGAATTGAAAACCCTTTGAAAAAAGAGGGAACAAAAGGGTCATTAAATGAAAGTGAATTAAAAGAAACAAAAGTTTATTTTGGAAATAAAAAACATTCTATAATTCCTTTTCACCACCAATGGTTATATGGAATAACAGCCGCAGGTATGCTTGTAAACATTATGCAAGAGGTTGAAAGAGCTTATGGTATACACCACCCTTTCTCTCCAGATTTTAGCAATTTCCCTTACAAAAAAGATTATGAAAAACTTAATGGATATGGGGGCATTGAACTGATAAAAGGTTTAATTTCATTCCAAAGAAATTTAGAAATTGCAGAATATGGTAGATTTGGAATTGAAGAAATGACTTATATTGGCGATGAACATTATGATTACGAAAAGAAAAAAGTAAATAAAGGTTGGTCAAATATGCAAGAACATTGCACTCATGGAGATAATAATGATGGTATAATGATTATAGATGTTCCGTCAAAGTCTTATTGCTTTATGAATATTTACGACCAATACAAAAGAAAAGAGAGTTCAAACTCTTTTTGTTTACCTAAAATGATACCAGTTTCAGCAGAACAATACACAGAGGCATATTACCCAATAACAAAGAAAAATTTATGTGAATATACTTTAAAAGAGAATAAAGGAGAGTTAAAAGAAGTTATAAAAGAACATAAAGAAAGAGTTGATTTAATTAAAAAATTGACAAAAGATTTTAGAGTACTCTCCCTAAAAGAAGTTAAAAAGATTTTTCCTAAAGATTTTAAAGAATTGGAAAAAGAAGAAGCAAAAAAGAAAAAATAAAGGAAATAGGGGGGCTGAAAAGTCTCCCTACTTTTTTAACAGAAATTCGTTTATAGGAATGAAAGAATTATTAACTAAATAAAATATAAAATTATGGGTTACACACACTATGTTAGAAGAAAAAAGAAATTGAATAAAGTAACATTCAAAAAATTTGCAGCAGACGTAAGAAAAATTTACAAAGCTTCTGCAAAAAGAGAAATTTACTTAGCAGGTGGATTAGGTAAAGTTGGAACAAGTCCAAAAGCAAATGCTGATACTGTTATATTTAATGGTATGGATTTTTCAGAAAAAACAAGCGGATTTGATGGTTCACACGAAACATTAAATATAGAAAGAGTAGTAAACCCCCAAGAATGGCACACACCAGACGAAAAAGGACGTTACTTTGAGTTTTGCAAAACTGCCCGTAAACCTTACGACTTAGTTGTTGTAGCTGTTCTAATAGCTTTAAAAAAGCATTTTCCAAATGCAGAAGTTTCAAGCGATGGAGAGCAAGACGATTGGGAAAATGGAATAAAATTTTGTCAAGAAACATTAGGATATGGAGATAATTTCTCTATAGAGATTGAAGGAGGGGGATTTGTTGAAAATGAAGTAAAACCAGTAAAAACGAAAGGAGAAGTAATAGAAATTTTGATTGAACAAATTGCAAAAGATTATTCGCAAGGAGATTCAACAGTGCTTGCAGAATTACTTGAAAAACTGGATATAATAACATTAATTCAAGCTTTGCCTGAATAATAAATAAAGGAACTAGGGGGATTTTTAAAGTCTCCCTATTTTTTAATATATCATTATGGGACAAAGACTTTGGTTTGTAATTTTTCTTTCTATTTATAAGAAAAGCAAATATGAAAAAAAAACTTACAACAAAAGAATTTATACAAAGAGCAATAAAAATTCATAAAAATACATATGATTATTCACAAACTGAATATTTTGGAAAATTTAAAAAATTAAAAATCATTTGTCCAAAACACGGAACTTTTGAACAAGAAGCATGGAGTCATTTAAAAGGAAGAGGATGTATGAAATGTTCAGGTTACAAACTTTTAACAACAAAAGAGTTTATAAAAAAATCAAAAAAAATTCATGGAGATAAATATAATTATTCTAAAACTGTTTATAAAAGTAGAAGAGAAAAAGTTAAAATCATATGTTATGAACATGGTGAGTTTGAGCAAACTGCAAATGGTCATTTAGAGGGTAGGGGGTGCAGGAAATGTGCAGGATTTGGAATGACAAAAGAAGAGTATATTAAAAAAGCATTAGAAATTCATGGAAATAAATATGATTATTCTATAATGGAATACTCTCCCTCTATAAGAAAAATTGAATTAATATGTTTAAAACATGGAGCTTTCAAAGTTTCAAAGAATCATCATATCAATAGTAAACATGGTTGTCCAATTTGTTCAGAACCAAAAGGAGAAAAGGAAATACGTATTTTTTTAGAAAGTAATAATGTCTATTTTATACCGCAAAAAACATTTGAAAAATGTAAAGATAAACAATTATTACATTTTGATTTTTTTATTCCAAGTTTTAATATGTGTATAGAATATGATGGAATACAACATTTTAAATCTTTAAAATTTTTTGGAGGTAAAAAAAACTTAATGTATACTCAAAAACATGATAAAATTAAAAACAACTATTGTTATGAAAATAATATTATATTAAATAGAATAAGTTATTTAGAAAATATTCAAGAAAAATTAAAAATTATCTTTCCTACTTTTTTTACAGAAATTCGTTTATAGGAATGAAAGAATTATTAACTTAACTTAAATTACTATGGGTCAACGAGCACAAATATTTATTAGAATTGAAAACCCTTTGAAAAAAGAAAAACTTGAAGGTTCTCTTTGGAATGAAGACGATAGGAAAGAAGCAAAGCTTTATTTTGGAAATAAAAAATATTCTGTAATTCCTTTTCACCACCAATGGTTATATGGAACAACAGCTATAGGTATGTTGGTAAAAATTATGAAAGAGGTAAATTTAGCCAAAGGGCAAGAACACCCATTTTCACCTGACCTTGTGAATATTCCTTACACAGACAATAGAGAAAAATTTAGAGGGTATGGAGTAATTGAATTTGTAAAAGCAATTATTTCTACAACTGACTTTGAAGTTTCAGAAATTAATGGACGTTTTGGAGTTGAAAGAGTTACTTATATTGGTGATGAACATTATGATTACGAAAAGAGAAAAAAAAATAAAGGTTGGACAAACCACCAAGAATATTGCGATTGTGGAGATAATAATGATGGTATTATGATTATTGATGTTCCTAGTAAAAAATATTGTTTTATGAATATTTCTGAACAATACAAAAAAGATTGTGCTTCGTCAAGTTGTTTGCCAACATTACAGCCAGTTAATGCTCACGATTACCAAGTAGCATACTACCCTATTTTAAAGAAAAGATTAACAAGTTATACCATTCAAGATAACTGTAATAATGATAAAGAAAAAATAAAAGAATTACTTACAGAAAATAGAGAAATGGCAGTTGCTATTTATGAGATTACAAAAGAATTTGGCGTACTCTCCCTTAAAGAAGTAACAAAAATGTTCCCCAAAACTTACAAAACCTTTAAACAGGAACAAACAAAAAAGAAAAAATAAAGGAAATAGGGGGATTGTAAAGTCTCCCTACTTTTTTTGCACAAATTCGTTTATAGGTATGAATTTAAAATTTAAAAATTATGAGAACTAAAGAGTTAATAAAACGAGAATTATTTGAAATTTCTAAAAGAATAAAAGAAATTCTTAACAATGATGGTGATGCAAATAGAAATGAATTATTAAGAGAAGCACAAGAACAATATGAATTAACAAAAGAAGAACAAGATAAATTAAGAGATTTAACAAATAATTAACTCCCTACTTTTTTTACAGAAATTCGTTTATAGGTATGAATTAAATATTATAAGACAGTGGGTGCTTATGAGTTCGGCTCATTTAAAAATTACTGATACTCCCACACGGAAATGATGAAAGAAACGTAGGTGTTTATGAGTTTAACTCATTTGAAAATTCATTTAATCCTCCCCGTTCAGTTGATAATTTAAAATATGGGGGTTAATAGCTCCCTACTTTTTTAACAGAAATTCGTTTATAGGTATGAACTAAAAAACTAGAAATTATGACACGAGCAAATATTCAAATTATTCAAGGGCAATTCCCAAAGAAAACACATTTAGAAATAGGAAGTGACGCATACCCTGAAAGTGTAGTGCCTGCATTGGTTACATTTTTATTAGGACACGTTAATAGTGGTGCAATTTACCGTAACGATAAAAACCCTGCGGAGGTTAAAGAAAAAGAATTATATGATTCAATTTCTTCAAGTGACCTAGTTATTCTATTGCAAGATACTTATGCTACCATAGGCGGAGTTGGAAATTTTTCTTATGCTTACGAGGTAGATTTAGTTAAAGGTACTGTAAAAGCTTGGGAAAGTGGCATACGTTGGATTAACGCTCCGTTAGATTGGGAGAAAAGAGGTTGGAGATGTTGGACAGGGAAAAATGGAAAAGCGGGTTATACAACTTGGGTAAAAGCTAAAAAAGTTTTTGAAATTTCAATAGAAGAGTTGAGAAAAAATGATACATACACAGTTGAAAAAGCAGAAATTCAAATTGTAATTCCTTCTTAAAATATAATGAAAGGTCCCTTGTCTTAAAAAGATAGGGGATTTTTTATTTTTTTTTATTTTTTTATCTGAGTTATCGTAAACCATAATCTAAAACCCCCAAAGTTCAGCTCCTACTTTTTTTACAGAAATTCGTTTATAGGTATGAACTAAAAAATAGAAATTATGAAAAACGTAACATTTACAGTAGCTGTTAATTTTAAAGATTCAATTAATTCAAATGAAGAAATTAAGAAAGTAATTGAAAATGCCCTAGAGGGTTTAATTGAGCAGGTTAACCATGCAGGTTTAGCTCCTGAAACAAGTGAAACTTATACTACTAAAATAGAAATTAGTAAAGATGGCAAAGTTGTAGTCAAACATATTTTTTAAGCTCCTACTTTTTTTACAGAAATTCGTTTATAGAAATGAAACAATTATTAACTTAAATTAATTTATTATGGAATTATTGAAAATTGGAATTGGAAATGCAAAATTAGGATTAAAAACTGCAATAGTTGATTTGCCCGCAGGACATACTTGCCCTTTTGCTAAAGATTGTGCGGAGAAAGTAGACCCGATAACTGGTAAACTTATTGTTAACCCTGATGCAAAATTTAGATGTTTTGCGGCAGTTAGCGAGCTTATTTCACCCGCAGCCAGAGTAAAACGTTGGGGTAATTTAGACTTAATTAAAGGTTTAAAAAATGAACAGGATATTGCAGATTTACTTGTTGCGTCTCTTACTGCAAACAAAAAACTAAAAGATACTGCATTTGTACGCATACATTCAAGTGGGGATTTTTTCAACCAAATGTATTTTAATGCTTGGATGCTTGTCGCAAAAGCAATGCCCGAAAAAATATTTTACGCATACACTAAAAGCTTAAAATTTTGGGTTACTAACCTAGGTAACATACCTACAAATTTACATATAACAGCTTCAAGAGGTGGCAAAAATGATGAACTTATTGAATTATTTGATTTAAAAAATGTTGAGGTTGTTTATTCAGAGCAAGAAGCAATTGATAAAAATTTAGAAATAGACCATGACGATAGTTGTGTATATAACCCTGAAATTCAAAAATTTGCTTTATTAATACATGGAATGCAAGCAAAAGGCAGTGATGCAAGCAAGGCAGTTTCAGCTTTAAAAAAGAAAGGAATAACAGGCTACCAAAAGGGTAAAAGTAGAATATAGAAAGTCTCCCCTGGATGCCAGGGATAAAAAGAAAGTAGGGGATTATAAAGTCTCCCTACTTTTTTTGCACAAATTCGTTTATAGGGATGAACCAATAAATTAGATATTATGAAAAAAGATATAGCAAAAGAAATAGCATTAGTAACAGCAATTATTCTTCAAGAAGAGTTGATAAATGGTGGACTTATGGGAACATTTGATAAAGTACACGATTTAGCAAGTAATTTTGTAGATAAATTTGGAATACTAACTGGAGATGATATGAAAACATTTGATTTTAAAAAATATAATGTTAGTGAAGGATTAGATTTTCAAGAGTTTGTTGTTGAATACATTGGAAATATTATTTACCCTAGAGTTGAAACAGACTTAAGGTAGGAAATGTGGGGGCTGAAAAGTCTCCCTACTTTTTGTGGATAAATTCGTTTATATAGAAAAAGAACTTAAAATATTTATTATGTCAAATTTAAAATTCACTGGAACATTTACTAAATTAAAGAAGCTAGGTTATACTTTTATGAAATTATATGCTAGAAATTATAAAGTATATAATAAAGATATGGGTTCACTTAAACTTTGGGTATGGGTTGCTAATGGTGGAACTATTGAAATTAATGATTTATATAATAATAGTAAAGGCTTTATTGAAGCAATGAAATTAATTGATTGGAGTAAAGCAAAAACGTCAAAAATGTTTGAAAATTATACTTACGCATACATAAGATACACACATTGCGAACCAGAAAAAGGTTTTAAAATATGTTATATGTCAAAAGATATTGAAGCTATGCACCTAGAAAAAAAAGAAACTGGTGATATAAGACTTGAAAATTCAATTGCTTATAGTGAAAGAGTAATGGGTGATTTTGATTGTGAAAAGGTAATAGTTAAAAGTAGTTGTGAAGAGCTACTAAAAGAAATAGAGAAAATTCAAAATTGTTAAAAGTTAAAGTCTCCCTACTTTTTTTACAGAAATTCGTTTATATAGAAAAAGAATGAGTTTTGGATTAATATGGAGTTAAAGTCTGGGCGATAGCTAAGAGAAGATTACAAATCTTACATTGAGATTTCTAAGGAATGAGATTGATAAGAATTACTGTAATTGATGGGTCTTGTGAAACGTAGCGAACTTTAGGTATATTAGCCAAAACTTTTTAAAACCTTAAAAAAAATTTTATGAAAAACAATAAGAAAAATTTAGAACCTAGAAATGATTTTAAAGCGGTTTACAACCCTTTTACTAAAGAGTTGAGTGTTGTGTACGGTGAAGTAAAAACAGAGCATACATTCAAGGATATTGAAGAATGGACAAAGGTTTCTTTTGGTGGTGACGATAACCACCCAAACTATTTACATATTCAATTAGATTATGATGAAACTTGTCAATTAATATTTTACCCTAGAGTAGATGATAATGAAAGTTTACATGAAAGTTTAAGTACGTCTTTCAATTCTGGTTATATGAATGAGATACCAAACAAAATTAAAATTGTTTATAATGATGAAGAATATAAACAAGAGGTAAAAAAAATAACATTTGAACCTAGGGGGCTACTTTTATAGTTTCTGATGAAAATAGTTTTGTTTACTACAAAGGAAAGTCTTTAAACAAAGCTTCTGATTCAATAGTAACTGCAAGAGAAAAATGTAAAAATTTAAAATTAACCGCAATAGATGTTAATGGTAATACAAATACATTAACAAATTAAACTCTCCCTACTTTTTATACAGAAATTCGTTTATATAGAAAAACAAACTTAAAAAATTTATTATGAAAAATTATTTATTAGGAGAAGAAATAAAAAGCATTTTAGTTATAATGACTGCAAACGATGAATTGCCAATGGATATGAACGATTTGGATATGCGTAGTATTATGGAAAAAGCAGAAGCAAAATTAAAAACTAATAAGACATATATTAAAAGTCAAATGATTAATAATATTATGGAATTTTGTGTTGTTGATGATTATGCAGATGCTTGTTTAGTATTAGAAATACTTGAAAAATGTGATAAAGAAAACCTATTTCTTGATAGTGTTATTGGCGTTTCAGTAGTAGAAAGATTTGAATATGCTTTTACAGTTAAAAGTTTTCTTGAACATATAACACCTGTGTAAAACTCTCCCTACTTTTTTTGCACAAATTCGTTTATAGATATGAACTAAAAAAAGATATTATGAAATTTGAAGCGGGTAAAGGAAATTTTTGGCAAAACTATATAGGTGAAGTTGGTGAATGGGTAGAAGTGAGTAGGTTAAAATATTGGTGGTTAAAAATAAATAATTATAAAGTTAGAAAATTATAATATGCCTTTCCTACTTTTTTTACAGAAATTCGTTTATAGGAATGAACTTGGAGTAATTGAAACTTTAATAACAATTCTCCGTAAAACATAATAAGATGAAATTTTTTTATTTTTTAATTATAGCATTTATAACATTTAGCTGTTTCTTATTTGGAATAGGCACAACATTCAATGCTATTTACGGAGAAAATACATTTTGGTCAATTACATTTACAATATTAATAATTATACATTATTTTATTGCAAGAAATAAAAATAATTATGGTGGGGAAAATGATACATTTTCAATGTAATTGTCCTATTTTTTCATAAAAAGGAACGAAACTTATTTTTTTATTGTATTTATAATAAACATAAGATTATTAATATGATAAAAAAATGCAAATACTGTAACAAAGAGTTTGAGACTACTCTTAAGAAAAAGAAATTTTGTTCTGAATCTTGTGGAATAAAAAAAAGGAATGGAAAAAAAAAGAAAATACCTAAAGTTTTTAATTGTTTAATTTGTGGAAAAGAGTTTATTCAACAAAGAACAGATAATAAAACTTGTTCTCCATTATGCAGACAAAGATTATGGGTAAAAAATAATCCAGAAAAAGATTTAAAAAGACGAAACTCTGATTCTACAAAAAAATCAAAGAAAGAATGGGAAAAAAGAAACGTAGAAAGTAGAAAAAAAATTAAACAAAATTATAAAAAAAGAAGAAGACAAAAAGATTTAAAATATAAAATTGATGAACTGATAAGTAATGCTATCAGGTTATCAATTAATAATAAGTCATTTAAAAAATGGGAGGAAATTGTTGGTTATAGCTCTGAAACATTAATTAATCATTTAACGAAAACTCTCCCTAAAAATTTAACTTGGGAAAAATATTTAAACAGTGAAAATAAATATCACATAGACCATATAATTCCAAAAGATGCTTATAACTTTAATAGTTATGAAGACAAAAATTTTAAAAAATGTTGGAATTATAAAAATCTAAGAATCATATCAAAACAAAAAAATCTAAAAAAATCTTCAAGTATAGATTTGATTTTAATTAAAGAATATAAAATAGAACATCTTTTACCATAAACCCTACTTTTTTTACAGAAATTCGTTTATAGTATTGAAATAACAAATATAATTATTAACTTTAAAAATTACAATTATGGGATATGAGTCTAAATTAATAGTAGGGCAACTTGGTTTACCTACAAAAGGAGAAAAGTCAAGTTATTTTCTAAGAATAGCTAATATTAATTTATGTAAATGTGGACATGAAGGTCCTCTTTCTTCTCTTATTGCTATTGCAACAGAAAGAGATAATACAGAAAGAAATTTAAAATTCCCCTTAGTTCATTGGAGTGAAATGTTTTCAGTTCGTCAAGACAAAGTTTTAGAAAGTTTGGAAGATGAAAAAAAACTTAGTGGTCGTGTAAACCCTGATATTTTAAAAGAAGTTGTTCAAATAATTTCTGAAACAGCTGAAAGTTGGGAGACAAATATAACAGAGGATAATTATGGTTCAAAACTTCGTGCTGTACCTGTTAAAGAAGTTTATGATGCAATGCTAAAAAGTAATGCTCAAAGTATTTTAGAAGATGGCCATGGCTACCGTAGATATGAAGTTGCCCTTGCTATGTTAAAGTCTTTAATGGAAGGATTTCCATATGGTGAAGTTGAAGAAGATGGATATGATAGAAATTTGTATTGTGTACTTTGGGGATATTAAACAGCTCCTACTTTTTTTGCACAAATTCGTTTATAGGGATGAAAGATATAATAATTTAAAACAAACACAATGTCAACAAGAGCAGGAGTAATTATAAAAGACGGACACGATGAATTACATTTTTACCGTCACAGTGATGGTTACCCAGAGGGAACTTTACCAACATTAGAGAAATTCTTAAACTTAGTTAAAGAAGGAAAAATTCGTAACAATGTAGACCAAGCCGCAGGATGGTTAATTATTATTGGTGCAGAAGAGTATAATAAATACAGTGGATTCAAATGTTCAAAGTGTGGAAAAACTGAAATGAATGGTTTAAAAACTGTCTTTGTAACTGATAAAAGTGAAGAAGAAAATGGCTCTTATTGTAAAGAATGTGAAGTAAAAGCACCATATGTAAATGAACCTTTACCTGCTGAAATAGCTTTAAAACCAGATGGTAGATATGGATTTGCAAATTGGAAAGTAGGGGCTTATGAACCTACAAAAGATGTTTATAGACATGGCGATTTGGAATATGTTTACCTTATTGATTTGGTTAAATTGAAAATTACTTATAAAGAAGCTTAAGATAAAAGAGTAGTAATACGGTTCGACTTGCTTCCTCGCAAGAAAATTTGTTGCCCCATGAAGTGGGCTGACGGATTACAGGGGATACTCAAAAGCTCGGTAACAAACGCAAAAGTTATCGGGTAGCCTCCATCAGTACCGATGGGGGTTTCTTCTTTTTAATTTTTTTTTATTTTCTATCTGACTTATCGTAAACCATAATTCCAAATCCCCCAAAATACAGCTCCTACTTTTTTTACAGAAATTCGTTTATAGATATGCAGAACAATTATTCACTTAAAACCATACAATTATGTCTAATTGGTGCAGTAATGAAATAACCATTCACCCAGTGGATGATACAAAAGAAGCTAAAGAGCAATTTAAAGCGTTCTTAGAGCTTATTGAAGCAGATATAAAGAATAATACTATTGGTAATAATTTATTCAATAGACTTGTTCCTATGCCTGAAGAGTTGAAAATTACCGCAGGTAGTTCAACAAATTTTGGAATAGCAGTAGCTAAGTCCCTTGATAATAATGACCATACAGAAATTGATGGTCTTATGAGTGCCTCTTGGTTGCAAGGAGAAGCTGAAATTAAAACAAGAGAAGATTTAATTAAACATTTGACTACAGGGGAAAACCCAAGTGCAAATTTAAAAGAGGGACGACAAGCCTTAGTTAATAAAGAAAAATATGGATACCATAATTGGTACGAATGGAGTTTAGCAAATTGGGGAACAAAATGGGATGTTGGAAATGAAATTCATATAAGTTGTATTGAAGATGAAAAATTAGAATTTTCTATTTCTACAGCTTGGTCACCACCTTTAACAGTTTTTACTACAGCAGGAGAAAAATTTGATAAACTTTATATTGAAATTGAATATGAAGAGAGTGGTTGCGGATTTGAAGGTACTTTTAATATGGAATATGGAGAAAGTTCAGATGATTCAAGAGCATACGATACAACAAAAAACTGTGAGCAATGCGAAGAAGAAAACGGTTGTGAAGAGTGTTCTTGGGGGGTTGATGAAAGTGAATACCCTGAAAATTGCCCTTGCTTACAAAAAGCAGATGAAGAAAGAATTTAAAATGCAGGGAGGTGAAAGTCTCCCTATTTTTTTTGCACAAATTAATTTATAGGTTTGGAAACAGACAAAAAGTTTCGTAGTTTTACAAATTAAAATAAGTTGTTTTTAATAAATTAATTATATGAATAAAGAGACCAAAAACATAATAACAAAAATAGTAGCAGGAGAATTCTCCCTTGCTGCCTCTCCAGTATACTCATTTAAACCTGAAGTATTAGCAATAGAAGAGTATAAAAGATGTGAAGGGTTGTTTAGTCGCAAAGCATTATTACCTACTAATATTAATTTATTTGATTTTGAAATGAATATTGCAATGTTAATGGAAAAAATTTCCAGAACTGAAGCTCCTAAGGTTGAACAATTGAAAGCATTAGCGGTTAAAATTATTACAGATATGTATGAAGTTCCTGAATGTGTTGTTCTCTCCCCAGAATTAAAAACAAGTTTAAAAATTGGTGATGATACTGAAGAGTTTCCAAAAATAAATCTTACAGATAAAAGGAAAGAAGAACTTCAGGGAGATGTTCAAAAAAGATTGTTATTAAATGGCCTTGTGATGGGGGCATCAATGCATATCTGGAAGTCAGCTCATCACCTAGTTAAAGATGGTATTGATGAAATTCATGCAGGATTATTTACTATGTATGAACAATATACTTCTAAGATTGGGATGTATATTTGGATGTATTGTGATATTGACGCTATTATAGAAGCATCACAAATAATGGATACTTCTGATGGTATGACGCAAATGATGACTCAGGGTTATGAACATTTAAAAGTTGAAGAAGATGGGGGATGTGAGATAGAAGCGAAAGCAATAAACTTCCCAGTATTACTTCATGAGTTAAACAAGGGGGTTTTGGATTATTTAATTCTTAATGGGATTAATCAGGATTTAACTGAAGAAGAACTGGCATATGTTTTTACAGAGGCAGATTCTTTTGAACATGAAATCTGGCACCAATATATCTCTCCCTCATTATGGGTGAAATTACTGGAGGATTTAAAAGTTTCCCCACAGGAATTACCAGAGAAAATACAGGAGCTCTCCCTGATGAAATGTGAAGAGCTAACAAATTATTTAATAAAAATACAAGTAAATGAAAAATAACAATTCTCCCCAACCTGAAGTAATTCCTGCAGAACCAAAAGTGAGTCCAGGAATAAAGACAACACCTCTCCCTGGGAAAAGCAGCCCCTGGAGAGTTGATAAACCAAAAGTAAAGCCTCAACCAAAGGGATAAAAAAACGAGTTCCTACTTTTTTTACAGAATTTAGTTTATAGAAATGAAAGTAATAATTAAATAAAATTTAAAATGTCAGTTATGAAAACAGAAACAATAAAAAGAACACCAAATGCAGAATTAGATTTAGTGTTAGTTAACAAAGTTAGAGCAGGAGATACCGCAGAGTCAGAAAAAGCTTTTACAGCAATATTTGATAAGTACCATACTTCAATTTTCTTTCACCTTAAGAAATTTGTTAATGATGATATAGTAGCACAAGACTTAGCAATGGTAGCATTTGAAAAAATGCATAAAAACATAATTAAATTTGATGAAGACCAAGCTGCTTTTAGCACATGGATGTTTGCCTTAACAAAAAACATATTCATTGATATGTTAAGAAAAAGAAAAATAGAATTAATTTCTATTGATGGAGTGGCTAGAACCAATGAAGAGGGTGAAACATATGGCATTGAGTTTGATAGTGGTTTAAAAAACCCTGAAGAAATTCTTGAAGAGGATGAGAGAAATACAATAATACGAAAAGTTATAGACATAGCTTTCAAAGACAAACTTCAATTAAAAGAATTGATTGAGCTTAGATATTTTGCTGAGATGACATATGATGAAATGGTAATTTTAACAGGTCGTCCAATAGGAACAGTGAAAGCTCACTTACATAGAGCAAAAATAATTTTAAAAGAAGCCTGTATAAAAGCAAATTTAAGTATATAATTTAACTATTTAAATTTGATTTATTGAAATAAAATCCTTATATTTAATTATAAGGATTTTTTTATATTATGACATTACCACAGAAGAATTTAACAAAAGCAGAGAAACGTGAATACTTACTCCAGAAGTATGAGAAGCGTGATAAACTGGATATTGATGACATTAAAAAATATGGCGTATTCTGGTTAAAAAAAGATACTGTTGACAAATGGAAATTGATATGTGTTTGTGATTCTCGTGAAGAATGCCTTGAGCAAATTAGTTGGCGCTACAATTATCATAAAACAAAAGATGGTGACATAGTAATAGATAATGATAAAAGATTTGAAACTTTTAGAGATGAAACTTTAAATAAAGATGAATTTGGAAATACTATTGAACCTGATGATAGTGATATGGTAAATATTGATGACATTCCTCAAAATGCTTCTTTCATGGAAGCTTTAAATACAACTAAAACTGGAAAATTTAAAAGTATGAATTTCTATACCTCCATAGATTTAGACTATGCAGGATTTTATAAAGTAGAAGAGTATTATGATGTTTCATAATGCAAAGAGGCTTTAAAAGAATTAGTGTGTTTTTAAGTTTTTTAACATATTTATTTAGAATTAAATATAATGAAAATGTAGAAAAAAAACTTTCTTCTTATTTGAATTTTTATGAAGCCCGTTAATTCACTTTTTTTTGGCATATTTACTGGAAAATAATATAACATAAATATGGAAAAGAAAGCTTTTAAAAAAATCATCGACATTTGTTTTGATGAAGATTTTCAAGAATTACATAAAGAAATAGTTTCAATTCAAGTAGATATTAAGAGAGATAAAGATTATGGTAGGGGAATAGATGAAGTCCTGGCCGCAATTTCTATTTATTCTTTCGATGAATTTCCTGAAGAAACAATGAAAGAAATTGAAATAATTTACGAAGAATATCTAGATTCTTTGGAAATGTAAATATATTTTTATACTTTTACACTTATGGAAAATAAAGAATCAAAAACCCAAACCCTATTTGATACATTATTATCAACAAGTGGAAATATCCTGGCTCTCATAGGCCTGGCGTTAATTATATCTAAATTATTTGGATACCCGTATTTATTTGAGGGGGTTGTTTCATTTTTTTTAGGTATAGTAGTGTATTATATTTCACACTTCAATTCAAACATGTTACAAATCCTGGATTCATTTCAGGAAATTGTTGAAAAAATTCCTAAAATAGATTCATTACCTTTTAATAGTGAAAGACAATATCCACCAGGTTTTGGAGATTTACCCCATCCACAACATAGAGGATTTGAATCTCCTCCTACTATAAGCCTGGATGAAAATTCTACACCTGAAGAGCTAGATAGTTTTGAAGAACAGTTTCCTCACTTGAAACCATTATTAGATACACTTAGGCAAAATTCTCCTATCAATAAAGAACAGGATTTAAAACAACTCCACATAGCCCTGCAAAAAGCTATTGATAAAGATGATTTTGAACTGGCTGCACAGATTCGAGATAAGATAAGAAAAACCCAGGATTAATTTTTTGGGTTTTTTTTTATTTTCTATCTGAGTTATCGTAAACCATTACTTTAAATCCCCCAAAATCCATCTCCTACTTTTTTTACAGAAATTCGTTTATAGATTTGAATTAAAATATAAAGAGATGTCACTGAAAAATTATTTCGTTATAGAACAGCTGGAAAAAGGATGGCCAAGTTCAAAACCTAAAGCAAGAAAAAAGAAAGCTAAAAAGAAATTTTGGTCTAGACTCAGAAGAAGGTCCTTTAAAGAAAAGATGCCATTTAGTGGGTACGAATATTAATCAAGGAAATTTTAATAATATAAAACATAAAGAGATGAAAGATATTGATGAGAAAAATGGCGGAAGCTACTGGGACAAAAAAGGAAAATACCAAGAACTTCATAGTAAGTACTACAAGAAATTGGTACCAGGTTCTGGAGAAGCAACTTCTTCTCATGGTGAATTATTAAGAATGGTTAATAGATTATACTATGATGTTTATAATAATGGACTTTGTAATGATAAAACTGAAGAAGTAGATTATATATTAAAAAATGTAAATAAATTTTCTCAATATGCTCCAAGTATACAACTTGGGTATATTTTAAATATATTAAATGAATATGTTTTAATAAACTCAACAACATGTTTAGATTGTCACGGAACAGGAGAAATTGAAGTTGAAGTTTCTTGCAACGCTGGTTGTGATAATGGAATTCATACCTGTAATTGTGGTGGAGATGAAAATTGTTCCTGGTGTTCTGGGAAAGGTGAATATGATTGTAATGAATGTGACGGAGATGGATTTACAAGAGAAATGGAAGACTGTGGAAGTTGTCAGGATACAACTGATGAGAAACTTATAAACTCATTGAGTTTTGACTTACTAGTTGACGCTATTGTTCTTTATGTAGATTCAATTGAAACTTTAGTAAAAGAAGAAACGTATAATGTAAAAAAGGAAAAAGAAAGTAT
>Ga0307992_1000539_pt1 | contig 24083 bp, 14 predicted proteins | sample EllFjometagen133_FD_203162 | JGI IMG/M metagenome (GOLD analysis project Ga0307992, IMG submission 203162) | Marine microbial communities from Ellis Fjord, Antarctic Ocean - #133 | ecosystem: Environmental > Aquatic > Marine > Unclassified | place: Southern Ocean | collected 2014-10-08
TAATTAAAACTGCAACCAAACCATATACGCCAGTTAATGTAATAATAACAATATCAAACCAATTTTCTTTATAATTGAATTGTTTTTTTCTTTTTATTATAAAAAATATTATTAATGAAAGTGCGATACCTATTAGGCCAAATAAATAATTGATATTAATATTAAAATTGATATATTGTGTATTAGAAGATTGGGTATTAATGTCAAATAAGAAAAGAGATCTTTCTATTTTCCCTGCAATAGTATTTTCTTTTGGTGTAGAGATTATTTCGAATTTATCAACAAAATTATAATTTTTATCAGTTACAACACTGATAGATTTTTCATTATCAGAAAAGTTTATAGTTCTAAATAATGGATCTGCAATAAATATAAATTTCATTTTATCTGAATCGTAATTTTGAATAGGCAGTTTAATTAATTTATAATTTTCATAAGTGATCAAATAAACATCATTAGAGTTTGTAAACAATAAACCGTAAAATTCTTTTCTTGAATTTTCTTGAATAAAAATCCTTTTAATATCCAAATCATTAGGAATTGATGTTTTTTTGCAAAATGGTTTCCCTTTGATCTTTTTTAGGTGATATGTATTATTTTCATTATCAACAATGAAATATCCTTCGTCAAATGATTTACGAGTTGTTGGATTTCCGAAAATGAATTTGTCCGGAAATTTGAATCCTGCCTCTTTCATTGCGTTAGTAAACATTTCAGACATATCTTCAATAACTTTATTAGAATCAGGATCAATAAATTCTATTCTATCTGTTATTCTAAAGAATTCATCGGGCATTGACAATCTTGAATATTTTGATTGTGATTCAATTAATGGCCATAATTGGATAAGTGGATCGTGAAAATCTTTTGAGTTTATTCTCAACATTTGCATTTCAGCTTTTACCTTTTTTTTATCAAATTCAAAAGCTTTAACACTATCTGGTAATATTCCCCATTTTGCAAGATCATTATAATAGAAGAATGGTAAAGTAATTCGAAATTCTCTATCTGTAATTGTATTTCCAACAGAATCGTAATATTTTGAACCAGTTAGCCGATTCCATTGCCTATAAACAAAATCATCTTTGAGTGGACTGTAGTAGATTGATGGACTTCCAACACTTTTCTGAAAAATCATCCAATAAAAATTTGGCAAGTAAACAGCAGCTACAATAATTATTAATAAAATGATTATATATCTTGATAATTTAGTTAACATTTTTTTACCTTTATTTTAATTTATTCCTTTTCTAAATCTGTGTCCGGGGAAAAGCACCATTAATGGAAAGAAAACGATGATTAATACGTATTTCCATATTGAAAATTGATATTCATTATATCCACCCTCCATAAATAGCAATTTTAAAAAAGCAAATGCAATGATTATCAATATGATTCTGTATTTCCAAGAGGGCTCAAGTATTATTGTTGAAGTTAGAAAGTAAATTGCAATGCCTCCTAATAACCACGGGAAAATTGTAAAAAGCATACTTTGAACAATTTCTGTAGGATAATATATGTAGCTTATTTCAACAAGTCCTCCAATGATTATCGCTAAATTAACAATAAGGAGGGAAAAACCAATAAATGTCATAGATAGCAGTAATTTTTTTTCAGAGATTGGCAAATGATATGAAAGTCGCATTCTGTTTTTACTCATTTCAGGTACAAATTGAAGTATCGAGATCACAGCACCAATTATCAGTGGAAAATATTTGAATATCTCATAATACAACATTTTGCATTGAACAATATAACGCCAGTTTTTAAATGCTGTCATCAGCTCAATATAATGGCGCACTTCTAATTGAATATAGATCAGTGTAATAAAAACTGCAAGAAAACTAATAATTACAACCCAACGAGTTTTTATCCATTCTTTATAAATAATTGATTTAAACATAATTTCCTCTTAATATTTTCCGGTTAATCCGATAAATGCCTCTTCTAATCCTAAAGGTATTTCCTTTATTTTATCTAATGAAACATTTTTTAATGTTAAGTAATTTTTTATTTGAGTAATGTCTTCAAAAGAATACAAGTTAACCTTGTTTTTAATTGTCTCAATATTACTAATTGTATTATCAGCTTCCAAATTGTCAGTAGTAGTAGATCTTTGTAATTGATAGCAATGGAATGATTCTTTAAAATTTTTGAGTGATGTATGAAGTAAAAGTTTTTGGTATCCCATAATAATAGCATCATCAATTATTTTTTCCATATCCTGAATAATGTGTGAAGTCATTAAAACAGTTTTCTCACTTGTAGAAACAAATTCTTTCAAATAATCAATAAATAATGATCTATAACCAGGGTCCAATCCCATTGAGTAATCATCTAAAATCATCAGTTCAGGATCTTGAGCGAAAATCAATCCCAATACGACCTGAGATCGTTGTCCACAAGACATATTTGATATTCTATGATTTTCTGATAAGTGTAATTTGTTTACCAATTCATAATAGTAATCCTTTTTCCAATTAGCGAAGAAGTTAGAATAAAATTTTTCCACTTGTTTGATTGTCATAAAATCGTAAGCAATATGGCCTTCGTGTAACAATCCGATTTTTGCTCTTGTTTTAGGAGAAATTTTATGTGAATCTTCGCCTAATACCTTACAAACACCACTTGTTGGTCTTAAAAATCCCATCAAAATATTAATGGTCGTTGTTTTTCCCATCCCATTTTTCCCAAGGATACCGAAAATACGTCCTTTTTCAACTGATAAATTTAGATTATTTAGGACTAATTTGTTTCCGTATTTATGCGTAAGATTTTTTAATTCTATTACATTTTCCATTTTTTTGTTTTTTCCCTTTCTGCCATTGGACAGATATATTACAAAAATTCAAATTAACTAAGTATAAGTTTAATAAATATTATTTTTGAAAGCAAATAAAAAAACATTTGCTTTAGTGATTATTTTTTAATAAACTTAATAGATTATATGAATAATAGAATAAAATAGTTCAAAAAAAAGAAAAGAAAAAAATGAAAAAAATGAAAATATTATTATTTGTAATACTTATAAATTTGAGTTTTATAAGTTTAGTTTCTGCAAAAGATGCAAAGATCAGAGGTACCGTCTTAACTCAATTAAAAAATGAACCAATAACAAATGCTTTAATCGTGTTAGAAGATTCAAATAATGACGATTTTAAAATGGAATCTATGACTGATGAAAATGGATTTTTTGAAATGCGTCATGTAAAAATGGGTACATATAAGATTGCAGCTTTGAAAGATGGTTTTTTTAGTAATAGTTTATTTGATTTAAAAATTAAAAGCGGTGAAACTTATAAGGTAAAAATAAAGTTAATTAAATGTAAAAAAAGAGGTGATCTTGAATATTGTTTTATGATCGGTGGCATTGAAGTTTCTGCTTTAGAAAAATCTGTTATACCAACTGATGTTACAACTACACGCAAAATTACTTCCGGTGAAATTGAACATATGCAAGCATCAAGTTTAGGTGATGTTTTATCGTTAGTTCCGGGGGTAGAGAAATCAAATAATCCCGGTTTGTCTAAATCAAGTAAAGTTGGTTTAAGATCTGTCTCCGTTACAGGTACAGAGGGAATAATGGAATCTTATGGAAGCACCGTTATTGTGGATGAAAATATAATGACAGATGATGGTAGTGCTACTGCAGAAGGGAAAGGAGGTATAGATCTCAGAACAATTCCAGCGGATAATATTGAATCAGTTGAAGTGATTACAGGAATACCATCTGTTGAATATGGGAATTTTGCAAACGGAATTATAAAAGTAAAAACAAAATCTGGATCGGTATCACCGAAATTCAAAGCAAAAATGAATCCTGATACTAAAACAGTAAGTTTCAGTAATGGACATAAACTCAGCAAAACTGTTTTAGATTACCATTTAAATTATGGGTATAGTGAGAGAAATTTGCGCATAGATGGGGATGAGTATCACAGGTTTTATGTTAAGGGAGCATATTCTACGGATGAGCTTTTTAAGAAGTTAAATATTAAAATGAATTCAAGTTTTATCCAGACACTTAATAATGAAGAAGCAATCGGTCCGTGGAAAACAAGAAATTATGATCATGGTTATAGAGCTATGGGAAATTTATCGGCAAAATATGAGAAATCAGAGAATACAAAATTTAATTCATATTTAGGTGTTAATCTTCATAATCAAAAAGAATATAAAGAAAAATGGGTTAATGATCAAATAATAGTTGATAAAGATACGACTTTTTATGACACAACAGGAACAGGCGAAATAATAGAAAATGATACAACAATCAAAATTATGGAACCGGGTTACATTGGTAAAAAAAGTGTAATTGGCCAAAGTTGGTCAATTAATGGCAAAATACAAGGAAGATTTAAAAGACAAATTGGTTCATTGAATAATAATATTTTAACTGGATTAGTGGTAGATTATGATACTGATGTTGGGCAAGGATTAACGCTTAATTCTACAAGAAATTACTATGGATTTTATTCTGGAAAAAGATCATATTCTTTCGATGATTATGATGATCTTACATCTTTAGGTGCTTATGTTGAAGATAATATAGAAGGTAAAATATTTAAGTTAAAATATAACCTAATGTTAGGTTTGAGGTATGATGTTTTTAATCCGACGGGAATTTCATTATTTAAAGATGATAACATTTTATTTAAAACAAAACATGGTGATTTTTTATGTCCTCGTTTTAATTTTCGTTTAGCATTTTCTGATAATTTTAAAATAAGGTTTGGTGCCGGAAAAAGTGCAAAGTCAATTTCTTTAGCATATATTTATGATGCACCTGATTATCTTGAATATTTAGAAAACGATTCTACAATAACAGAAATTCAGCAGCAAGATAATCCTAATCTTCAGGCATATACAACGAATAAATATGAGGCTTCTATAGATTGGAAACCTTTTGAGTTGGTTGGAATGTCTCTTACGGCATATCATAATGAATCCGATAACAGGCCTTCCGGACAAACTTATCCTTGGGGATATGAAACAAATCCGGATACAATTACTTCCAGTGCATATTCAATTTATCATAATATTGGATGGCATAAATCAAATGGTATTGAGTTTACATTGCGAACTAAACGAATTAAAAATGTAAAATATAAGTTGAATGTAACTTATCGCTATAGTGAAAGGGGCAGAAGTGGTTTAGCTTATGATAGTAGTCCGGACACTTCTTGGGAACAGATTTGGTATATTCCTTCAACCAGTTGGAGAGAAAAAGTTATTATTGATAATCAATTTAGTTTTGTTAGTAAGAGATTAGGTGTTTGGGTTACTCTTGATGTCCAATATATTCCACTTTATCAATATCAAACAGAATATCATGGAAATTCAAGAGAATATTATGATGAGCAATACGATGTAACTTATATTCAATATCAGGGAATGGCCAATTATTGGGATAATAAAATAATTGATTATGATAGTCATTGGAAAGCCGATTTAAGAATTACAAAATCGTTGACACAAAACACAGAATTATCATTGTATATAAATAATTTATTTGATGATAGGGGTGAATCTGTTCACAAATATCTTGATTCTATAAGCGAATTAAATCCAGACATTTTTTATGGATTAGAAATAAGTGCTCAGTTTTAATTATACCAACAAGGTTTGTAAAGGAATCAATAATGAAAAAAAATAGTTTTATAAACATCATATCATTTTTGATAATTTTAATTTTGATCTTTGGTTGTTTAGATAAACAGAGTATGCCATTAACTTATGATGGGAAAATGGATATTACTTTCCAAGTATGGTATGATATTGATTCTCTTAATGACGGAGCAAAATTATCATCTATACCTGTAGAGATATTTACTTATGCTTACGAAGGATGTGCTTATAGTGATTCTACAGATTCTAACGGAATAGTAATTTTTGAAGATATTCCGTGGAGTGAATACAATGTTAATATTAATTCAGAAATAATTGTAGATTATGGAACTTTTATTGATACTATGCCAATTGTTGCGGCAGGAATTTATTATCCGGATAGTAGTGTAAATACAATAGATACAGTAAATATTCTATGTGGTGGTTCGGAAAAGGGTTTGAAAATAAATGAAATATATTCAGTTGGACCGCCAAATAATTTTTTCTATTTTTATGATCAATATGTTGAGTTATATAACTCGTCTTCAGAAACGAAATATTTAGACGGAATGGTTTTTTGTCGAATGTCAAATACAATAGATAATATAACATATATTTTTCAATTCCCAGGTGAACCATTGGTTGGAACGGAATATCCGGTAGAACCGGGACAATTTGTTGTTTTGGCTCAAGATGCATATAATCATAAAGATTTAATATTTAATGGCAAAGTAAGTATAGATCTTTCTGTAGCTGATTGGGAATTTAGGAATAGCGCTGATCTGGGTGATTGGGATGATCCGAATGTCCCGAATTTAGAAAATATTGAAGTTGGAAACCATGTAGATTTTATGATAAATTTGACTTCGGATGTTGTAATACTTGCCGATGGAAGTGATATAGATTATTTAGATGGATTAGATAGTGCATCAATTATAGATGGGGTCGAATATAGTAGTTCTTCTACTCATATAAAAGATATCGAAAATTTTGTTGATAGAGGTTTTGGTGGTGTTGGTTTGCAAAAATACAGTGGACAATCATTGGAGAGAAAAACACCCGGTTTTGATACTGACAATTCCACTATTGATTTTGAAGTTATTCCAGCTCCAACTATTGGATATCAACATGAATAATATAATTAACAAAATCAGCTTTAGAAATATTATTTTGTTACTACTTGGTTTAATTTTAATTGTTGGCTGTTTGGACAATAAAAATATGCCATCTATTTATGATGGAGAAATGGATATTACATTTCAAGTGTGGTATGATATTGATTCTCTTAATGACGAGGCAAAATTATCATCTATACCTGTAGAGATATTTACTTATGCTTACGAAGGTTGTGCTTATAGTGATTCTACAGATTCTAACGGAATAGTAATTTTTGAAGATATTCCGTGGAATGAATACAATGTTAATATTAATTCAGAAATAATTATAGATTATGGAACTTTTATTGATACTATGCCAATCGTTGCGGCAAAAATTTACAATCCGGATAGTAGCATAAATACAATAGATACAGTAAATATTTTATGTGGTGGTGCTGGGAAAGGTTTAAAGATAAATGAGCTATACACGGTCGGTCCGCCAAACAATATGTATTATTATTCTGATCAATATTTTGAACTATATAATTCTTCTGAAGATATCGTTTACCTTGACGGAATGCTTTTTGTTAGGATTTATAAGATGTTGGCGTGGGCATCTTCAATATTTCAATTTCCGGGAGAACCCCTAACAGGGCGGGAATATCCGGTGCCGCCAGGCTCCTTTGTTATAGTTGCAAAAGATGCTTTTGATCACCGTAAAGTTGTGCCTGTCAGTATTAATCTTTCAGATGCAGATTGGGAATTTAAAAACAGTGCCGACCTTGGTGATTGGGATGATCCTGATGTTCCGAATTTGGAAAATATTGAAGTTGGTTGTCACCTTGATTTTGGAATAGGTCTTAGTTCGGATGTTATTCTTATAACTGATGGTAGCGACTTAAACTATCTTGACGGTATTGCTATAGAATCGGTTATCGATGGTGTGGAGTATTCATCATATTCAACACATTTGAAAGACATAGAAAAAGAAATTGATAGAGGATTTGGCGGTGTTGGGTTGATTAAGTACAGCGGACAATCATTAGAGAGAAAAGCACCGGGTTTTGATACTGATAATTCTACAATTGATTTTGAAGTTATTCCAGCTCCAACTATTGGATATCAACATGAATAATATAATTAACAAAATCAGCTTTAGAAATATTATTTTGTTACTACTTGGTTTAATTTTAATTATTGGCTGCTTGGACAATAAAAATATGCCATCTATTTATGATGGGAAAATGGATATTACTTTCCAAGTGTGGTATGATATTGATTCTCTTAATGACGAGGCAAAATTATCATCTATACCTGTAGAGATATTTACTTATGCTTACGAAGGATGTGCTTATAGTGATTCTACAGATTCTAACGGAATAGTAATTTTTGAAGATATTCCGTGGAGTGAATACAATGTTAATATTAATTCAGAAATATTTGTTGATTATGGAACTTTTATTGATACGATGCCTATAGTTGCGGCAAAAATTTACAATCCGGATAGTAGCATAAATACAATAGATACAGTAAATATTTTATGTGGTGGCTCGGAAAAAGGTTTGAAAATAAATGAAATATATACAGTTGGACCGCCAAATAATTTTTTCTATTTTTATGATCAATATTTTGAATTATATAACTCATCTTCTGAGACGAAATATCTTGATGGAATGGTTTTTTGTCGAATGTGGACATCTATTTTAGAAGTTACTACAATTTTTCAATTTCCCGGTGAGCCATTGGTTGGAACGGAATATCCGGTAGAACCGGGAGAATTTGTTGTTTTGGCTCAAGATGCTTATGATCATAAAGATTTAATATTTAATGGCAAAGTAAGTATAGATCTTACTGTAGCTGATTGGGAATTTGTAAATAGTGCTGATTATGGTGATTGGAATAATCCGGATGTTCCGAATTTAGATAATATTGAGGTGGGTCACCATCTGGATTTTATGGTAGGACTGAGTGCAGATGTGTTAATACTTGCCGACGGTAGTGATTTAAATTATCTTGATGGATTAGATAGAGAGTCGGTTGTTGATGGAGTCGAATATAGTAGTTATTCCGGACATATAAAAGATATTGAAAGTTTCGTTGATAGAGGTTTTGGTGGTGTTGGTTTGCAAAAGTACAGCGGTCAATCATTAGAAAGAAAAGCCCCAGGGTTCGATACTGATAATTCTACAATTGATTTTGAAATTATTTCTGCTCCAACTGTTGGATATCAACATGAATAAATTTTTAAAAAACAAATTATGAAAGAGAAAAAACATGAAATTAATTAAAATTAAAAACGCAAAAATAGTAAAAATATTCATAATATTTTTGATAAGTATTACGGGTTTATATTCTTTTGAGAATCAATTGTTTTCAGATGATTCAAAATATAATCTGTTCAATTCGCAGATTTCACTCTATTCAATTAGTAATAACCCGGCATTGTTCAAAATATCTTTTAATGAAAATCTTATGAAATATTCTCTAACTGGCATTAAGATAAACAATTTTTTTCATCGTAAATATTCTCCAGAAAAAGAACAAAATATTAATTTTGAAGTCATTACTTCTAAAATATTAAATAATAATTCTACTATTGCCTCAATTATAAAATATGATCAAGATTACAAATTGGATATGAAACACTCATTAGAAAAAGATTTTTATGGTCATTACTTTTCATATTCTGATACTACTACAGGAAATACGGAATATTCCGGACCAAAATTACAATTTTTATATGATTATTCCATAAATGATAAAGTATTTTTTGGCATAAAAGGAAATTATGGGGTGGAGCAGGGTTTAAAAGATGTTTACACACAATGTGAAACTATTTTAAGAAATTTGGATGTGTCTTTTGGTGCCGGCTTGCAATCTATAGATAAGTCAACTGTGATCGGAGGTTATATTCGGTATTTAGATAGACAAGCAAAATATACAGCTGTAAAAGAATTTACTGATGCACTTGTGAGAACATATTTTGGATATAATATTTTTAGACCTGAAAATCCTCGTAGTTCAAATCACAAAACCGATAATCAAAAAGGAATAAATTATAGTTTACAATTTTATAAAAAAGTAAATAATTTAAAGTTAATTTTTAATGGGAATTATGGCTATACTACAAATAATATTGAGACAGGAAGTTCATCAAGGCCAGTAAATGTGGCATATTGGCAGAGAGAAGGCGGGAAATATTCAGGTGATATTATATATAACATTAATAGTGGAAAAAGTAGTTTTCAATTTGGCTATACGTATAAAAAATTCGAAGACTGGGCAGAAAATCCTCACTATAATACAATCGTAATTACAAATAAAGAGACAACACATAAATTCAGTTCGTCACTTTATCTATTGCCTAATATGTTAACGAAATTTTCCGTTAATGGAATGATAGAAATGGTTGATCAAAATTATAATGAATATGTGAAATTATTTGAATATAATTCGGACCATACAAATTGGAAAATTGATTCTCGTTTTGAGATATTTTTAACTGAATCATTGAACTGGAGTGTAAATGGTGCTTATGGAAAATTCAAACCTCATTTTACTTGGAATATTGATTATTTTAATGAAATAAATATTGGTTCTGGAATTGAAAGATATTTTAGATTCGGTTATCTTAAAATTGATGGAATGTATAAAAAATATACTCCAAATACTGACGATAAAGAGATCAATGAATATCAAATTAGTTTATCTTTACGAAGATAGAAAATATAATTTAAATAATTGTTATTGAATATCTAAAAGAAATAATTAAAAACAATTAAGTGAAAATTAAGAAATTAATTAAGTGGTAATGGTAAAAAACAATTTTTCTAAAAAAAACTTGCAATTAAATGAATGTTTTTTTACATTATATATAAATGTGTGAAATTTTAAAAAAAGGAGGATTTCATGAAAAAATTATTAATGTTTTTAGTTACTCTGTTTGTAGTAACTGCATTAGTTTTCGGACAGACTTGGGAGGTCAAAAAGGAAAGTTTAGACATTCCTGTTTTTTCGGATGCATTCTTTTTGGATGCTAACACCGGTTGGCTGGTACTAGAAGATAATCGCATCGATCAAACAACTAATGGTGGTGATGATTGGCTAACGCTAAAGGTAGATGATGTAAGTGGTAATGCCTGGGAAAAAGTTGAATTTATTGATGCAAATACTGGATATGCTTGTGGTGATGATGGTTTGATTTACAAAACAACTAATGGCGGAACTGATTGGACAGAAGTTGGCGATACTGCTAATTATACTGAAAATTTAAAAGGGCTTTCTGTTGTTGATGCAAATACTGTTTACTGTGCAGGGAAAGATACACTTGTATTGAAAACAGTAAATAGTGGAGCAGATTGGACATATCAAACAAGTATCGATGCAGCGTCATTTAATGGTGAAGATATCGATGGTGGAATTAGTTTTATTAATGCTGATACCGGTGTAGTAATTTCTGACGGAAATACCGGCTCTACTTGGTACACTCATGATGGTGGAACTACTTGGACTTTTAAAGAAGTAGCAAGTTTATTTCCTCCTGGAACTATTAGTAAAAGATTATATGGTGTTTCGTCTGCAGGTTCTACTTTTGCCGTGGTTAGTTACCATAATTGTATTTTTCTTTCTATTGATGGTGGTGCTTCTTATACCAGATCAGGTGATTTTACTTATGGTTATGAACAATCTCGTGCTGTTGATGTAATCGATGATAATACAATTATTGTAACTGGAACTGATGGTCACACTGTAAAAACAACAAATGCTGGAACAAGCTGGGATACTTTAAAAGTTGGCACCGGACAAACTGCAACTTCTGTTAATTTTACTGATGTTGATAATGGTTATGTTTTTGCTGGCTCAGGACAATGGTTTAAGACAATAGATGGCGGAGCAAATTGGGCACCACTTAATGACTGGCCTTCATTAGGTTTTTGGGGACTTGCTTTACCGGAAGATGATAAAATTGTGTTGACTGCTTATTCTGGTGGAGAAATGACAGTTAGTACAGATGGTGGAACTACATGGAGTTATCCAACAAATTTGGCAACAGGTACACCTGAAAGTATGTATGAATGTGAATTTATTGATGCTAATAATGGCCTTATAGGTGGGAGTTATGGGCAAATTTTTCGAACTACAAATGGTGGCACTTCGTATGCATTTACAGATAATCCAATGGCACAAGCAACAAATAAACATGTAAATTCAATTCATTATCTTGATGCAGATATTGTTTTAGCAGGTGGTTCAAGTGGATATATTTTAAAATCGGTTGATGGTGGACAAAATTGGACTGAATTAGAAAATGAGGGTAGTAAGACGGTTTATGATATATGGCCAATATCAAGCACATTGGTTCTTGCAAGTGCAAGTAGCGGTCAAATATATGTCTCGAATACTGCTATTGATAGTTTTTCTACAATGGAAGATTATGGGTCAATGAGTATGCGTGCTGTTGAATTTAGAGGAGATGTCGGAATCGTTGTTGCAAGCTCTGGACATATATATACAACTTCTCCAACTGCTGTTGCTAATGGTGATTCGCTTGTGGAGGTTTTTGTTGAACCTGAGGGCGATGATTTTTATGATGTTGAATTTATTAATGATTTTCTTGTATATGTAGTAGGGGAACATGGAAAAATTTACAAATCAGTAGATGCTGGAGAAAATTGGACACAAGAAATTAGTCCTACAACAGAAACATTAGATAAGGTTCGTTATCGTAATGAAAGATTATTTGCAATTGGGAAAGGTGGTACTATTCTACTTAATAATTTGGGTTCATTAAGTATAAATTCAGATTTATACATTAACGAATTTCTTGCAAGTAACGACGCATCAGCAACAGATGAAAACGGTAATTATGATGATTTTATTGAAATCTATAATGCAGGTGCATCTGCCGTTGATATTGGTGGAATGTATATTACAGATGATTTATCAGATCCTACTAATCACCTAATTCCTGATACAAATTCAACTGCTACAACAATAGCAGCTGGTGGATATCTCGTTATTTGGGCTGATAAAGAATCAGAGCAAGGTATTTTACATGCAGAAATTAAACTAAGTGGTGATGGCGAACAGATTGGATTATTTCAAATTATTGGTGATAAAGCTGATTTTGTTGATTCATTAACTTATGGTGAGCAAATTACAGATACATCTTGTGGTCGTTATCCTGATGGTTCTGCTACTTGGGTGCAAATGTTACCAACACCAGCCGCATCAAATACTGGTGAAGTTGCAATAAGAGAAGATATTGTTGGAATACCTGCTTCTTTTAAAGTACATCAAAATTATCCTAACCCGTTCAATCCAACTACAGAAATAAATTTTGATATACCTAAAGCAACTAATGTAACAATTTCTATTTACAATGTATTGGGTCAAAAAGTAACTACACTTGTTGATTCACATTTTGAAGCCGGTTATTATAATGCCGTTTGGAATGCAACTAATGATTTTGGTAGTTCAGTCGCAAGTGGAATCTATATTTACAAAGTGCAGACGAATAAAAATGTAGATGTAAAACGAATGGTATATTTGAAATAATGTTTTGTAAAAAAATCATTATTTGAATATAAATAAAATGGGGATATTGAAAGATATATTCCCATTTTTTTAAAAATTATTTACAATGTGTATAAAAATTAAATTAGAGAATGTATTTTATAATATTAATTTTAAAGTGGAATTATTATGAACAAAAATTTATTAAGAAATAAAATTAGACCGCTATTTCAGTTTTCAATTCTTGGCATTATTTTTTATTTATTAGCAAGAAAAATATTGACATCTGGTTTTGTGGTTGATTTTGAAAAATTTTGTCCTTTTGGTGGCTTATTATCTCTGGGAAGCAAATTGTGGCTCGGTTCGTTATCTTGTAGTATGAGTGAAGTAGCAATATTTATGGGAATTGCGCTCGCCGTTGGTGTAATGTTTTTTGGGAAGTTGTTTTGCAGTTATATATGTCCAATCGGCACGGTTATTGAATGGTTAAATAAAATTGGTGATAAACTAAAAATATCTTTTACTTTAAAAGGAGTTTTTGATAGAATTTTACGACTTGGTAAGTATGTATTGTTATTTTTTGCAGCCTATTTTACAATTACTTCAAGTGAGTTATGGTGTAAAAAGTTTGATCCATATTATGGTTTAGTTAGTGGCTTTGATCATGATATTGTTCTTTGGTGGAGTTTAACTGCTATTTTTATAGTATTAATATTATCTGTAATAATAAAATTTTTCTGGTGCAAATATGTTTGCCCATTATCAGCTTTATCTAATATTTTATCAAACTTTATTATCACAATTCCAATTGTTATTATTTATTTGATAATCAGATGGATTGGTATTGATTTGAACATTTTATGGTTGATTTTGGCACTTACTGCATCGGGAGCAATTACCGAAATATTTAGATTTAAATTTCTATCTGTTTCACCATTTAAGATAAAATTAGATAAGAATTATTGCACACAATGTAAAATTTGCGATACTAAATGCCCACAAGGAATTGAAGTTAGTAAATATGAAACAGTTGATCATCCGGATTGTAATTTATGTATGGAATGTGTAAACAATTGTAAAGTTGATAATAGTATCAAATTATGGAAATTTAAATCGCCATATATTGCACCGATAGTTGTTGTTGTATTGATAGTTGTAGGAATGATTTTTGCAAAGAATTTTGAATTTTTTACTCTTTCAGAAAGATGGGGTGGATATGATTCGTTAACGACTGTTTCACAGCTAAAAATGGAAGATATGAAATCTGTAAAATGCTGGGGAACTGCAAATTCATTGGCCAACAAGTTGATGAGAAAAAAGGGAATTGTTGGATTAGATGCTTGGGCAAGTTCGCATAACATTAGTATTTATTATGATACTCGTATTATAGATAAAAAAGGTGTAAAAGAAGCAATTTTTAATCCTGAAAAATTCAAATTGCGATTAGCAAAGAAAGACAGTATCCCCGAAAAACTTGCAATTTTTGAAATTGGTGTTGACGGATTATTTGACACTTATGATAATTATGATTTAATTAGAATGTTAAAAACAAATTCAGCAATATATGGTTTTTCTACGAATTTTGGTGAGCCGGTAATTGTAAAAATTGTATTTATTCCTGAAAAAATCACCTCAAGTGAAATTATTGAAATAATTAAACAGGATACTTATATTAATAAAACTAAGGATGGAGAACAAGAAATTGATGTAGATTTCGATTGTAAAAATGAAGGGAAAATTATTCGAGAAATCAATTACGAAACATTTGTTAATGAATATTTTTCTGGATTTGATATGAAGTTTAATAAATATAGTTCGTATTCAATGGAATCACTAAAAATATTTGAGATTGGATTTCCAATGGCGGAAAGGTTAAAAAGTCGTCTAAATTATCTAACAAGTCATATTTCATTTTTTGATGGGACCGTCAGAGTAAGAACTGTTTTTACGAATAGACCTGTTTTACAAGTTTATTTTGATCCTTCACAAGTTACTGCAAAAGAAATTCACGACAGGATTTTAGAGCCGGAATTGCAACTTTTTGTAGGAGCAGATAAACCACCGAAAATAGTTAAAAATATTTTTAAGTTTGCAGGTAAACCGATTGTCAAAGAAGCAAAATAGGACATTAATTAATAAGAAGTCAAAATAATGATGTTGTTTTTATCTTCTTATTATAATTGTAGCGAAAATGTATTATATTAAAAAATTATTATTAATTTTATTTATCATATCACAAATTTATGCAGTGAATTATCATGCTGTGGTAAAGGGTAAAATTGTAGATGAAAAAGGAAAACCATTAGCAGGTGCAAATGTAATATTAAAAAATAAATTAATCGGAACTGCAAGTGATAAAGACGGATATTATTATATTAAATCAAGCGAAGGAATAGACACGTTAGAAATTACATTTATTGGATATAATAAAATTACAAAGATAGTTAGATTAAACAATAAATTTCCTTTGGTGAAAAATTATAAAATGGTTCTTGAGTATTTCCAGATTGGTGGTATTACTGTAGTTGCGGAGAAAGAATTATTGCAATCGTATGCTGAGAGTAAGACACTCATAAATTCAGGAGAAATAGAACATATACAGGCAAGTAGTTTAAGTGATGTTATGCAACTTGTACCAGGGCAAAAATTTGAAAACCCTGGTTTGCAAAGTAAAAAACAAGCATCAATAAGAACAAAGGCAAGTGATAATTCTGCGGAAACAAATGTGAGTTTTGGGACTCAAATTATTTTAGATGGTGTGCCTGTTTCTAATAATGCTAATATGCAAATTGATACAAGGACAACGACAAGCTCTGGAGAATTATTGACTACCGAAAATTCCGGTATAGATTTACGACAAATTCCCGCAGATAATATTGAAGAAGTAGAAGTGATAAGAGGGATTCCATCATCAAAATATGGAGATCTTACATCGGGGATAGTAAAAGTAAAAACAAAGTCAGAAATAGATTATCATCGGATGAAGTATAAATATAATTTCAAAAATCAAGAAATTAATTTTAGTGGTGGATTTAAATTTTTTGAACAACATTTAGATTATAACTTTAATTATGCACATAGCGTTAGAGATGTAAGAATTCCCGACAATAACTATTCAAGAGTAGCAGGACAATTAACACTTACAAATCGTTTGTTTAATAATAAATATAGAATGAGCAATAGAGTATATTATACCCGTTCGTTTGATGAACATGATTTACGAGAAGGCGATTTGATGTTGTCAGAGAAGTATAATAAAGATTATATTTTGAGATTTGTTCACAATAGCAAATATATTATTACAAAAGATCAAAAGATAGATTTTACTTATTCATTTTTCTCAAATAATCAAAATTCATTTGTGAAGCGTCTTGTAACTGTAGATAATACGTATATCACTGATATGATGACAAATGGAACTAAAGAAGGAGAGTATGTACAACATTATTTATCAGAATTAAGTGTGAAAGGTAGGGCGTGTAATAGTTATACGAATGTTGAATATACTAATGCTTTGGAATATTTTTTAAATCATAAAATTTCATTTGGAATGACTTTAAAAAAAGAATTCAACAATGGTGATGGACGAATTTATGATATAAATAAACCACCAAGAATTAATGATAATAAAAGAGAACGCCCAAGAAAATATGATGATATCCCAGCATTAACAACGAGTAGTTTATATTTTGAAAATAAAATTCAAGATAAGAATGAGAAATATTATCAATTAAATTTAGGAATACGATATGATTCTTATGGACAGGATAAATTTTTTAGTAATGATCATGGGGAATATTTTAGCCCGCGTATTAACTTAATTCTCTTTTTTGGTGGGAATACTCAATTGCGAATCGGTTATGGAGAAACATCAAAATCACCATCTCTTTCAATGTTATATCCGAACGATCTATATTATGATATAGATGATGTTAATGAATATAATGATGTAGATTCTTTAAGAAGAGTAATTGTTTCTACTTATGTTTACAGCAAAAATAATCCTGATTTGGAGGCGAGTAAACAAATAAAAAGAGAAATTAGTTTGGATCAAAAAATAAATAATGTAGGATTAAGTATTACAGGATATTATAATAACACTTATAATGGATTCGCAAGCTCAAAAATTATTCCTATTTTTCAATATAGATATGATTATCCAAATTGGCCAGATGTAACTGGTAAATCTATTAGAGATTCTGTTTTTACAACTTTTAGTATATATGAAAATTCTTTGAGTACAATTTCAAAAGGATTGGAAATGTCTATGCAAACAAAGCGTCTGAAATTTTTAGATATGAAATTAAGAATTGAAGCCGCTTACAATAATACAAATAGCTATAAAAAAAATACTTATGAATATGCATCAATTTTTCGTACAGATAGTACTTATGTAAATAATATTAAACCATTTTGGAATCCAATAAATATGGTATCCGAAGATTTAATTATTAATTATAAAATTGATTTTATGTTAAAAGAATTCGGTGCTTGGGTAACAATTATGGCACAGCAAGTTGTTTTTGAAAAAGATTGGTATGTGAATTTAGATGATTCTCTTGCCGTAGGTTATATAAATGATCATGGCAAATCTACAATTTTTTCATCATCTGAAAGGAATGGAAATATTAGTTCAATTTTTAAAAGAGTGAAGCCATCTTATGTATATGAGGTTGAGAATAGAAAAAATATTTGGGTTTTTAATTTGCGAGTTAGTAAATCAATTTTCAAAGGTTCAGAAGTGTCATTTTATGTAAACAATATTATTAATTCACATCCTTTATATAGAAGAAAGAGAACACCAACCGAATCATATACAAAAGAAAATCCTGATTTGTATTTTGGAATAGAATTTAGTAGTAAAATTGATGAGTTATTTAAATGAAAAAAATCAACATAAAAAATATTCTATTATTTTTCATAATTACGGTTGTTTTTTTATCTTGTGACGAAGATATTATTAAACCGAATTCAATGAGATTTACTTTAAAAATAGAAGTAATTGATACTTCAATATTTACTAAAACATTGTCCGGTGATTCATTAGTGAGTAATGCGAATGTTTATATAAATTCCATTTCTTATTCGGAACAAAAAGAATCATTAACAGATTCAAATGGAATAGCAATTTTTGAAAATATATTACCTGACAATTACAGTATAACGATTTCAAAAAATATTTCTGAAGAAGAAGGAATGCAGGTTAACGGTAATTTTGTGAGATGGGTTTTAAGTAATCAAATTCAAGATACAATGTTGTTTGATAACACAGATAAAGAAATTTTAATAAAAACAATTCTTAAACTTTCAAAACCGGGATCACTAATATTTAGTGAAATATATTATAATGGATCGCCGGCGAATCCAGTTCCTTATTATTTTCATGACCAATTTACAGAATTATATAATAACTCATCAGATACAATTTATCTTGATAGTTTGATGATCACCGATGTTAATTATGGCTATCGAGATGAAGACATAATACATGCAATTCATGCTTATATGTTTCCTGGAGATGGGAAAACTTATCCGGTTGGACCAGGTGAATATGTTATAGTTGCACAGGATGCAATAGACCATTCGGAAATTAACCATGGGAGTGTAGATTTACATAATGCTGATTTTGAATATTATGCAAAAGATCATAGTGATGTAGACAATCCTGATGTTGTGAACATGATACAAATTCAACATAAATATGGTGTAGATTTTCTGTATTCTGTCATGAATGATGCAATAGTTTTAATGAAAGTCGAAAATCCATATTCATTAGGATATGATACTTATGATTGTTTATTATTACCGAAATCTGGTGTAATTGATGGCGTAGAATATCGTGAAAAATTATCTGAAATGGATCATAAAAGATTAGATGCAACAATAGACGGAGGAATAACGGGTGGATTACAAATGTATCAAGGGAAAACAATTGAAAGAAAACTTGATAGGTTTGAAGATAATAGAGCAATATTGATGGATAATAATAATAGTAGTATAGATTTTCAAGTTTTAGACACCGCAACAATTGGTTACAATTATGATGCGAATAAATAGAATGAAAAATTTGATACAAAAAATTATTGTTATTTTGCTATTTTTTCTGCAAGGTTTGATATTTGCTGAAAATAATTATTCTTCCACTAACGAATATTTAAGAATAACAAATGATAATAATATTTTGTGGAATTTATTTGATAATGAAACTTATACTAAATATTCATTTCAATATGATGGTTTTAATGGAAATTTTAAATTACCATTTGAATCTGAGAAAAAAGACCATTTATCTCTTACTGCTTCAGGGGGAAAATATTTTAAAAAAGGACAATTTATTTCAGGTGATTTTAGTTATCATAATCAATTAATATTTAACAAAAAATGGGTTCACAATTCGGTACCATATACCGGAATGCCTTTTTTTATTGCTGACAGTTCTGTTGGGAATTTTAAACTTAATGGAATAAGTTGGAATTTAAATATTGTGAATGAAGTAATTAAAAATAAGTTAAATTATGGAGTTTCATTTTTTTACAATGTGGATGAACAGATGAAAACAGTTTTTCCAAAACCAATAATAAAAAGAAGTGATTTTACAGTGCAATTATTCAGTGGAATAAAAACCAATAATATTATTTCAACCATTTACGGAAAATATTTTAATTTTAAAGAAAACATAAAAACATCAAGATATAGCTTAGAACAAGGGATGACGCCGATATTTATTAAAATTAGGAATATGGATAATCCATTTGTTTATTATGGTGAAACAAGTGAAGAAAGATTAGTTTCTCTGCAAGGATATACTTGTGGAATAAATTTCAAATCGCCGAAAAGATTGAGAATATTGGCTGAGTATGAATATGCAACAGCACAAAATGAAGATGGTGGAGCAAATATGGAGGAGCAAGGAAGTTGGTTTTCAAATCGTTTTTTGTATGATGCGGAATTAAAGTTAAAAGTAAAGAATATTGAGATCAGTGGATTTTCCAATGCAATGTTAAACGAACAAATTGCAAAATATCCAGATTGGAATGTTGAAACTTATGAATATAAAAGAAAAGATTTTACGAATGGAATTGGAATAAATTATCATTTTGGTGAAAGAATGTTTATTAAACATGGAATGTATTATTCTCTTTATAGATTCAAAAGAATTGATAAATTCACAGGTGTTTTACAATATTTCCCATCTTCGTCACTGAAGGCAACAATTGATATTAATTATGCTATGTCAAACAAATTGAATTCCAATATTTACCTTTCATTAAAGTCGGTTACTCCAGATGATAATATTATTTACGATGACCTGACGGGCTGGTATTATAATTCAATAACAAAAGAAGAAAAACAATATTATTCGGCATATTATGATGTTTACACAATAAAAATGAACATTTCATTAAAATCTGATAAATCAAATATTTACATTATAGAAGGAGAATATTCTTATATTTCTCATAATGATGATAAAAGAAATTCGCTTGATAATAGGAATTATTTTTCTATAAATTTAATTTTAAAAAGGAGATAGGATGTCGAAAAATTTTAAAAGTATAATATTATTTTTAACTTTGTTAATTATATTATTAGGATGTGGAAAGTTTAATGGCAAACAAGTTTTGGGTGTTTTTGTGGATTCTTTAACTTATGAAAATACAGGTGGAGCAGTAGATAAATATTGTAATGCTGTAAACCAAGATGGTTTACAAACAAAATTATTTGTACAAAATTGGAAATCACCAGAGGAAATTAAAAAAATAATTATTAATTTATCTGATAAAATGCCTTTGCAGGGAGTTGCTTTTATTGGTGATATTCCAATTGCAATGATCCGAGATGCTCAACATTTAACATCTGCTTTTAAAATTAATCAACGACGATATACATTAGAAAAAACTTCTGTTCCTTCCGATAGATTTTATGACGACTTTGATTTAAAGTTTAATTTTATAGAACAAGACACTGCAAATCAGTTACTTTTTTATTATTCTTTAAATCACGAATCTCCGCAATATGTGAACAAAGATATTTATAGTAGTAGAATAAAATCTCCAACTAGCGATGCATCCAAATATAAAAAAATAAAAGATTATTTATTGCTTGTTTCCATGAAAAAATTGAAAATTGAAAAATTGGATAATATTTTAACTTTCTTAGGGCATGGCTATATATCGGAATCATTAGCCGCTAAGGAAAATTTATCATTTTCATTAAGAGAGCAATTCCCACAACTTTTTTATTCCTCTGGGAATATAAAAAATCTCTATCATTCAATGGATGACAATATGAAAGAAATTATTCTTAATGAATTGCAGAAAAAAGAATTGGATATGGCAATTTTTCATGCGCATGGTGGAACCGATACTCAATACATGTTAGGTTATCCACTTTCAAGGTCTATAAATCAAAATGTAGATGCAATTAAACTTTTTTTGCGTAATAAAATTAGATATGCTAAAAGACGAGAAAAATCGGTTGACGAGTATAAAAATAACTATATGAAAAGATATAATATTCCAAATAAATGGTTTGAAGGTGCATTTGTTGATTCAGTGATAATTGCAGATTCGTTATATTCCGCAAAGCTTGATATTTATTCTGAAGATGTGAAAAATATTTCTCCTCAGGCAGAATTGATAATTTTTGATCAATGTTTTAATGGATCATTTCATAAATCACCCTATATTGCTGGAAATTATGTTTTTGGAAATGGTGAGACGATTGTCGGAATAGCAAATTCTGTAAATGTTAAACAGAATATTTGGTGTAACGAATTGTTAGGATTATTGAATTATGGTGTGAGAGTGGGGGAATGGCATAAATTCAATAATTATCTTGAATCACATATAATTGGAGACCCAACATTTCATTTTTCTAATTCTCGTAAAATTGATATATCTAAATTATTATTAGAAAATAATAAAAAATCATTCTACAGATTGTTGAAAAATGATGATCCGGTACTCCGAACTTTAGCAATAAGAAAAATATTTGATTTTGAAAAAGAAAAATTTGAATCTAAATTAATTAACATATATAATGCCGATATTTCTTTTAATGTTAGAATGGAAGCATTGAAATGTATGGCAAATATTCATATTCATTCTGAAAAATTTGAGAATATTCTTTTTACTACCATTAAGGATCCTTCAGAATATATTAGAAGACTTTCTGCGATTTGGATGGGACAAATTGGGGAAGACAAATATTTGCAACCATTAATAGAAACAATATTTAACGACCATTCGGAAAGAGTTGTTTTTTCTGCAAAAAATTCATTGGCATTTATGTGTACCGATTCGGCCACTCATGAAAAATGTATGGCTCATGTAGAAAAATTTCCAAAAAGTATTCGAAATAAGGCAAACAAACAGATTAATAATTTATATAAACATTCAAAAAAGCGAGCTTATGATGATTTGATTGTTAGTATTCAGGATAAGAATTTATCTGATAAAAAAAGAATTAGTCAAATAAGAACATTTAGAAGTTATAAATTTTATCAATTTGTTCCTGAATTGCTTGAAATTGCAAAGGATTCAGAAGAAAAAGAAAATGTAAGAGTTGCAATTATTGAGGCTTTGGGATGGTACAGTTTTTCAAAAGATAGAGAAACTATTATAAATGAATTTGAAAAGATTATTGAAACATCTTCTAATACAACAAAAGTAAGTAAGGAAATAGAAAAAACAATTAAAAGATTAAAAAGTTATCCAAATAACTCAGTAAGTTTTTAAAAATATTTTTAAGTTTGCAGGTAAACCGATTGCCAAGGAAGCAAAATAGAAATTATAAAATATTGAGATATAAGAAAGAGCTTTATTAAAGCTCTTTTTTTATCTTGTTAATTATAGGAAACATTAATAAATTTATAGTGTTATGGAACCAAACAATTTAATATATTTTCTAACTGCAGCAATAATGCTTACAATTTTACCCGGTCCGGATATGCTTTTTGTTATTGCTCAAAGTATTTCACTTGGGAAAAAAGCTGGTATTTCTGTTGCATTAGGTTTGTGCACAGGATTGATCTTTCATACAATTGCTGCCGCTTTTGGTATTTCAATAATTATATATAATTCCGATGTTGCTTTTATGATCTTGAAATATCTCGGAGTAGTTTATTTGATTTTTCTTGCATTTATGGCATTGAAAGAATCGACAATTAATCTGAACATTAATTGGCAAATAAACAAAATTCACTTGTATAGAAAGGGAATTTTAATGAATCTTCTGAATCCAAAAGTATTGCTTTTTTTCTTAGCATTTTTACCTCAATTTGTAGATCAGAGCGACAGAAATGTTTCGTTACAAATGGTTTCCTTAGGAATAATATTTATCATTCAAGCGATAATTATATTTTCAATTGTATCAATATTAGCAAGTAAGATTTCTGAAAAACTAATAACTAATAAAAAATTCGCAAAATATTTGAAGTGGATAAAAGCGGGGATATTATTGTCTATTGGTATAAGTTTAATATTTGTGAATAAGTAATTGGTAGCAACGAACAAAACAAACAAAAACGAACAAGAATTAACAATATCAATTATGACTAAATGCAATAGCAGAAAAGTGAAAGAGGAATTATAAATTTTATATTACAAATTAAGAATTTCTTTTTTAATTTTGCTTTTCTTTGCGTAATTCCTTTATTTGTAAATTTTGCATAAAATCTTTTTCTCCATTTAATAGTTATTTACATTAATCACAAATAATCTTTTCATATTTTAAATATTTTTCTTATCTTTATAAGTTTACATGGTTTGAAAATACTTAAAATTAAGGAATGGATTTGAATAAAATTACGATTACCGGAGCAAGAGAACATAATTTAAAAAATATAAATGTAACTATTCC
>Ga0307992_1000540_pt1 | contig 24055 bp, 43 predicted proteins | sample EllFjometagen133_FD_203162 | JGI IMG/M metagenome (GOLD analysis project Ga0307992, IMG submission 203162) | Marine microbial communities from Ellis Fjord, Antarctic Ocean - #133 | ecosystem: Environmental > Aquatic > Marine > Unclassified | place: Southern Ocean | collected 2014-10-08
CTATTATATAATGCTTGCTCTACATACGTCTTTTTAGATAAGGGCTTCATGCAGACTAAGATAACCTCTACTGCTGGCTTTGGTTGAAACCCTGCGTAACTGCCGTCTAACGCTTTCGCTTCGGGGGATTTTGCCTTGCTTATTATTACATTTCCTTTACCATCTTGGTTCTTATGTTTGCCTTGCGAGCCTATTCCCCATTGTGGCTGTAAACTGTTTTTATTTGGGATAGACCAACAATCAGAATCAGGATATGCAATAGGCTTAGTATGAAATTCAGTTCTCTCAGCACCTAACCGGTTATCAACTTGCTTGCCTATATTCCCTGCCTTCGGAAATCCGCTTGCATATGTCCAGTACATAGAAGTGAACCCTGTCTCAAATCCTGCATCGCCTAGATTAACCACCATGTGTGCCAAACAATCTTGTCTTGGTATGCACATCACAAAGGCAAATGCACCAGGCTTTAGAACTCGTAGACATTCACTCCATATCTCAACTGACGGTACTGCCTTATCCCAATCCTTACCCATAAATGAAAGGCCGTAAGGCGGGTCTGTTACTAATAAATCAATACTATTATCACCAATAGTGTCAAGCATATTTAAGCAATCACATAAATAAATCGACATTAAACAATCGCTCCTTTATTATTATATAGATTAGTCAGGCTTCGCCTGCCTAATCCCCAAAGGGAGAGCCCAGAGACTTATTCTCTGGATTTTCTTATAAAACGGCTTTTCCTACAATAGGGGGATTAGCAATTTCTAAATCTCCACAGCATCCTATAATTATTTTTTGGGTTTTATTATCTTTAAGTAAAATTTTTACTTGACTAAGGTCAGTAAAGGACCATGGACCTCTGAACCGTATTTCTATTATAGTAGCCCCAATTAGTTCGTTTGACATATTTTTTTTGGCTTTATCCATATGTTCTGGAAAATGCTCTTCACAATAATCATTATTTTTGATATCTATAATATCTGTTTCTTTCCCGCAAATATCACAAAATCTTTTAATTTGTTTTACCATTATTTCTTTTTTCATTTTTTCCTTTTTTGTATAAATAACGTTAACCATAAACTTGTTGTACTAGCAGTAGCTATTGAGGCCATTATTAATCCCAATGTAGCATAACACACTGTAAAAGATGCTAATATTGTACCTGTAAATAAAGAAGTGTATTTAGAAGGCTTGTTCTTTGAAGTAATTGACGGAAGCAGAGCTATACTAAGAGCAAACCCTCCAATTGTTAAAACCAAATCTTGCCAAATCATTTTAGTTTTTTGCCATGTAATGGACAATTTTCAACCATGACATAAATTCCTTTTATTCCCATGTATCCTAACCCATGTCCATTATCAATGACTGGACAAGTGCAACCCATTTTTATTGCTCCTTTACTACCAGGAGGAGGAACATCATTTTTTGGATTTAGACAAGTTTTCATTTCTTTCTTCTTTTAATACCAAGAACAATAAGAATCCCTGTTAAAATTACAACAATAATTCTAAAAAAGTTCTTCATCTTTTTACACCTCCTTTTTTAAATTTCCCATTTTGCAACTCCTACAAGATATTGAAATCCAAAATCAGATACTTTTTCATTTTCCACAAACTCCCTCCCTCTATCTTTTATAAAGGTGCTGTAAAACCATTCTTTTTTCCGTTTTACATTTAAGAAAATTGATTGTGCTCTGAATATGTTGGCTTTTTGCCCGTCAATTCTGATTAAAGAATCTCCATAAAATGCTCGTTGTTCTGCTTCTTCTTTGGAAACAGCACTTGGGGCAATTATAGAAGATGACGTTGTCATATAAACATTGCTAGGTAATTCATAACATACCTTATTCATAAAATCTTCATTATGCATTTTATTAATTACTATCCAGTCTGTCCAACCTTTAATAGCATCTAATCTTGTTGCATTTTCCCTCATCTCTTTTCTTACTCTTAGAAAATATTCACCAATTCCTTCCTGGAACACTTCATTAGCAAAACCAGATTGAGCCATAGACCACATGTTTCCTAGCATTTCAACAATAACCCAATCACCTTTTTTTACCTTAGGTTTCAGGTCTTTAAATGCTTTGATAACTCCTCCAGTTTGTCCTAACTCATATTTCTCAAGGTCTCCAAACCAAGTAGGAGTGAAATAGTAATTAAGGTTTTTTACATCAGAAAATTCTGAATATAATAATCTTAATACCCCATCATCAGGGTCTAATACGTGAAAGGTAACGTCAGGAAGCATACGTGCTATTGTTAACCAATTATATGTTTTTCCTGAACCCGGCGCGCCTGCAGCAATTATGCGTTCTCTCATATTTTTTTATCTCCTATAAGTGACTCAATTTCATATGTCATTGCTGAATAACTATTATCAATTCCTCGTCCTTTTATTGCAAGTTCATTTGTTTCCTCTAAGTATTTTAGTAATTCATCTGCTTTTTCATAATAATCTTCTAATAAAGCAACGTTTTCTTTAATTTCTTTCCAATTATTCAATGTGCTTTGTAAAGGCATGTATAATTCGCACGAATAAACAAACGCTGTAATATCTTCTCTCAATTTTTCTTGTTTATTCATTTTTATTTCCTTGAAACTGTAATTCTTATATCATCCCATGGTCTAGAATCTTTAATCACTTTATCGCATATTTCTTCTGAAACTAATTCTTTTAGTAATTTTGTGTCTACAATTTTCTTTGTTTTTACCCCACTGTAACTAACATTAACAAACCCGGGAACTTTGTATTTAGGGATTTTATTATCAATAGCATGCCTTAACAATATCAATTTATTTTCTTCTATTTCAGATTCTGCTTTTTGCTTAGCCTGATATGCTTCTTTATATATCATGGCTGCTGTAACTATATCCACGTCAACAACTTCATCGGGCTCTTTTTCTTCTTCTCCTCTGATACAAAGAAATTTATAATTGCACCATCTACATTCTTTACTACCTAATTCATATTCACCATCTGGTAATATATCATCCCGAATACATAATTCAACCCAATTTAATTTATCAAGCGCGGGTTGTATATCGGGCACTGCAATATGCCCCAATGTAGTCCCTTTTATCTTAGAAAGTTGTTTCATTAACCCTTCCGGAATATTACCAATACTATAAATAAGAATTTGGCCTGTATCTCTACTTTTTACGGTATATATGGCTCCTGGAAATCCTGTTGCTTTTAGATACATTCCTATCTGATTTGCATAACCAATATTCTCATCAAATTCAGTTTTCTTAAACCTATCCCATGTAAATCTACCTAATGCTTTATTCTCCCATACATATTCTTGTCCTTCATATAAAATTTTGCCATCTAAATGTCCAATAGCTCTAATAAGAGGAGTTTTATATTCAACATGAAAACCTATTCTCCCTCTTGATTCTTTAAATTCATCTAAACATTGTTGGCAAACCCCAGCTTCTAATACTTCAATTCCTGCATTTCTAAGTTTTTCTCTTACAAGGCCTTCATGTATTATACTTTCTTCCATGATTACCAGGCCTGCTTCAGTGAAAGGTGCAGGTTCATATCCCATTTTTTCGGCTGCTATTACTCGTTGGCAACCGATTCCACTCATTCTATAAGTTCGCAATTATTTTATTTCTCCTTATATATTTACAAACAATATCTTGGTCATTTAGTTCATGCCCTAAAGGTATAATGCCTTTAAGATTTTCGATATCTGATAATAATTTATTAACATGCCTATCAGGTTAACTCAGAAACCTTTCTATTTGTATTTATCATTAATCCCAATAGGTGTAATTTGTTCCATCTGAGATAATTTATTATCTTGTTCTATTTTACGTTTAGCATATTCTTCTCTATTTTTAGCATCCTCATTTTTACCAAGTTTACAAGCATATAAAAACGAACATACACATATAACTAAACATAATGCACTAAAAAACCAATAAACAGTAGCATCTTTACCTTCAACATGTTTGTCAAACCCTACAATAAATAGATTTACTACTCCTGCCATAGTGCCTAACATAACAGCTATCATTAATGCCTTCGTATAACGCATTATAAACCATAAAATCATTTAATAATATTCTCCTATTAATTCTTCTGAGTTAACCTGATAGGCATGTTTATTAATATTGCTTTCTGGTAAAGGGCACCAGTCAGGAATAGAATGGTGAAATGTCTCTATATCAAGGTACTTAAAACTCTTTCTACAATAATAATTAACCAGATTTACATTACCGTGGCCTTGTGTATAATTTACATATGGACAATCTTCGCATTTGTCTATTACCGTTGGTATAGCTTTCATGGTAATTCCTCAAATGTTTTATCGGGATTAAAAATATCAGAAATCATTTTATCATCGTCTTCACTTCCCCCTTGGCTTACTATAAATTCTCTCCAATTCCAGTTTCCTCTTAATACAGAGATTGATTCTTTAACTCTACTCCAGAAATTTACTTCATTATAATACATGTTGATAGAAAAATATTTTTTATTATTTGACTTATCAACGGTAATGTCCATAGCATCTTCAGGAGAAGTACAATCACATTGGAACCTATATGTTATGCTGTCTTTATCACTAATAATTTTATCCATTTTTCCTCCTGTTTATGTTTCATGCTATTAGCTCGGTGGTTCTCGCCTTTTTATAACCGATAGTTTCGGACACCCAATAACATAAATACTCAGCTTGTTTTAGCAACAACTCCTCCGTCGATACAAGGAAAGGAGGAAGCCATACCTTGTATGTTGTCTAACTGAGATTTTATGGCTCGAGGAATTTCGCCTTTTAGATTCCTAAGAATACCCCGATAGTCTATAAATCGGACACCATGCTACTATTCGTTTATAGGTATTTTCCGTCAGGACCAACTGTTAATAGTCCGTCTGTTACCATCTCATTAAAGAGACTACCACTCAATACACCGGTCATAATGCCATCATACCCAGAAGTATTTTTGTCTAACTCTTTTACCACTGCTGCTTTCAATTCTCGGGCAGTTTTGCCTTCGGCTTTTCCAACAATAAATTCAATTGCTGTAGCGTTTACTTTAGTAGGCTCTTCCTCCTTTTTAGCCTTTGAGGCAGGTGCTGACTTTGGTGCAGATATTAGAGCTACAGGCATAAGCACATCTTTCACTTCCTTACCGACTGTTTCCATAGATTCTCTCTTCCAATGAAATGAAAGACCTTTATAAAATCCACCTTCAGTCATAAGGAATCCTCGAGCTATTACAACATCCTGTCCTTTCTTAACATCTCCACCACCGAGTAATTTAATTATCCGTTTTACTAATGTTCCAGCGCGTGAAGAATCAACAAATTTATGCAAGCCTGGAGTAGCTTCACTTTCTACGCGGTTACCATCATCCATAGCCGTCCATTTCTTTGCTGAGCCACATGTCCACTGTTGAGTAAATGGTTTATCCATAACATCTGCCTTTATAGTCAAAGTGACCTGAGGGTCGGACGTTCCAGATACAGCGTCATATTCAGGATTTCCCATAAATTTAGCATCTATAATAGTCCCGTCAAAATCATCTGCTAATCCGCTCACCAACTCAAAATCTTCTCTCGTGTAACCCATATTTAATATTTCTCCTTTTCCTTTATTATTTTGTATAACCGTATTCCTATTTTTTGAATACTCAACTTAAACTCACCATTACTATAAACTACTGCTCCTTCAGATGTGCCTATTGGCAAATACTTCCCGGTAATAGCTATTTCGTCTAATGTTCTTCTCGCCTTTTTTAGTGACGTTGCCTCTGCTATTGCTACTATCACATGTAAAACCTCCTCTTTTTATATTTTCTAATAATATATATACCTCCTTTTAATTATGTTATAATTATATAATAGTTTTAAACATTATGCAACATTTTTAGTAGGAAAAACACCTTTAATTGCATTTTTTAAAATGCCTGCAATATCCTTCCCAAAATCGGATTTTATAGCAAGCCATTTTAAATAACCAATATCTTTTGTATAAATATATTTTAAAGTCATGCCTTTATATTTACCAAATGTTAATACTGCTTCTCCTTTTTGCCATACGAGTTTTCCATAATTGTCTACGCATATATTATTAAAATTAGTATTTTCGCCTTTACAAACATTATAAAGACCCTTTACATTAGTAGGTAATGAAGAATATTTTATCAATTGTTGTTCTAATACTTTTGCGGTTGCTCTAACATCAGCTTCTGCACTATGGGCATTTTCTAAAGTTTTACCACAATACTCCTGGTATGCAACCCCAAGTTTCTTATAACCTAATCCTAATTTTAAAAACAATGCAAACACATCTACTATACTTCTGCCATCTAAAGAAAATTCTATGTTTGCCCTGCGAAATTCTGTTAATATAAAAGAAAGGTCAAATGATATGATATTATATCCTGCTATGTCCCCATCTTCAAAAAACCTTTTAATATATTCACCACATTGAGGAAATGTTAGACTATTCTCAACATCTGCGTCTCCAATCATATGTATTTTGGTTGCTTCTGCTGGTATATGCATTTCTGGGTTTATAGAAAAAGTAATTGAAATTTCAGAAAATTCAGGATATATTTTGAGAGCTGAAAACTCCACTATCTTATCTGAATGTTTATTTAACCCTGTAGTTTCAAGGTCAAAAAATATTAAAGGTTTTTCTAATTCTAATATTTCTAACATTTAAGTTTTCTTAACTCTAAATTTTTTAGTTCGTATAGACATCGCACCTTTAATAAGACCTTGTGAACGCTCGCTATTTAGGTCTTCACCTTGTGCTTTTAATTGGTGAATTACTTTTCTAGCTGGAAAATTCTTTGGTTTCATTTATTCACTCCTCTAGGTATTCTCTTGCTTCTTCATAAAACTCATGCTCCAAACACATCACGTCTTCTCCATTAAGTATTATGTGCATATTGTTCTCATCTCTTTTATCTCCCCTATTGCAGTAAATACACTTACCATCAGCTATCGGGAGCAAGGACCGTATTATCTCTTTTGCCCTTTCTTTATCAGCCTTAACCGCTTTTTTCTTCTGCTCCTCTATGTAGACTTTGAGTTTTGGGGATTGGAGTTGTAGTTCACAACCAAACTTGATTCCTTTAAGATAAACCTCTGCCTCTTTAGGCAAATCCTCATTCAGTAACAAACAATCCATCAGTTCCTTATCCATTTATCCCTTCTAGTTTATTATATAAATCCATCATTTCTTTTCGCCAGTCATCATGTGCTTCATAACATGAGTGAGCATTTACTGAATGTGATACCCTATAAATTGTTAATATTTTATTACCCATTATCTCAACATCTTTTTTATTGAACTCACGCTTATGAACTAAATTCATTGCAATATCCTCACATAAATCATCAGATACTAAGGCTTCAATTACAGTTAATGCCACATCCTTTTTATTCATTTATTCACCTCCTCTTCTGTTAGCGGCTCAAATGATAACAACCTCTCCCTCTCAGCCTTCACCGCTTCGCTTACCCGCTCCTCTATGTAGGCTGCCAGATATTCTTTGGCTTGTTCCATAGCATAGTTAGGTCGTAACGCCCATACATCAAAGAAATAGTTGATTCCCTCTATGACCTTTTCTGCTCCCATCAACTCCTTCAGTGGCTGCTTCAACTCAGTTCTGTTTATTTGTACATGGATAATAACACCTGTACTATTTTCAGTAAGATGGTAAGGCTCTATAACCTCAAAACTCTCAAGTTTGCCTAACTCAAAGTCCAGTTTCTCTAGTGGTTTATCTTTAGATACCCTAACGTGCCCTATCTCTATCATATTTCCCTCCTTATTTACCATATTTTGCCCCTTTGTGCCATCACCGAAATGGTTTACAATAATACGTATTGCCATTTACTCCTATTTAATATGGGTTAGTAGAAGGAAATCTCATAGGAGATTTAGTCCGACCACTATACACTATATCGTTATGCAGATGAACTTCAGCATTTTTTATTGCTCTTTCTGTCAATTTTCTAGCTCTAACAATATAATATAATGTATGTTTATTAAAGTTTGTTTCAGTATGACTTTCTAAAGCTTTAATCCTTAATAAAATATCATGCATGTCTATTAGTGTTTTCTCTATTTCATTAATCATTTTATTTTTCTCATAATATATATATAAGCCACCAAAACATACCAAGTATTCTTAATCCTAAAAACATTAGTGTTCAATTCCCTTTTCCAATAGGGTATTCTATTGAAAACCCAAATAAACCACCTGTAACAACTATCATTACTAACTCAATAATATCTAACATTATTTTTCCTCCTCTATTAGTGTATCAGTAGTATATGTTTTTTTAGAAATATATCTACTTAAGTGTCTCAATTGTAATATCACCCTATCTATAAAAGATAATGAAAAATACCTAACCGTCATGTCTACATCCAAGAACGGATTTTCCATAGGATCGGTATAAGAGTACAACTTCACAATACTACCCATTCTAACTGTAATCAAATCCCCAACTTCACCACTTAACATCAGATAATTAGACTCTGGATAAAAAATTTCTCCATTAAAGTCTACTCTACAATCTTCAACTCCCCTTACCATTAACGGTATACCAGGAAATCCTAGGCATATACTTGGTACAAGTAAAATCAATACCATTACTAAAAATATTATTTTCTTCATTTTATCTCCTTTTATTCTTTTTCCTCTTCTATTAGTGACTCAACTTCACAGATTTTTGTTGTTATATTCTCTTTCAAATATAGAGGTATTGTTTGTATCATCATGCCCTTTGAATGTAGATAGTCTCGTATAGCTGATACGCACTCTGTAACAAATCCCTCGATATTTCTATTTGTATAAAGTCGAACATCTTCGCAAGTATCTCTAACTATAATTTCTAAATCCTTCTTTATTTTTTCTTGTTTATTCATATTATTTCCTAAAATTTTACTTTAAAAGTAATACCAGGTTCTGCAATCTTAGCATTATTTACCATCTTAAGAACTCTTTCATAATGTTTTAATTCTAAAACCAATTTATCATATTCTTCTGTCCTAAATAATCCATTGGCAAATCCATACATGACATCGAATTCTCCTTTATGAAATTCACCATACATATATAATCTTTTCCCCTTCCCAACTCCATATCCCCCTTCCATATGTGAACTTCTCCCACAAGGCATAAGCATAATAATAATATTTGCCCAATCTAACCATTTTTTATCCTGTTCAAATGCTTTAATAACTATATCTTTATTTAACATTTCTATAGCATCATATTTTTTCAAATCACTTTTATTATCAACCATATCTGACCAATGAAAGGCATGCCTGATAGAACTTGTTCTACAGAAAGCATCTACTTCAAATCCTTCTTTTTCTAATTTGTCTGCTAACTCTATTACTCTAGTGGAATTTTTCCAACTCGATGCTATATATATTTTAATCATTTTTTAACATTCATCTCCTTCATTAAGGACTTTTAGGACATTATTTGCGCCTTCCATTTCAGCTGCTTTATCCCAAGCGTCACTTTCCGAATCTGCTTTTACTATTACTACTCTTGTTGATAACACCTCAACGTACCAATAGTGCAACATACAAGCACCCATTATTTTTTCCTCCAAATCATAATAGTCTTATCTATTTGCATGATGTCTCCTTATGAAAGAATTCACATGCGGCAATCACTTCAGTCCTATAAGACTCGTTCCAATTAGTAGCAGGAATAACTTGAGGATTTTGCCCATGCATTAAAGGGTCTTGGATTCTTACAATATCCTTTTCTACATAATTCAATAATATACCTGCTGATTCCGGAGTATCAGTAATTACCTTGCTAGGATAAACCTTTTGAATAAATTCTAATGCCGTTTTTCTATTACAAGTTGCAAAGCTAAATGTCATCTAATCCTTCCCCCACTGTACAAACGTTGGCATTATTACGTGAACGGTGTCATTGTTCTTTATAAGAACTGGTTTAGTACCATTAATATCTGCACTTGCAAATACCGTGCCTTCTATCCGATTAAGAACATCCCTGAGATACTTGATATTGAAAGCTATCTTGCACATACCGGTCGATGGAACAGTAGTCGATGTCTCGCCAACCTCTTCATCAAAGGTAGAGACTACTAAACTATCTTTTGTAGTCTTGAACCGTACTATATTACTACTTATTGTTGCGGACACTATGTTTAGCGCTCTTTTCATTTCACCACTATCGAAAGTGAAATAAGTAGTATTCTCAGGAATAATTTGTCTATAATCGGGATAATTCCCTTGTATCAACTTGGTTGTCATTACTATATTATCATTCATAAATGACATAGATTCTTCTGCTCTAAAAATTTCAACATTTCCTGGCATGTGTTTCTCGATTATATTCGCAGCTGCTTTGGGCAAGATAAACGACTTTGGTTCTTGAGCAAACATTTCTGCTTTAATACTTCCTATCACTAAACGAAAACCATCTGCCGAACAAAGCTCTAGCTTACCTTCCTTCTCATCACAAATAAACGATATTCCGGTCAAAGAAGGTCTTTTCTCCTCAGTTGCAACCGCATAGCCAACCTCTTTTAATATATTATCGAGGTTTACTACACTACAAAATTTCTCCTTTACCTTCTGTATATTAGGAAAATCGGCTATGTCCATACCATCAACTGTTATCGAGGCTCCTGCTTTTATCGTCATGTGCTTTTCATCAGGCATGGTGATTACTACTGTCTCAGTCTTAACGTTTTTAAGGAACGGTTCCAAGGTCTTTATCAACACACATACACCTCCGTCCTTTGTAACATCTGCCTTACAGCTTAATGTTACAAAAACTTCAAGGTCAGTACCTTGCAATTCTATCTTGCCCTGAGTGGCAAGGATAGCGACCCTTGTGATTATTGGTAACGTACCTCTGCTAGGTATTGCCCCTTTCACCTTACCTAACGCTTTAAGTAACTCGACTCTATTGATTGTTGCATTCATATCTTATTCTTCCTTTCCATTGCTTAACATTCATCTCCTTCTTGCTCAAAATATTCACTGTCTTGCTTTTTATTTTTATCAAAAGTGAACATATCGTATCCTATTCTACACCAAGGAACTTCTATAGCAGTAGGTAACGCTCTACAATATCCTCCTTCGTTATCAACCATATAATGATGGATACATGCACTACATCGTTTCGTAGATGTACTTTCACAAGAACAGTGATTAATTTGCCCACATGTTAGTTTAGGTTTTCTCGCAAATATATTAAACATTTTCTCCTCCTTTATTACTATATAGATTAGTCAGGCTTTGCCTGCCTAATCCCCAAAGGGAGAGCCCAGGGGCATGTTTCTGAGTTTTCTTATAACAAGAGTTAATCACTATCTAACTTTCCTCCTGGTGTGTCATATCTGAGCTTAAGTTCTTTCCATGTTTTAGGAAATGCTCTTTCTAATTTTTTAATATTAAAAGAATCTGCTTTCCTCATAGCGCATTGTATCATACTATAAAAAGATATATTTTCCCTATGACAATGCTCATATAATTCAACTCCCTTTATATAATCATATAAACTCATCATTCCTCCTTTATTGCTCCTTGTTTTATTAATTCTTTAACTAATTGTTTAACTATTTTTCTAGGCAAGCCTGTAAATCTCATCAGCATTAGTATGTTAATTTCACCTTGTGATAAATCAACCCATGCTTTAATGAGTGCCAATGAAAAAATTTTTCCACCTATTTCAATATCGTTTATCAAACCCTTTTAATCCTTTCAATGTATCGTTTTAATTGTTTACAATGTAATTGAGTATTCGCTATTAATTTAGCAAATGCAAATGGGTCGGTTTTATTAGGTTCAAAAAATAAATGTAATATTGTTATTTCTTCTTCTGTTAATAAACAGTCATTAAGTTTCATTGTTCTTTGAAGGCCCAGCTATACTAGGCCCTCCTCCTTTATTAATGTTATACTGGAACCTCTTTATTATTTTCCTTATAATCCTTATATGATTTCCACTGTTCCCAGTAATCCCTGCCACTGTCATATATCCAATTATCATCCTCATCTACATCCATGCCTGGCTCAGGGGCTTCAAAATCATTGTCTATGACCTCAGTTAAATCGGCCCCTTTAAGTTTTTCCAAATCAATGTTCTCAAAGGCCTTCTCTAAACTTGGTCTGACTTTTTCATTCAATAATTTTTCAACTGCCTCTCTCATTCTCTTATTCTCTTCCCTGACTATTGCAGGTTTTTCGCTATCCCAATAAGGCTTTAATGCATTTTCTATAATTTTTCCTAATGCTCCAGGATGTATTGCTTCCAATGCGTCCAACTCGACCATCCACTCATCCTTCTTTGGAGTTCTAGGAAGTTTGTATTCTTCAATCTGCTCATCTGTTAAACAAATTCTTGTTAATTTAATATCAATGTTTTCTGACTGAGTAAAGAACTCAATTTTTCTTGCAACTGCAGGTATCATGCTTCTACCATACCTATCAGCATCTGCGATATAGAAAATCCTTACTTTCTTGCCTGCTTGTGCTGCTTTTAATGCTCGCCTGCAACTCATACTTGCTTTTTCAACAGAAGCTTGACCAACCAAACTTTGGTAACATGCATGATATTTTTGACACATTGGTTTTATTACAAATCCCATGCTACCTTTTTCGCACCATACTTCTGTATGATATGTTTGATAATAACTATCAGCATATCTGGGAGAACTTTTTACTATCTGACTGATAAAATTATCAACGAAATTTTCAACTGCTCCTTCAAATGATGCTACTACATCTGTATTACCTTCGTTTTCTAATCCTGAGTTTACTTCGTATACATTATAATCATTGGGGTCTGGATGTTTGAAATCCACTAAATTTTCCCATGTACCAATTCCTAAGTATCTTGCCATTTGGCATGAATAAGTTAACATTCCCCAATCTGCTGCCGGGTCTTCATGAGCATATATTTTACCATCTGGTTTGACTGTTTGTAATGACATTACTGCATAATGAAATCCCCTAAGATGAAGGGCCTTTTTCCTTTTTGCCATTACCCGGTCCCACAATCCTGCTGCCCACTTTGCTGCCTCTATCTCTTTGTCATTCCCAACAAAATAAGGGTCTATTGATAATACCTTAGCGTCCGTAAGACCTATCCCCATTCTTTTGGCTTCACTTATCATTTGCTGTCTTGACATTTATATCCTCCTTTATTTGTTATTCAATCTCTCTTAACTAAGATTATTGTAATGCTCAATATTGTCTACATCTCCTCTGAACCTATAAGGAATACAATGCTTTGCTATTCCAGAGCCTAATAAAGCCAACCAACCACAATATGGGCAATGTATTCCTTCTGTTGGTTTTGTGTATACAATGTCTGTTGTAGACCTAAAAACATCACACCAATCATTCCAACAATGCGCTACCCAGTATATTACATCTCCTTTTCCATTAATCATTTGCTCACCTCCTTTTGTTTGTTTTCTCTTGATAACACAATATAATATAACATAATTATATAACCTTGTCAAATATAATACATAGAATTTTTGATAAAAATGATGTTTTTATGATTTTTTTGTTGATTTTGCGGTAAGATTCTTATAAGATTCAAAAGCACTTATGAAATGACCACAATTTTTATAAGATTTATCACAAGTTGGTATAATTCTTATATTTCTTGATGAAGATTCTTTTTCCCCAAATTCAACTTTCCCATCGCAATACCCAAACAAATTATTAACACATCTATAAAACATTTTCCTCTCCTTTATATTATTTGTATTATTATAGTTCATTCCCCCATGTATCCCATCCTTTTGTAGGCTGTCTGGCAAATAATTCTATGCACTCAGAGTCTGGAAACCAGTTTTTTATCAAGTCTCGTATAAAATCGGGTTTCTTACTATGTCTTGTTCGTTTTTCTTTCATTATACTACTTATTCTCATAGTACTTGGCGGAGGGCTAAAATTGCCTTTAGTAGAAACTGTAAGTAATTCGTGTTGCCCTCTAAACCAGTAACCCATACCAATTATCTCTTTATCCCAAATACCATGAGTTTTATAATTAAATCCCCATGCATTTATAACTCTTATTGCTTCTAACAATTTTGGAGCAGTTGCCCACATGTATAGTACAGCATTTTGGGCAGTGATACTTTTTATAGGTAAATTACATATGTCATCAGTGCTCATTGTTTGATATTGGTTTTCTATGAGCCTACTATTACTTTTACTGAAAGTATATCGCCAGGGTGGGTCAGCATAAATTATGTTATATTTCTTATTTGAAAATGGTATCATTTTATCCTCCTATTATTTTTCCCACATTGAAATTTGATTTCCAAGAATTCTGTTTCCTTTCCAAAAAGGGTCTACTTCAGACAACTTCCACCCAAGAGCTTCAAATATCCCTTTAATTTTACTCTTTACTGTTTTAATCAACATGGTTTCTATGTCAATTATTACACCTGGGGGAAGTTGAGATTCCTCATCAAAACATAAAACATCTGTATCTGGATATCCTTTGGGCATGCTCTTAATATATAATAATTTAGGTTTACTAGATAATTCTATACCTAATACATCTCTCGCATATATAGTACCTCGAACATTTGAACCTGGATGCTCATATTCGTGTAATTCTTTATTTATTCCTTTAGGTATTCCTAATTCTAATAATGTAACTTCTCCTTTTCTTAATTTTTGTATCTGTTCCCCAATATACAACATTATAGATTGTTTATCCTTATCTTCTCTCAATAACATACTAAGGACAGTTTTCTGTAAGGTTCGAGAGAATTGAGCTGCGTCTGAACGCCGAACTTCCATTCCCACAATTTCTAGTTCATCTATTTCCCTTCCATCTTTATAAATACAATGAGCAGCATATCGTTTTTTAGCATCTTTGCTAAAGAACGCTTTCCTATATATTTTTTCAAATTCCATATCGAAAGAATGAGTTTTTAAATTATATTTAGCCACAAATTCACTATAACTTGTATTTAATTTAGACCTTATTTTTTCAATATCATTTGTACTAAGCTTAGATTCTGAGCAAAAATAAATACCATCAGTATCAACATAGAGAACGGTTGCCCCTAATTCTTCTAATTTGTTTTTACTCCATTTTATAATCTCTCTTCCCATAAAAGTGATTGCTTCTGCAATTTTTGGAGCGTATAGCCTGCTATTTATGTAGGCCGTCTGTCCATAAATAGCATTTAATAATATTTTTACTGCTTTCTGTCTAGCATCGTACACGTTATATTCGTCACTATTTATATCTGCTTGTTTTGCTAACTCTTTATATTTTGCTCGTTCTCCAAACATTTTCTTAATGGCTTTTGGTAAAAATCCTTCTTTAGAAGTATCAACACCAATACCATTTATGACTACATCTCCGTTATAAGACAACGATTCTGGTGAAAGATTTGCAGAAATTATGATTGAGGGATATAATGATTTTAAGTCAAAAACTATAACATTATCATAAAGACCTATAGCCCAACTATGAACATATGCTCCTTCAAAAGTGCGCTTTACATGATGAGATTTGGTTGGAAATACAATTTCATTATGAAACATTTTTAGAATGTATGCATCTACAATTCGACTAGACACTATTGTATCTTCAAGTTGACAAAATGCCATTCTCCTTAACTCATCTAAAAATTCCAATAATCGCATTTTTTCGTCAATTTTTTTAACCAATAAAACATCTGTTACATTATATTCGATGAGAGCTTCTAAATCATGTGCCCATAACCAATTAACATTTGTAGCAGATTGTGTTTTATCTAATCCTACAACTTTATTTGCAATAAATCCTAATCTATAACTTTCTTCCTGTGAAAAAGTAACATGCCTGTAAGCATCATATAAATCTATTAACGCTATACCTTTAATAATTACACGTGAAGGATGTTCTGTAAATACTATAACATCATCAATAGGAGACAATTTATTATTATCTATTCCTAGGTTAGTTAACCTATTTACTAAATAAGGTATATCAAACCTGTTTAAATTCCACCCTGTTATTATATCTGGTTCACTTTCCCTAATATGTTTTACTGTTTCTTTTAACATATCTGTTTCGTTTTTAAAATAATATACATCATGCAGTTCATTATCGAATATTCTGCTTACTATACCAGGAGTTGCATTTTTACCGAATATAAATGTTGAATAAGAAGTAGTTAAACTATCATATGTTGAAATAGCTATAATAGGTTTTAATGCAAAGTTAGGGTCTGGTACTTTATTATCTGATACAGTTTCAATGTCCAAATACATTACTCTGGGAACTGTTTTATCAATTACAGTTACTTTATCTGTTAGCCACCTGTTTTGGTATAGAACATCGGCTTCCCATGTTTTACTATACCGTTCTTTTGCTACAGGAATTTCACTTGGCAGAGTAACACTAATTTTTTTGACTTTGTCACCAGTTGAAGATAAATATTCTTCTCCTTCTGTTTTATGTTCATTGTGAGGAACATAAAAATAAGGAACGAAATTAGTGTCCTTTATTATTTGTCGTTTGTCGTTTTCTCTGCAAAAGGCATATATTACGGGAATATTATTTTCGACTTTGTATTCAGTTCGTAATATTTTCACAAACTTCCTCTAATTTAATATATATTATAAGAGTATTTTTATTGTTATGCCACCAGTTCCTTTCTACAGCCACTCCTCCATCTTCATAATCACCAAATATCCATAGTCTATCGCATTTATCTAATATTCTAAGGTCATGCCCCAAAAAATCTTGTTGTTCAAACCCTATAGATTCAAGTATAGGAGGTGGGAGAACTAAAAATGGTACTATGGGAATATATCCTTTTATTATTACATATTTAAAAATCAATAACATGTATTCACAATTAGTAAAATGATGAGCGCAATATACTAATTCTGTTCTAGGACATTCATTATATAGTCGTGTAGATTCTTCTGGTAATAATGTTGCTCGTAACATATTATTCCTCTTGTAAGTGTAATGGTAAAGTTCGCCTATCTTCAGTTGAGTAAACAACATTTCTTATATTTTCTATAATACTGATATCTACTTCTTTCCGGAATTTTGTTTTATAATATGTAGTAATTCTATCAGAGTCAAGCTCTATATAACGAAGAATTAAATCTAACTCTTCAAAGTCTAAACCGTACATAATTTCCCTATCTAGTATGGGCCACGTTCCAGGTCCTGGTTCTCTTTTTATAACAAACTCAGGCACTCTTAAATGAGTAGCCATTTCGTATAATTCACTTTTGTATAAATGTAGCAGTGGTGCAACATCCCCTAATGCGTCGGCAAACGGGTCAAACCATCCCATTAACCATTCTGTTTTCTGAAGTGTCTGACATTGGAAATAATTATTTATACTAGCATAATACGAAAGTACATACATCCTAGCTCTCATCTTCATTATGCAAGAGGCATCTAGGTCCCTAGACACTGGTAAACCTAGCATAATAATGGACTTTATTTGAGTTTCGTAATTTATTTTAGGTGTAATAAAATGATTTAGGACAGGTAATAACGGGAAAGTGATATACGGTATATGCAACTGTTTTCCTACTTCTATACCATCTTCTTCATCTTTAGGGTTAGAATCAGGCGCAGGCATGATAACTCCTAAACAGTGACTAGGCCCCAGTACCCTTGCACATAATGTAGCACATATGGTTGAATCTATCCCTCCTGATAATCCTATTACAGCTCCTGTTGTTCCCAATGTTATATTGGATTTGGCTATAAAAGTTTCAGATTTTTTTATTAATTCTTTAATTTTTTTGTTTGAACTCATTTTTTCCTCCTGTTCTCATTGTTATATTCTCAGTCAAATGGTCTGACCATATTAGTGTTGCTATTATTCCTGGTATTAATAATGATGTATAATTTCTAAATTGGCTAATCCCTTTAAACTTAGCCCCTCTCATTTTCTGATTATCTTTAATACGATTTACTTTCATTAATGATAAAGGGAGAAATCTTCTTGCTAATACTATTATGAAAGCAAAAGTAGAATTTTTAGGTAATAATTTCTCAATCTGTATTCCATTAGTAAAATTAAGAAATATGAACATGGGAATAATAATAGAAGATAATATTATATAGTAAGATATATTGATTGATTGCTGATGTAGAAACTTTAAACCAATAGTAAGTGCTATTAATATTGAATATGACAATAGGAATAAAAATAAATTCTTAAACTGTTTTTTCATTATATCCGTTTCAAGAGCACAATTCCGCTCTTTTCTAATAATTCTTTATTTTTTAGTAAATTAATATTGTCATTCAATATAGTGCCACCATTCATTAATACGACTCTATCAAACATAGAAGCAAAATCAGTTCTATGTGTAGTAGCAAGTATTCCACAATCAGTGTTACATATAAAATGTTCTATCATTTTTATACCATGAAAGTCTAGGTCTGCAGTAGGTTCATCTAAAAATATAAATTTCTGATTAGCAATAACATTAGCCGCAAATGCTAATTTTTTCTTTTCACCACCACTTAATTCAAATGGTGTTCTATTTTTTAATTTTAATAAACCAAACTGAGTTAATGTATTATCAACAGTCACTTTTTGTGTTTCCTTATCTACTTTCTTTCGTTTTAGAATAAAATTCACTTCTCTTTCCACAGACTCTTCAAAAAACATTTCGGCGGGGTTTTCGGGAACAAGGCCTACTAAAAAATTGAAAGAAGGGGAGGGTTTAACAGCCCTCCCCTCTATCATTATATCTCCTTGAGTAGGCTTGTATAATCCGCACAAAACTTTTAGTAATGTAGTTTTACCACACCCATTGGCACCGATAATAACTACTTTTTCCCCTTGAGTAATTTCTAAATCAATGTTAGAAATTGCATTTTTAGAACTACTCTCGTATTTATAACTAATGTTATGTGCTTTAATTTTCATTATGCTCTCTTCTTATATGTTTTCTCAATAGCTTTTAACAGTACAAATCCGACTAGAGCAATTGATACGAAATCGCCTACAAATACTCCCCATTGTGCTTCCCAGAATGGTACACCAAACAATTTATATAGAAGTAAATATGCAACAGTGAATTGTGCTATAGCAACATCAGACATTGACGCAAACCATTTACCTTTATCATTTCCATTGAATTTTATACCTAACCACCATATCAACCCAAGAGTAACAAGTCCTGAGGGTATTCCTATTAGTGAATCTACTAATCCACCATAAGGACTAAATAGATTAACAATGAAACATGATACTAATATTCCTACAGTTACTGCTCTTCCCCCATACTTTTTATCATAGGCCACCATGGCTAAAGAATCACTTAATCGTAATTGAAAAGGTCCAAACATTAGTGGGCCCATAATAACAGCTAATGCTCCATACATGGCGGCAACAACTGCCGCTCTTATAGTCTCTGCGATTGTCCAAGGCCTAGTTAACTCATCCTTAAAACTTCTTTTTATTTCATTTTCCATTTGTATCTCCTAGTTTTTTATTATTTTGCGGTGGGAGGAGTATATCTCAAACCACCAATCTATTTGAAATGTTAAGTCATATGTTCAATAAGTATCACCTCCTTTATACTAGCAATTGTTGATAGGAACTATCTACAAAAGAATTAACCGTGCTTTCAAAATACATCATATTTTTTATAGCATGCCTAGTTACTTCATCTCTAAACGCATGGTCAGTTCGTATCCTCATCCTGTCTTTTTCAGGCATTTGTACTTCTTTAATTATCTGTTTTTTATCTTTTATAATAGTATGCCCAAATCGTTGCACTGTATTCCAGGTAGAAAAGTCACAACTATAAGGAGGTATTTCTTTAAAGGCATCTATACCTGATATTCCAATTCCAAATAAATGAAAATTAGTTTTAGGATATTGTTGTCTTAACCACAAAGTAAGTTGTCTAATTTTTCTTTTACTTACTCCACCGCTGACTAATCCTCCAATCGAAACCCAAGGATAATTATTACAATAATATTCGAGATATGCTTCCTGTTCTCCTGCATGCCACGTAGGGACAGGATGAAGACCCTTTGACTCCAAAAATCTAAAATTATTAAATGATTCTACATCATCGTCTATAATATCTAGATTCATGTATCCAGAAATTTCAGGATGTTTTGGCAACAATAATTCTAGCCATAATGCGTAACTTTCTTTTGTTACATGAGCAACTCCTGTATGCATCTGAAACCCCCCACTATCTATAATAACATCTGAAAAACCATAAGGTATTTCAGGAGATAATCCTTTGCATTCCGTTCTAACATACGGATAACAAAACAAAACCTTTTCCACTTCTTCTTTTAACATCCAACCATAACTGGCGGAATATACCAAATATACTTTCATATTTAAATCATTTTAGTTTTTTAGTTTTTTAGTTTTTTAGTTTTTTATTTTTTTTAATACATACATGTACTCAAATGTCTTTTTTATAAGTGAGGGCATATAATATATAAACATTATATATATTCTTGTGAGTGGCAACTATTATATAAAGTCTTAAAACCTATATTTTGTGAGTAAAATAACAAATAATATATATAAATATATATATACTTTATATAATAATGATATATATATATATATTCATGTATGTAAAATGAATTGGAAACTAAAAAGCTGTAGGTATAACTTATAATATTATATAAACAATTCTTAAGGTTTATATATAATTTCAATGATTTTATAAACATTTAATTAAATGAAAATCTCCTATCAGATTTAGGTGTTGTATTTTCTACAAAAGTGGGATTAACTTTTTTAACAATTGATTGCACTTTATCTAAATATGAATTAGTTAACTCATATTCACCTATTATTTTTTTATTAAATTGGTATACAAATCTATTATGGGCAGTTACATCTCGTGTAATTACTTTATGATTTTCTAATTCTTCAACGGAATCTCTAACTTGAGCGTCTGATAATCTTCCAGCTAAATGTTTTAAAATATCTCGGACTGTTAAAGGAGTATCTTGGTCAACAAAAGTTATTAATATTCTTTCAGCATTATCAGTAGGTACAACTGTTTTTTCTTCTAACGCTACCAATTTTGCCCAAGTTTTTATTTTATCTTCTATTATTAGTAATGAGAATGTATCAACTGGCAATTTTATGCGTCTTGACCAAGGTCTAACTATTATTTCAGTACTGTCCTTATCTTCTGCTTCTCTTTTTTGAAGCAATAAGCAAGAATCACATCCACTAATTAGGTGAGTATTTCCTAATATACTACTTGTAGGATCTTCTTTACCAGACACAACAAGGTCTATCTGTTTTTTAAGACTTGCATGATGAATAACTATAAGAGTAGCTCCTGTATTTTTGATAGCATTCCATATAGAAGTCAGATTAGTAGCTTCAGTTGAATGATTTAATCTCATTTTACCTGAAGTTTTTGATACACTGTCAATTACTATAACCGGATTATCACGAGCTTCTGCCCATTTTATTAACCAATCCACTTTATCAAAATCTGAAAATGAGAATCCTGTATTAGCATGAATAATAAAAGTGTTATTTACAGGAGAATTTTCGCCATTTAAGGCATGCCCTTTAACTAATCTTCCTACCCTTGTTTCTAAAACATCTGTAGGTGAATCTTCATCTATTAGCATACATTCTCGTTTTACAGTTGAAAATTCATTAGCAAATCTTTTTCCTTGAGAAATACATACTAAAAGGTCTTCAACAAACCAGGATTTTCCCGCAGTAGGTGTAGCCCCAATTAAAGTAATCATGCTTTCAGGAATTAGATTATTAACTGCCCACTTTGTGGGTTTCCATTCTCCTATCTCTAATGAAGAAGGATTATATGTAGAGTCTGTCAAATATCATTTTTCCTTTTCTTAGGTTCTGAAAATATTTGAAATGAATCTTCCTGCGAAATTGAAATAAGGTTATCTCCTTTTTTTATGGAATATTTATCTCGGAATTTTTTAGGAATGATTATCATTAATGAGTTTCCGACTTGATGAACGCGTCTATTTGAAATAGCCAAATGTTATAATACCTCCTTTTTTGATTGAATAATCAATAAAGTAATATTATAACATTATTTGGTTAGTGTCAAATTATTAATTTCTGAAAAGGCTTTTTTACAATTTTCTACATATGGATAATTGACTTGTTTTTTTATTAATATATTACCTAATTTAGTTGCATGACTTTTTAATACGGAAGGATTTATTTGAGCACTTGTTGTGCCGTCAAACGCTTTTAAACATTTATGCAATAGTTTACAGTCTAAACAATCATTCTTGCTAGTATTAAAAGAACAACATTCAACTTGCCATAATATTTTGTTAAAAAATTCATTATAATTTGTTATCCAATAACTATGTGTGCTTGGTCGTTTATGAACTATTTGGTCTATTGATAACTCTGGTCTTTTCTTTAGCACCTATTCCTCCTTATAATCTTCATCTTTAAATTCAAAATCTGGTTCTAATGCAATTTTAAATCCAATAGATAATAATTGTCTAGTCGCTTCTGTAACTGTTATTCCATGTCTTTGAGCAAATAATTTGATAGCAAATCTCGTTTCGCTTGGAACAGCTAAACTAGACCTATTATCTACTACATATTTTATCTTCTTTTTATACATGATACCTGTATATAATATCATATGCAGGTAATAAATACAAAAATTTGACAATTTAGTTAAATTTGTGCAATAATTTAATAGGAGGTATATAATATATGTTAGGATTTGGAAAACAAAAGAAACTCCCTTATAAGAAAAAAACACCTGGTGATAAAGAAAAAGAACGTGATATAAAAGATAGAAAATGGGCACGAGACAAGCTCATGGAGCAAGCCAAAGAAAATCCTGAAATAGAAAGGCAAATGATTGCCAAATATGCAGGAGTAAATATCAAACCAATAGACCTAATTGAAAGCAAGAAAAAAGAAGTTGAAGTAAAATTAGTAGAAGAAGCATTTAATCAAATAACCAAAAATCCTGAACTTCGAGAACAATATTCAAGAAAATTAATTGATGATATGGTAGGACGTCCTTCTGGCAATGGGGATATTGATTTTTCTAATCTTGAAGATGGGAGTACTGACTTAGACCAACTAATGGAAAGTTTAGATAAATACGAACAGCTCCGAAATAAACTAAAAGGAAATTCTAGTCCTCTAAGTGGTTTAATAAATGCAGATGTTATCGTTGAAGCGTTAAAACTAGTACCAGGTATATCAGCACAATTACAAGGCAAATCTCTTCCTCAACAATCTCAACCAATTAAATATATAATAACAGATACTAATGGTGAGCCAGTAGGCGAAACAGATTCTACTGGTTATAGAAAATTAGTTGAAGCAGCAAATCAAAAAAGATTAACTCAATCAGAAATTTCTGAAGAAACAACTACTAGTGAGCCTCTAGAAGAAGAAACAATAACAACAGAAGAAAAAGAGGATTCCTCAATGTCTAGTATAATTTTTCAACTAATATCCTCATTAGATAAAGACCCTACAGAAGTAGTAGACGAGTTAATAGTATTAGCAGAACAAGAAGACAAAACCGCGCTATTAATTCTTAAAACAATGTTGAACACAGAAGCTGAAGACATAATATCAATGCTTCAAACTATGGACCTCGGACCTGAAACTCAAGACGCAATTGCGCAATTAGTAGAAAAACAAGAATGGTTAAGAACTGCTATTGCTTACTATCGTGGCTTAAAGGAGAATGAGTAATGGAAGAAGAATATGAAAATTCAACTGAAATACCCGATAAAATAATAGAAGGTTATGGTAAAGATGATAAGATAAAATCATTAGAACGAGAAGTTCAAATATTAAAAGCCCGAGGTGTTCCTAATCAGAACATAGTTAGGGCATTTCAAAATCCTTCTAGTATTATGAACGAATTATCCTTAACTTCTAAACAGGCTAAGAATTTAAGGTCACTTATAGTTAGTGGTGGAACAGGGGCAGTACATAATGTTTTATCCAATGTGATTGGTGATGTTCCTTCCTCAATAATAGGAGCAGCATTATCAAGTTATATTGCTAAAAAGTTTTTAAGCAAGCCTGATGATTTTATG
>Ga0307992_1000544_pt1 | contig 23924 bp, 18 predicted proteins | sample EllFjometagen133_FD_203162 | JGI IMG/M metagenome (GOLD analysis project Ga0307992, IMG submission 203162) | Marine microbial communities from Ellis Fjord, Antarctic Ocean - #133 | ecosystem: Environmental > Aquatic > Marine > Unclassified | place: Southern Ocean | collected 2014-10-08
AAAAAAATCCAGGGGCCTAATTTACACCTCGTATCCCGGTATTTAGTTAGCCGGTTAAAAAATTAATGCTGGATAAGTATGAACAGGCGTTCCGTGTCTTTTTGAAATAATCAAAAGTTGAAGGAGGTTAACCAGGCGTCTCGCCCATTTCTAAAATGAGGTAAGAGTTCGATTCATTGAACCCGTTAAAAAATTGAAAAACAAAACACCCGGCTAGTTGATTTATGACGTACACAAAAAACAATACATGATCTAAAAAAGTTTTAAATTTTTAAGTACGGTTTTTTGCTTTAAATTTTCAGTTTAATTAGAACAAGCGTCTTGCTAATCCAAAAAACTATGCGCTAAACGCTACCCTCATACATAGCACTATACTAATAGCTAAACAAGGAGAATATTTATGAAATTTTGGGAAAATGATAGCATTGCTGCTATTTCTACCCCAGTTGGGGAAAGCGGAATCGGTATTGTCCGAATAAGCGGCCCAAAAGCATTAGAAATAGCCCAAAAGGTATTTAGAGATAAAAATTTAAATAAAACAAAAATTAGAAATTTCTTCAGTCATACCGTTCATTACGGATTTGTAATAAATCCTGAAAGTGGGGGAAAAATTGACGAAGTAATTTTAGTTTTAATGAAAAAACCCCGAACCTATACCCGGGAAGACACTGTAGAATTTAATTGTCACGGAGGGATACTATCTCGCAGGAAAGTTCTTGAAACAGTAATTAATTGTGGGGCAAGGATGGCTGAGCCGGGGGAATTTACTAAAAGAGCATTTTTAAACGGTAGGATCGATTTAAGCCAGGCTGAAGCAGTAATTGACCTTATTCAGGCAAAAACCGAGAGGAGTTTAAGCTCTTCGTTAGATCAGTTAGAAGGTAATTTAAAGAAAAAAACTATTAATTTAAGAGAGAAAGTGGTGAAGATTACCGCAGAGATAGAAGCCCCCATGGATTTTCCTGACCAGGATATTAAAGAATTGGACTCAACAGAAATAAAGAACAGAATAAAAAACATTTTAGAAGAAATTTCCTCTTTGCTGGAGACTCTGGATTACGGAAAGATATTAAAAGAAGGTATAAACACCGTAATTGTAGGGAAGGCTAATGTCGGAAAATCCAGCCTATTTAATGCCCTATTAAGAGAAAACCGGGCTATCGTTACTAATCTGCCGGGAACAACAAGAGATACAATTGAAGAATTAATTAACCTTAAAGGGATAGCTTTCAAGATTATAGATACCGCCGGGTTTAAAACTCCGGAAAATGTTATTGAAAAGATAAGCCTTAAAAGGATGAGAAAATTTTTAGATAAAGCCGAACTTATTTTGGTAATGTTTGATACAAATACTACTCTTTCCGAAGAAGACATGAAGGTTATTCGGGAAATAAAAAGAGAAAAAGAGAGAAATAAAAAAGTTATAACTATTGAAAATAAAATAGATCTTAAAGAGAAAATAGAAAGAAAAAAACTTTTTAAGCTCTTAAATATTAAAGACGACATAAAAATTTCCTTAAAAGAGCAGATTGGAATAGAGCAATTAGAAGAAGAATTAACTAAAAACGTATTTAATGGAATAGTAATACCACAAAATGGGGTAATTATAAACAACGTTAGGCAGGCTGAGGCCTTAAAAAGAGCTAAACTGGGGTTAGAACATCTATTAGAGGGGACAAAAAAGAAAATACCCCACGACCTTTTAACTGTTGACCTAAAAGATGCCCTGGATTCTCTCGGTGAGATAACCGGGGATTCGGTAAGTGATGAGATAATCAATAATATTTTCTCTCGTTTTTGTATCGGGAAATAATAGATTGATTTTATATAATGCGGTAAAAAAAGCATCTTTTAAAGTGGCAATGTTCCACGTGGAACATTTTAAAACTAAGTGTGAATAAATTGTGGAAAACTTTAAATTGAATAAAATTAAAGCTTTTAAGTTATCCTCTCAATCAAAGTGATCTTTGCGTAAGTAAAATAAGTTAAAAAATTAGTTATTTAAAACGTTTAATTATCTTATTTATAGCAACTAATTTAAGTTTTGTAAATTAAAAAATATTTTTTTGGTTGTGGTTTTTTAATATTTGAATTAGGGTAGTCTTAAATCATAATATCTAATATTATTTATCTATGTGGACAAATTGTGGAAAAGCCAAATTTGTATCTCGTATCTCGTGAATCATATATTGAAAATAGCGGATAGCCTATAGCGTGTAGAGTATAGAAAAATTAGTACATAGCGAAGAAGAAGCTAGGAGCCAGAATATAGTATTCAAAATTATTTGAAACTATAGGATTATATTCTTCTGAGTTCTGACTACTATCTTCCGAATTCTTAAATAACAATTATAGCTTTTTTACCTTTTGTTTTAGATTTTTAGTTTGACCACAGCAAATTTTATTAATCCAAAATTATATGCTACACGCTGTACGCTTCACGCTTCACGCTAAATTTATTCACTAACGACTAATACAACCAGCCGATAGGAAAATAGGTTAACCAAGTAAATAATATAATTGGCGGATTGGTAGATTGACAAATTGGTGAATTAGAAATAGAGGTGAACTTTTTTGTTAAAAGACGATGAAAATATTTTAATAAACGGTGCCCAAAAAATGGGAATTAATCTTCGTGAAGGGCAGGTTAAAAAATTTTCCCGATATTTAGAGTTATTAGTCCAGTGGAATCAAAAAATAAACTTAACTTCTTTAAAAACACCGCAGGAAATAATTATTAAACACTTTTTAGATTCTATTAGCTGTATAAAAGTTATTAATAAATATATTGATATAGAAGGGATAAACATTATTGATGTCGGAACAGGCGCAGGTTTCCCGGGTATGCCGATTAAAATAATATACCCTTCTATTAAATTATCTCTTCTGGAAGCAAGAAAGAAGAAGACCATATTTTTGGAAAAGGCAATAGAAGAAATTAATTTTCAGAAAGTTAAGATACTTAATGGTAGAGCAGAAACTTTTGGGAAAGATGTAGATTACCGGGAGAAATATGATATAGCCATTTCCAGAGCAGTAGACAGTTTAAATGTTCTTAGCGAATATTGCCTTCCTTTGGTGAAAGTGGGAGGATTATTTATAGCTCAAAAAGGAAGGTCATACAAGGAAGATATAGATAAAGGCTTTAAGGCGGTTCAGATTTTAGGCGGAGAGTTGGTTGGAGTTAAAAATGTTCGAATTCCCTTTATAAATCAGGAAAGATGTCTTTTGGTAATCAGGAAAATAAAATATACTCCTTCTAAATATCCCCGAAGAGAAGGTTTCCCCCACAAAAGACCTTTGTAATTTTGAAATATTTTTGATAATATAAGTTATGTATTATTATAAATAAGTAAAATCGCAAAACGAAAAGCGTAAAACCATAATTCAAAATTTAAAATTAAGATAAAAAAGAACCCAGAAACCAAACTAGCATCTAGTATCCCTTGAATCGTATCTCGGTATAAAATACGGTGACAAGTAATATGCGATGAGTAATAAGATTGAATCTCTAAAGCTATAAAAATAGGTTACTTGTTACACGTTTCACATTACATAACTTGGCAACTAATATTAATCGAAAAACCGGTTAAGCATATTTCTTGCAATTGCAAGCTTATATTAATAAACAAGCGTTCCACGTAGAACATTAATTATCATGAACAAACGTTCTGTAATTAAATCTGTGTAACGTGATACTCGTATGAGTAATTATTTTGGGAGTAATATTTATGACTAAAATCCTGGCAATTACCAACCAAAAAGGTGGAGTAGGTAAAACTACTACCGCAGTAAATCTAAGCACCTCCATAGCCTTAAATAAAAGAAAAACTTTACTAATCGATATAGACCCCCAGGGGAATGCCAGCACAGGTATGGGGCTGGATAAATCAAAAGTAAAAAGATGTATTTATGATGTTTTGATTAATCAAGCCCCCGTAAAAGAAATTATTATACCGACCCAGATGAAGAATTTAGATATTCTGCCTTCTACCATTCAATTAGCCGGGGCAGAGATAGAATTGGTAAATTATATCTCTCGGGAAAACAAATTAAAACACGCGATAAAACTAATTAAAGATAATTATGATTATATAATTATTGATTGCCCGCCTTCTTTGGGCCTTTTAACTTTAAATTCTCTCACCGCTGCCGATGCGGTAATAATTCCTATACAGTGTGAATATTATGCTTTGGAAGGTATTGGGCAATTATTAAATACTATTAATTTGGTCAGAGAAAATCTAAATTCATTCTTAGAAATCGAAGGGATTTTACTGACTATGTATGATAACCGCACAAATCTTTCCCGTGATGTTGTTGAAGAAGTTAAAAGATATTTTAAGGGAAAGATATTTAAAGCAATCGTCCCGCGAAATGTTAGAGTGAGCGAAGCCCCCAGTTATGGCAAGCCCGTTGTTTTGTATGACGCAAAATCCAAAGGAGCAAGAGCTTATAAAAAATTAGCCCAAGAGGTGATATCAAATGAGTAAAAGAGGATTAGGAAAAGGGCTAGAAGCCCTTATCCCCAAGGTTGAACAAAAAGAAAAACAATTTGTTATTGAGATGGACATAGAAAGTTTGACCCCCAACCTTTTTCAGCCCCGAAAAAATTTTAATAAAGAGAAAATGGAAGAACTGAAAGAATCAATTAAAAAACATGGAATAATTCAACCGATTGTAGCAAGGAAAATGGCTAATGGGTATGAGATTATTGCTGGAGAGCGGAGGCTGAAGGCAGCCAAAGAGATTGGGTTAAAAAAGATACCGGCAATTATTAAAAGTATTAACAATGAAAAAAGTTTAGAAATTGCCCTGGTAGAAAATATTCAAAGAGAAGATCTTAATCCAGTTGAACAGGCCAATGCCTTTAAAAGATTGATAGATGAGTTTAATCTTACCCAGCAAGAATTAGCGGAAGTAACCGGAAAGAGCAGGACTTTGGTCACCAATACTATCAGGTTGTTAAAATTGAATCGCGAGATACAAAAAAATATTTCTGAAGGGAAAATATCTTTCGGTCATGCTAAATTATTGTTAAGTATAGAAGATGAAGAAGTACAAAGAGCAGTGTGTGATAGAATAATTGCTAATGATTTATCAGTAAGAGATACCGAGTACCTGATTAAAAACATTGAAAAAGCGCAGAAAAAACAATTTAAAGTTAAAAATATTACTATCGAACGATTCCCTGAGGTAGAGGGGAAATTAAGAGATGTTTTAGGGACTAAAGTAAGTATACTGTATGATGGTAAAAAAGGTAAGATAAGTATAGATTTTTATAACAAAGAAGATTTACGGAAAATAGCCGACCTATTGTTAAGAGAAAAATAGCGAAAGTCGTTAATATATAAATAGTATCGAGTATATAGTATATAGCGAAAACGAAAAGCGCAAAACGTAAAACCATAGTTCAAAATTTAAAATTTAAATATATCGTTTTATGTGTTGAGTTTTATCTTTCTCATCTCCTATACTATATAGTAAAAATAAAAAGATAAAGAAACAAAAACAAAAACTTATAATTTAGTATTGAGAGAAAAAGTTTTACGTTTTGAATTATGGTTTTTTACTTTTAGCTTTAAGTTTTTAATTAGGACAAATTTTATTAACCCAAAACTATACGCTAAACGTTGTATGCCCCATGATAAGGTTATAATGGGTAGAAAAAAAGAAAGGATGGTTTAAAATGAGTAAAGAAAGTTTTAATAATTTAATTTTTCTTCTGTTTTTAGTGGTTGTAATATTTATCTCTGGGATTTTTTTGGCTCTTTCTTTAAGATTATTTTCCTTAGAAAGTTTTTTCTTTAAAACAAATTATTGGATTTACTCTAATTTCTTCAACCAAATTATCTTAGGTTTAATAGGGGCTTTATTAATTTTTCTGGTCATTTATTTAGTCTGGCAAAAAGTTCAAATTAATAAGGAAAATTTATCTGTAGTTCAAAAGACTTCCTTTGGGGAAATTAAAATTTCTACCGGGTCTATAAAGCGTTTAGCTTTAAAAGTGCTTAAAGGGATGGGAGAAATTACGGAAACCAGGCCAGAGGTTAATATTTTAAAGTCCGGAGGGATAAACATAGTTCTTCATCTTTCTGTAAAGCAGGATGTAAACATCCCTGAACTTTCGGAGAAAATTCAACGAAAGGTAAAAGAATATATTTTAGAAACAAGCGGGATTGAAACAAAAGAAATTAAAATAAATATAGATAAAATATTTTATGAAGACAAAAAATAGTTTAATTTTTTACATTTTAAAGGTAAATATTGAGAAATTAATAAGGACGGTGGATAAGAATGTCGAATGAAGAGATCATTAAAGTTAGCCCCCAAGAACAAGAATTGGGAAATGTAACTGTTTCCAAAGAAGTAGTAGCTATAATTGCTGCCTTTGAAACTATAAAAACTAAGGGAGTAGTCGGTATCACTAGTGGGTATAGAAGTAAAGCAACTAATGTATTGTCCAGGAAGGACCTAGCTAAAGGTGTAGAAGTATGGATGAAACCTGAAGAAGCCGCAATTACTATTCCCATTATTACTAACTACGAAGTAGGAATTTTTAAAGTGGCCGAAGAGGTACAGCGTAAAGTAAAAAAGGCTGTCTGTTCCATGACCGGTTTAAGAGTTCTTAGAGTTAATATTAATATTCAGGGGGTTAAATTTAAAGAAGAAACAAAGAAGCCAAAAAAAGAAAGAAAAGAAAAAGAAGAAATACAAAAAGAAATAAAAAAATAAATTACAGAAAGAGTAAATTGGTGAAATTAAAGTGACAGAAATTATAAAATTATTAGCAGTAATCGCAGTAATTATTTTTTTAATAAGAATAAAATGGAAACTGGAATATATTATGCTTTTAGCTTCCCTATTAATAGGAGTGTTGTTTGGTTTAAGCCCGGTTCAAATAGGAAAGAATTTTGTATTAGCATTAGTTGATCCAGCCACTTTAAAGTTAATTGGAATAATTGTACTGGTTTATATCTTAAGCGGCGTTTTAAGAAAAGTAGAGAGCTTAAAAGATTTAGTCGATTCTCTTCAGGGACTGGTTAAAGATTATAGGCTTGTACTGGCTTTTATCCCGGCTTTGTTAGGCTTAATTCCTATGCCTGCCGGGGCGATATTTTCTGCTCCTATGGTTAAAGATGTAGGAGGCCGGGTAGGACTCACCCCCGAAGAGGAACTTTTTGTAAACTATTGGTTTCGTCATATTTGGGAATTTGTCTGGCCTCTATTTCCGGGCATCATATTATTTGCCGGCTTATTGAAAGTAGAGATTCAAGAAGTTATCGTGGTTCAGTTTCCCCTGACTATTATAACTGTAATAGTAGGCTTTATTTGGGAATATAAAAATTTAAGAAAAGATGCTACCCTTATTAACAAAAAAGATATTTTATTTAATTTAAAAAAATTATTTTTTGGAGTCTGGCCTATTCTGCTTATTATAGTTTTGGTTCTGGGGACAAAAACAGATTTATTATTATCTTTGTTAATAGTGATTCTGTCTTTAATTTTCATAAATATAAAAAAATTAAGCCTAAAAATACTAAAGGAAATTGTTAAAAATGATATAGACTTAAGTGTGGTTATTTTAATCGCCAGTATCATGATTTTTAAAAGAATACTCCAGGTTTCAGGAGGGATAGAGATAATCCCGGAAGCATTTGCTAAATTAGGCGTCCACCCTTTTATTGTTTTATTTAGCATTCCCTTTTTCATAGCTACAATGACTGGGGTAGGTAGTGCAGCGCTGGGAATTGGATTACCGGTTCTTCTACCGATAATTGTTCAGGGAGAACCAAATTTATATTACGCTATGTTGGCCTTTGCCGGTAGTTTTGCGGGAGTAATGATTTCCCCCATGCATTTGTGTTTAGTAGTTACCAAAAATTATTTTAAAGCAGATATGGCAAAAATATATAAAATGTTAACCCTGCCTTTAATAATCATTTCTTTGAGCGCTCTCGTTCTGGTAATAGTTAGAGTATAGTTAGGAAACATTTTAATAAGATTACACAGATTACATTATATATAAATATGGAGATGAGAAAATGAGAAAATCACCCAAAGAGATAGAGATAGAAAATAAAATATTGGCAATGTTAAGCGGGAAACCGGCGCTGGCTGCTTCTTTTGTTTTTAATGATAAGGAGACGCAAGCCTTACAAAATTATGCTAATGTAGTTTCCATAAAAAGGTTAGGTTTTAATGACCATGGCCCGGTACATATGAGAAAAACCGCACAAAATGCTTTAGTTATGTTTGACATTTTGAGTAAAGCCGGAATTAAATTTAACCTTGAAGAAGAAAAGATTGGTACAGAAGAAGATAGCAAGATAGCAGTATTGATATCATCTTTATTACATGATATTGGTATGTCTATAGGTAGAGATAATCACGAATTTTTAGGGGTTGTTCTGGCTATGCCGATTATTGAAAGAATTTTAACTAAAATTTACGATAAGGACATTGAAAAGAAAACCATTATTCGTTCTCTAATTATTGAATGTATTTCGGGACATATGGCTACACAGACTATCTATTCCTTAGAAGCTGGATTGGTATCGATAGGAGATGGGTGTGATATGGAAAAAGGTAGAGCACGGATTATTTTTCTCTTATCCCGTACCCCACAAGTAGGAGATATCCACAAGTATTCTGCTCATTCCATTCAAAATGTAGAGATAATAAAAGGGGAAGAGAAACCGATTAGAATAATTGTAGAGATGACTGAGTCGGTCGGTTTTTTCCAGATAGAAGAGGTTCTTTTCCCTAAGATTTTATCTAATCCGGTAAAACCCTACATAGAGCTTTATGGCAGAGTAACAGGAGAAGAAATGCGACGCTATCTGTAAAAGGGATAGCGCAGAGCGTATAGCGCTTAGCGTATAGAAAGTAGGGGCGTATTGTATACGACCCTAATAGCGGATAGCGTTTATAATTAGTTAATCGGTTAGTTAGTTACCTGGTTACCTAGTTTAAGAATTAATACTGGGTCAGTGTAGGGGCACGATGCATCGTGCCCGAAGGCACTAAATAACAAATAAAGACAGATTCCCGTTTCCCGTTTTCACGAGGACAGGCCTGCCTGTCTCTGAATTAAAGTAGGGGTTCGATTCATCGAATCCGTCTCGGGTGGAATGAATTCGACTCTTACCCGATGAGAAAATTAATTCATCTTTATTCCCCCTCCCCTTGGAGGGAGAGGGTTAGGGTGAGGGGGATAAATCTACACGCAATACGCGATACGATATACTAACAACTAATTTAATTGGTAAATTGTTATTAATTAGCTAATCGGTGAATTAATATAAACTAACTAAATAATTATTGGGAGAAGATATGGAAGAAAAAAATCTTTATTATCAGAGTACCCGGGGGGATAAGAAGGGAGTATTATCCACAGAGGCAATTATCAAAGGTATTGCCGGTGATGGTGGATTGTTTGTTCCCGAGACCATTCCTCAGATAAACAAGGATTTATATAAATTAAAAGGTACTGATTATAAAGAATTAGCCTTTTTGATAATGAAAGATTTTTTAACTGATTACCGTCAGGACGAGCTAAAAGATTGTATAAATAAAGCTTATGATAATAAATTTAATACCAAAATTATTGCTCCCCTCAACAAAAAAGCGGGAGCATATTTTTTAGAGCTTTATCATGGTCCTACTCTGGCTTTTAAAGATATGGCCCTATCCCTACTCCCTCATCTTTTAAAAAAAGCTGCCCAGAAATTAAATATTAACCAGGAAATAGTTATTTTAACTGCTACTTCCGGTGATACCGGGAAAGCAGCTCTTCAAGGTTTTGCTAATGTAGAAGGGACTAAAATAATAGTATTTTTCCCGTGCAAAGGGGTCAGCAAGATACAAGAAAGACAGATGCTCACCCAGGAAGGGGCGAACACTTATGTAATAGGCCTAAAAGGAAATTTTGATGATGCCCAGAGCGGAGTAAAGGAAATATTTGAAGACCCGGCCTTTAACAAAAAGATAAAAGAGAAGAATTATATTTTTTCTTCGGCAAATTCTATAAATATTGGCCGCCTAATTCCCCAAATTGTATACTACTTTTATGCCTATCTAAATATGTTAAGTAAGGGCGAAATTAAAAACGGTGAAAAGATAAATATAGCTGTCCCCACCGGTAACTTCGGAGATATTCTGGCGGCTTACTATGCCAAAGAGATGGGATTGCCAGCTAACAAATTAATCTGTGCTTCTAATGAAAATAAAGTACTGGCAGATTTTTTTGAGACCGGAGTCTATGATAAACGAAGAGAACTAATTGTGACTATTTCTCCCTCGATGGATATCCTGGTATCCAGTAATCTGGAAAGATTGTTGTGGATGACAAGCGAAAAGGATACAAGGCAGGTAAAAGAGTTAATGAATTTCTTAAAGGAGAAGGGTTATTACCGGATAAATTCCGAAACGAAGGAGAAATTAAAGGATTTTTACGGCGGATTTGCCCACCAGGAGGAATCCCGTCAAAGTATAAAAGAGGTATTCGAAAAATCAAAGTATTTGATTGACCCTCATACAGCAGTAGCTTATGCAGTATACAAAAAATATACTAAAGAAACCGGGGATAAAACCAAGACAGTTATTGTGGCCACAGCCAGCCCCTTTAAATTTACTAAAAGTGTGATGGGATCAATAGATAGCCGATACAAAAAATTTAATGATTTTGAATTAATAGATAAGATGTCTGAACTGAGCCAGATACCCATTCCACATAGGATAAGGGGTATTGAGAAAAAACCTATCCAACATAAAATGGTTTGCGAAAAAGGGGAAATGAGGACAAAAATAACAGAGATTCTAGATTAGTCGTTAGCTAAATATAGTAATGAGTAATGAGTGATAAGTGATAAGAAATTAGTTGACCAATTACCCAGTTAAAGATGAGAAATACAAGATAAAAGAATTGACTAATTGATTAATTAAATAGTCGATAGTGTTGAGTATAGCGTAGAGCGGGTAGCGGATACTGAAGAAAAAAAGAAAAGAAGGAAGTGAAACGACCGAAGCAATCTCAAACCGGGATTGCCGCGCTCACTTCGTTCGCTCGCAATAACAGAGAAGGTAATAAACTAACAACTAATGAATTAAAGTCTGAAAACTAAAAGTCGTGAACTAAAAATTTATATTTAATATTATCTACTAATTTATAAAAGGGGAAACTAAAATGAAAATTTCTTTTTTAGGTGCTGCTAAAATAGTAACCGGGTCTAATTTTTTAATTGAGACCAGGGATACTAAATTTTTAATAGATTGTGGAATGTTTCAAGGGGGCAAGTCAATTAACAGGATGAATTATGAACCTTTCAGCTTTAATCCTGAAGAGATAGATTTTATGGTTCTATCCCATGCCCATATAGACCACAGCGGGAGAATACCTAAACTGATAAAAAAAGGTTTTAAAGGGAACATATACACTACCAAGGCAACAGCTGATCTATGTTCTATTATGCTTCCTGATAGCGGGCACATTCAGGAGATGGAAAATAAGTGGGACAATCGGAAGAGAAGAAGGTCAGGAAGAAAGTTAAGAGAACCTCTTTATACCGTAAAAGAAGCAGAGGAGAGCTTAAAATATTTTAAATCGGTTTTATATGACCAGAAAATAAAATTAAACGAAAAAGTCACTTTAAGATTTAGAGATGCAGGACATATATTGGGTTCCTCCATAATTGAGCTATGGATAAAAGAGGACAGCAAAAAAACAAAATTAGTATTTTCGGGAGATTTAGGAAGGCGGGATAGGCCAATTTTAAGAGACCCTTCTCTCATCGATGAAGCAGATTTTCTGATTGTAGAATCGACTTATGGGAATAAAATGCACCACCCTTCAGAAGATGATGCTAAAGAACTAATTTCTATTATAAATACTACCGTAAAAAGAGGTGGAAATGTAGTAATTCCTTCTTTTGCCATAGAAAGAGCCCAGGATATAATCTATGAGCTAAACAAGTATTATACTGAATACATTAAAACTGAAGACCAGGATTTTTTAAGTGTCCCGGTTTATGTAGATAGTCCGCTAACTGTATCGGCGACAGAGATATTTTTAAGAAATCCAGACTGTTTTGACGAAGATACTTTAAAACTTATAAATATAGGGAATAACCCTTTGGATTTTCGTAATTTAAAGTTTACGCGTACCGCAGAAGAATCTAAGCAGATAAATTTTTCTAAAGAAAGTAAAGTAATAATTTCAGCCAGCGGAATGTGTACTGCCGGGAGAATAAAACATCATCTAAAACATAATCTATGGAGAAGAGAATCCAGCATCGTATTTGTCGGCTATCAAGCCAATGGCACTTTAGGCAGAAGGATAAAAGAAGGTGAGAAAGTAGTTAAAATATTTGGGGAAGAGATTCGGGTAAATGCTGAAATATATTCTTTAGAGGGTTTTTCGGGACATGCCGATAAAGAAGGAATAATACGGTGGATAAAAAGTTTTAAAAATAGACCCAGAAAAATATTTGTGGTTCATGGAGAAAAGGAAGCAACCAAAGAAATTTCCAGAAAAATTGAAGAGGAATTAAAAATTAAGACTCATATCCCAGAATTAGGAGAGACTTTATCTATTGAAGGAGAAAGTGTTTTGCCTGGTAGAAGATTAGAGATAGATAGAAGAAGTAAAGAGCTTCGAGAAGTAGAGGAGAGTGTTGAAAAATTAAAATCAATATTCTTACTAACGTTCCAGAGATTAGGATATAAGACTAATGATGGCGCTAATAGTGAAGAATTAAACAATATAAAAAATAAATTAATTGAAATGCAAAAAAATATATTAGATTTAAATATGTTAATTACTGAGAAGAAGAAAGAAGAAAATAACAAAAATAAGAGCTAAAGCCGAAATCAAAAGCGGGCACCAAGCTTAAACTTGGGACCCGCTTTTATCTCTAAAGTTAAGGGAGTGAACTAATATTAATTTTTATCACCCACTTAACCGGGTTGAGTTAAAGCTGAAGAATAGCATCAAGTTTTTGTTGTATTATTGGCTTTGGTGTGACGCCTACGATACGATCGACCTCTTGGCCATCTTTAAAAAATAACAGGGTAGGTATCCCCTGGATGCCGTAGCGAGCTGCAATATTTTGGTTTTCATCGGTATTTAACTTACAAACCTTCAATTTTCCCTGGTTATCATTACCTAATTCTTCGACAATTGGGGATATCATTCGGCAAGGCATACACCAGGGTGCCCAAAGGTCTACTAATACAGGGATGGAAGATTCTAAAACCTCCTGTTGGAAGTTATTTCCGTTTAACTCTACTTCTAATGATTGGTTATTTTCCATCGATTTTTCCTCCTTTCTTATTTGAATTTAGGTTATTGTTATTATTTTTGGTTAAAGACTTTAGCAATTAATTCTAATCCTTCTTTTATTAATTTTACTTCTCTTACAGAGAGGTTTTTTCTAAGTCTATATTCGCAATTATTTCTTTCCTGCTCGATTTGTTTTTTAATTTTAATTCCCTTAGAGGAAAGAGATAAAACGAACGATCTCCTATCTTCCGGGTTTGTTGTTCTTAATAGGTATTCTTTTCTGACTAAGCCATCTATTATTCTACTTCCTCTGGAAGGAGAGAGACCCATTTTTTCAGATAAAACATTACAGGTTATTCTTTTTGTTGTCTCAATTTCCAGAACTGCCTTGTATTCCGCCAAAGAGATATTGCATAGAGTTCGAATTTGCTTTTCATCTTCTATGCAGCCTTTTTTTAATTCAATTATCAGGTCTACTATATTTTTTTCCATCTTTTATCAACCTTTATGTCATTAGCAATATTTGCTAATGACAATAATATAAAGGATAAAAAAATATTTGTCAAGTAGTTTCTGAAAAATTTTTAAATTTTTTAAAAATTGTTGATTTTAGGGGGAAATTGATTTTAAAACAGGAAAATGGCAAAGATTTGTCTTTGAAAATATATATTAGGAATTATAATGTGATAAAATAAATAAGGTTAATTGGTATCAAGTATATCATATCGCGTATAGCGTAAAAAAATATTTTCAAGTTTTTTGAAGAATAATCATTAATATATTTAGGATTTGCATCTGAAAATGATGGCGAAATTAATATTTATTAGGAGATAAAATGAAAAACAGACCCGTGCAATTAGGAGAGGATCATGAACTTATTATAAATAGTTATTCTCATCAGGGAGAGGGAATAGGTAGAATTAATAATTTGGCCGTTTTTGTGCCCGGTACAATTCGGGGGGAAAAAGTGAAGGTAAAAATTATCGAAGTGAAAAAGAATTTTGCCCGCGGCCGATTAGAAGAAGTTATTTTAACTTCTCCTTATAGAGTAAAGCCCCTCTGCCCCGTTTATCACTTCTGCGGAGGATGTCACTTGCAGCATATAGCTTATGATAAACAGTTAGAAATGAAAAAAGAAATAGTAGAAAATGCTTTAAATAGGATAGGTAATCAAAGTATTAAAGCTTTGCCCACTATAGGAACGAAAGACCCCTGGCGTTATCGCAATAAAGGTCATTTTCATCTTGCTCGAGAAAACAGGAAAATACAATTAGGATTTTATAAGCCAAAAAGCCATACTCTCGTCCCTGCCTGCCAGTGCCGCTTGTTTAGCACCGTAATTAATCGTCTGGTTAAATACCTGGAAGAGCACTTAACCCGAGGGGAGATTAGCATCTATGATAATGAAACAGACCAGGGGAACTTAAGAGGAATAATATTAAAAGAAAGTAAAAGTACAGGAGAGATAATGGTAATTTTTATTACCAAAGAAGAAAAGTTAAAGATAGATGAAACATTTTTAGATGCTCTTATAAAAGATTTTTCTCAAATAGTTTCTGTTTATCAAAATATCAATAAAAGTTCAAAAATGGTATTATTAGGGAAAGATTTTAAGCTTTTAAAGGGAAAAACAAGCATAGAAGATGCAATTGGCTCTTTTAAATTTAAAATATCACCCTCGTCTTTTTTTCAGGTCAATGTTTCTCAGGCTCAGGCATTATTTGAAAAAATAGTAGAATATGCAAATTTAAGCGGAGAAGAGACAGTTATCGATTCTTATTGCGGAACGGGGGCTATCTCTATCTATCTGGCCGGTAAAGCCAAAAGAGTTTATGGATTAGAATTAGAAAAAGGGGCAGTCAAGGATTCCTGGGAAAACTGTAAGCTTAACAGCCTTTCTAATTTGATATTTTTTACTGGCAAAGCGGAGAAATGGCTTTACAGATGGATTAAAAATCGAGAAGAAGTTCAAGTTATGGTAATAGATCCACCCCGCAAGGGATGTTCCCGGGAGATGTTAAGGGATATAATAAAAATTAAACCTGAACAAATTTTATACGTTTCCTGTAATTTACCTACCTTGGCCCGAGACATCAACTACCTTACTCAAAATGGCTATAACCTGGGAAAAGTACAACCTGTAGATATGTTTCCCCAAACGAGACACATAGAATGTTTGGCTCATCTAAGAAGGTTTTAAGATGGAAAAAGAGAAAAAAGAAGATAAGTCTAATTTAAAAATTAAAACCAAAAATATAGACCCGGGGGCTTTATTTATCACAAAGAGATTAAACGATTCGGGTTACGAGGCTTTAGTGGTAGGGGGATGTATTCGGAATTTAATAATTGGAGAAAAAGCCCATGATTGGGATATAACTACGAAGGCTACACCAGAGGAAATTGTTGAAATTTTTAAAGATTATAAGGTTATTTCGGTAGGTAAAAAATTTGGCACTCTTACGGTAGTAATAAATCATATTAATTACGAAGTGAGCACTTTTAAAAAAAGTAAATCTGTTCCCACTCCAAATTTACTTGGAGATTTAAGACATAGGGATTTTACTGTCAATGCTTTAGCTTGGAGAGAAGGAGAAGGAGTAATCGATCGCTTTAACGGGTTAGAGGATATCAAACAAAAGATAATAAGAGGGGTAGAAAATCCCGAGGAGAGAATAAAAGAAGACCCGTTGAGAATGCTAAGAGCAATTAGATTGGCTTGCGAGCTCGATTTTAAAATAGATAAAGTTACTATCCGAGTGATAGAAAAAAACAGTTCACTGATTGAAAAAGTCAGTCCGGAGAGGATTAGAGATGAATTTACCAAAATACTGCTGAGCAGTTGTCCCCGAAGAGGATCTAAATTATTGTATAGACTGGGTTTGTTAAGATTTATTATGCCTGAACTACAAAAGTGCGCTGGGATTTATAGAGGATATTTTCGAGAGGGTGAAAATTTGTTGGATTATAGTTTAGGTATAACGGCCAGCCTGCCACCAGATTTAAACTTGCGCTTATCGGCAATATTATATAATATAAAGAGCATTTCCCGCTTTGATGAAAAAAGAGAAACCATTGTTAAAATACTAAAGCAGATGAGATTTAAAAATACGGTGATTAAAAAAGTAACTGTTTTAACTAGTGAAAATTGGCAACTCCTCAATTTTTCTAAAAAAATAAACATAAGACAGATTGCTTCCAGAATTGGCATGGAAAATTTAGAAAATGCCTGGGAATTAAAAAAAGCACTTATTAAGGGAAGTTGTAGCTCTGAAAAGTCCAAATCTGCCGAAATCGAAAAAGCAGAAAATAATATAAGAGAAATTCTACAGGGAAAACCACCTGTATCCCTTAAAGATTTAGCCATAAACGGCAAAGATTTAATTGAATTAGGATGTAATGAAGGGAAAAAAATAGGACAGATACTAAAAGGATTACTAAATCTTGTTTTGGAAAAACCGGCATTAAATCAAAAGAAGATACTATTAACTTGGGCAAAAGAGAAAAATTCCTTATAACTGCTGGACAAGTTAATTAATTTTGATAGAAGGAGAGTAAAATTTAATGCAATTTAATTTAGCAACCTGGATAATGAACCCCTTTTTTCTTATGATGATAACTGTTTTTCTGGGGATGTTATTTGGTAAGATAAAATTTGGTAAATTTACTTTTGGAGTATCCGGCTGCCTATTTGTAGGTTTGGTTATCGGGTGGTGGGTTTACAGGTTAGCTTATACTTTTCCAAAAAATGAATCAGGATACAATGCTGCTATCCAGCTCATTGAGGACGGAGTAATTGACAAAGCTTTCCTTACTCTCTTTTTAATCCTTTTTATTGCTGCGGTAGGGCTGCTTGCTGCCAAAGATATAGGGATAATTATAAAAAAATATGGCTCGAAGTTTATTATTCTGGGTTTTTTAATAACTTTTGTTGGTGCTATGGCAACCTATGGAATGGCCTTAATTTTACCGGGGATAAATTCTTATGAAGTAACGGGGGTATACACCGGAGCGTTAACCAGTTCCCCCGGTCTGGCAGCTGCTTTGGAATCGGCCCGCGAACACTCTTCTCGATTAGTTGAAAATTATGATTCTTTATCCGAAAGAAAAAAACAGGAATTATTAAAAACGATTGATTCATTCGAGAAGGGGAAAACAGAGGGTTCAGATTCTATAACCGAGGAACAGAAAAATCAGTTTATAAAAAACGCAGAAGCCGGGATAGGGATTGGACATTCTATAGGCTATCCCTTTGGAGTGCTGATAGTAATCCTTGCTGTAAATTTTTTACCGATAATATTTAAAATAGATGTTAAAAAAGAGCGAGAAATATTTTCCCGGGAAATAAATGAAACCAGAATAAGTAATCCTCTCAACAAAAAACAAGATACCGTTCCTTTTGATTTGGCTGCTTTTGTAGTAGCTTGTTTTTTAGGATACACTTTCGGGAGATTAAAATATAATTTGGGACCACTTGGCCATGTAGGCTTTGGTTCAACCGGTGGAGTCTTAATGGCTTCATTAATTTTAGGGCATATCGGTAAAATTGGCTTCCTTAATTTTAGAATGGATAATAAAATATTAGGGGTTATTCGAGAAATTTCGCTGGCTTTCTTTCTGGCGATAATTGGTTTAAGATATGGTTTTTATGCCTTTGCAGCTTTATCCGGTACAGGAATTTATTTAGTTATCACTTCTTTGGTAGTCGGTCTGATAACCATAATCATTGGTTACCTGGTAGGGAGGTACATATTTAAGCTAAACTGGATTATGTTGGTTGGAGCTATTTGTGGGGGGATGACTTCTACTCCCGGATTAGGAGCTGCCATAGAAGCAGTGGGGAGCGACGAACCGGCTGCCGGATATGGGGCGATTTATCCTTTCGCCTTATTGGGAATGGTCATTTTTTCTATTATTCTACATAATTTACCGATATAGTAAAAATTTTCCATCATTCTATATGTTCTTCGATTTCTTTCCATATCTTCTAAATCCCCAGTTATTTAATTATTGCTCTTAACCGGTGTCCAGTAAAAAAGGGTGAATTTCGGATTATTGGTTTGAGAAAAGCAACCAGATAGCACTCAATCAAATTGAACCAGAAAAAGCAAGTTATTCTTATTCAGAAAAGAGGGTAAATATGATTATAGTTACTCTTTGTCGGTGTTGATTGAAGATCAATAGGGATAGGCTTAAACTAAATCAATAAACCGACTGTTTAGCAACAATTACTCGTTGCATTATAGAGGAAAAGAGGGATAAAATAGGCATTTAAGAGACTCTTTTCTTAGGTCTTTTTTCTCTTAATTATCACAGGATTTCGTTTTTCTTTTCGTAAATTAAAATCAAATAATTTTTTAAGCTAAAAAATTCCCACAAGCGTTTGACAATTTTAAATAAAGTATTGTATACTTAAAATCATTAAACAAACCACAAAAAACCAAGTAAATATTCAGAATAGTTAACTTAAACATTACGGATGTTGTGGTTTTATTAAAATTTTCTAAGTCATAGAAATTATCAGACTTCTTTTAATGTTATGCTTGGCTTGGTTTCAATTAAAATATCATACCAACTTATCTAAAAATAACTTACGTAAGAAAGGGATATTATGTTTCCTGAGGAAAGAAAAAACCGGATAAAAGAAATGGTACTTGAAAGTAGAAGTGTTACCGTATCAGGCTTGGTAAAAATATTTAATGTTTCCGAAGAAACTATTCGTAGAGATTTAAAGCGTCTTCAAGAAGAAAATATTATTAAAAAAACTTATGGAGTGGCTACTTTATCAGATGAGTTAAACAATATTAATATTCCTACTATACAAAAAAGAAGATTCAAAGAATATAGAGAAAAAATGGCCATAGCAGAAGAAGCCATTAAGCTATTATATAATAATAGATACATTTTGTTGGATGCGGGGAGCACAACAGAATGTATTGCTAAAAAACTAAAAAAAACTAATTATACCAAAAATATTTCTATACTAACTAATGGAATAAATGTAGCAGAAGAGTGTTCCAAAATTAGTTATGCAAATGTGTATTTGCTTGGAGGGAAATTGCAGAAAGGAACACTAAGTATTGTTGGGCCTCAAGTTATTCGAGAAATTAAAAGTTATAATGTTGATGTAGCCGTTATGGGGGTTACTGGTATTTCAAATGGTAGTTTTTATAGTTCAGATATAAATGAAATCGAAGTAAAGGAAACTATGGTGTCAGTGGCGAGAAAAGTAGTGGTAGTAGCTGACCACACGAAGTTTGGAAAACATGGTTTAAAGCCGTTTTGTAATTTTAAAAACGTTGATTATTTTATTACAAGTGACTTATTGGACAATTCAACTTTGAAAAGAATAAAAGATAATTATAAATCAAAAATAATAATTGCACAAATGGCCTCAAATGTAAAAATATAATAGCTAATTCTTGGTGTCAACACTTTGGGGGGTATTTTTTGTTGAAAAAATTCTTCCGGTTTTATGTAAACCTAACCTTTGCCTTGTAAAAGTTTCTGATTTAACTAAAAAAGGAGATTGGAAAATGAATCTGAACGAAGAAGCCTTAAAACTGCACGAAGAGAACAGAGGAAAGATTGAGGTAATAAGCAAGACCGAAGTAAAAGATTTACATGACTTAGCTGTAGTCTATACTCCGGGTGTTGCCGAACCCTGTAGAAAGATTCACGAAAAGACTTCAGAAGTATATAAATACACCGCCAAAGGTAATATGGTAGCAGTAGTGACTGATGGAACCGCAGTCTTAGGTCTGGGAGATATAGGTCCGGAGGCAGCTCTTCCGGTAATGGAAGGTAAAGCCGTCCTCTTTAAGCACTTTGCCAATATAGATGCCTTTCCTATCTGTCTGGCTACCAAAGACCCGGATAAGATTGTAGAAGCTGTAACTTTAATAGCTCCCAGTTTTGGAGGAATCAACTTAGAGGATATCAGCGCCCCCCGTTGTTTTGAAATAGAAGACAGACTTAAAAAAATACTTGATATCCCGGTATTTCATGATGACCAGCACGGTACCGCAATCGTGGTCCTGTCCGGTCTGATCAATGCCCTAAAGGTCGTAGGTAAAGATTTAGATAAGATAAGGGTAGTGGTCAATGGAGCCGGAGCCTCCGCCATTGCCGTCTTAAAATTCATCATGTCTGCCGGCGTCAAACATGCTATCCTCTGTGATTCCAAAGGCATCATCTATGCAGGCAGGAAAGAGAACATGAATCCGGTGAAAGAAGCCATGGCCAAAATAACCAATCAAGATAAAATAAAGGGCACCCTGGCAGATGCCATCAAAGGAGCCGATGTCTTCTTAGGCCTATCGGTAGCCGGAGCCCTAAAACCGGAGATGGTCAAAACCATGGCCTCTGATGCCATTATCTTTGCCATGGCCAACCCCACCCCCGAGATCATGCCCGATTTCGCCAAGGCTGCCGGAGCCCGTATTGTCTGTACCGGCCGTTCCGATTTCCCCAACCAGGTGAACAACTGCCTCGGTTTCCCGGCTATCTTCAAAGGAGCACTAAAAGTGAGAGCCAGTCAGATCAATGAGAAGATGAAATTGGCCGCCGCCTATGCCCTGGCTTCTCTCATCTCAGAAGATGAATTAAGTGATGAGAATGTGATTGCCGATGCCTTCGATCCCCGAGTGGTAGAAGTAGAATCAGAGGCAGTAGCCAAGGCAGCGATTGAGAGCGGGGTGGCGAGGATATAAATACAAAAAACTTTTAAATATTCTATCTTTTAGTATTTAATCTTGAAATACACAAAGAAGATAATCATAAAAAAGTATAAAGAAATATAAAGAATGCTAAATTTGAATGTTTTATTTTGGAGAATAGGAGGTCATAAAATATTTTATCTTTAAGTTAAGGGTTATGATTGGTAAAAAAAATAATAATTATTAGAAAATTATGAGAGTTAAGGAGAAAGCAAAATGACAAAAAATTATGCAAAAGTAAAAACAAAACTTCCCGGAAAGAATTCAGAATTCTTAAAAAATCTGGGAGAAAAATTTGTAGCATCGGGATCAATGTATTCAATGTATCCTATTATTGCAGCAAAAAGTGAAGGTGCCATAATAACAGATGTCGATGGAAATGAATATATTGATTTTTACGCAGGTGTAGGAGTAGCCAACTTAGGGAATAGAAATCCTAAGGTAATTGATGCCGTAAAAAAACAGTTAGATAAGATTGTTCATACTTGTTTTGGGGGTGTTATGAATGAGCCGTTTATAAGATTAGCGGAAAAATTGGCAGAAATTACACCCGGAAATTTTGAGAAGAAAACTGCCCTCTTCAATAGTGGGTCAGAAGCGGTAGATAATGCAATAAAAATTGCTCGAGCGTATACAAGACGCCGAGCTACCATTGCATTTGATGGTGCTTTTCATGGTAAAACTTTGTTGGCAACGACTTTAAATGGTATGGTTCAAGGTTTGAAGCAAGGTTATGGTCCTTATATTTCAGAAGTATATCGATTTCCTTATCCTAACTGTTATCGTTGCCCATTTAGTATGAAATATTCTGAATGCTCTTTAAGATGTTTAAAATTTATCGAAGAGGGATTTTTGACCAGAGTGGATGCTGCCGATGTAGCTGCTCTAATACTTGAACCAATGTTGGGTGACGGTGGTTATGTATTTGCGCCCAATGATTTTCTAATTGGTTTGCAAAAATTATGTAAAAAGTATGGCATTGTATTTATAGTTGACGAAATTCAAACTGGCTTTGGAAGAACAGGTAAATTATTTGCTAGTGAACATTCAGGCATTGAGCCTGATTTAATTTTAATGTCCAAATCTATATCGGATGGTTTCCCGGTAAGTGCTGTTACAGGTAGAAAAGAAATAATGGATAGTGCTCCCATGTTAGGGGGGACTTTTGTGGGTCATCCTGTTTCCTGTGCAGCTGCTTTAGCCGTCCTTGATATTTTTAAAAATGAAAATATATTAGAGGAAGTAAAGAAAAAAGAAAAAATAATTAAAGATAGACTCGAAGAAATGTATCAAAATATTTCTTTAATCGGTAATATTGATGGTAAAGGAATGGCATGGAGAATAGAGCTAGTTAAGGATAGAATAACAAAAGAACCTGCTTCAGACGAAACCTTTTTAGCATGCCAGGAATGCCTTAAAAAAGGTTTAATAGTCATGAAGGCTGGAGTTTACCGTAATGTAATTCGCTTTATTGCTCCACTAACTATTGAAGTTGATCAGCTTAATGAAGGATTTGATATATTGGAAGAAGTATTGAAAAAAATAAGTAATGATTAATATTTCAAATTTCCACAGCACCAAAATACTTGATTATTTTAAAGTTGCTTACAAAATTCAAAAAGGAGAGAGGTGTTTATTTGACTTACTTCAACCGTAGTAAACTTAATATAAAATTATAATATATTATCTAAAAAAGAAGAAGTCAAGTGAAGAGGGGGAAGAAGAATGTACAGAGGCTACACAGGTAAAATTTTACGAATAGATTTATCTAATCAGAGAACAGAAATTCAATATTTAGATGAGGATCTTATTAAAAATTATTTAGGCGGTAGTGGAATAGGTACTAGATTTCTCTATAATGAAACGAATGAACAAACAGACCCTTTATCTCCTGAGAATCTTTTAATATTTATGACTGGTCCTTTAACGGGGACTGGAGTTCCTGGAACTGGAAGACATGAGGTTATCTTTAGATCCCCACTTACCAATATTTTTGCACGATCTAGCGTTGGTGGTAGTTGGGGAGTAAAGTTGAAAAAATCAGGCTTTGACGGAATTATTATTTCTGGAAAATCCGATAAACCCGTATATTTATGGATTCACGATAGAGAGGTAGAATTTCGTGATGCAAATCATCTTTGGGGCAAGGATACATATGAGACAGCTAAAATTTTAAAAGAAAAAACAGGGGAAAAGGCCACTACAGCAGTTATTGGCCCAGCCGGGGAAAAAAGTATAAAGATTTCTTGTATAGTTCATGATGGTATGCACGCTCGTGTAGCTGGACGATGTGGTGGAGGAGCTGTGATGGGCTCTAAAAATATTAAAGCTATTGTAGTTTACGGTACTCAAAAAAATTTAGTTAATCAGCCGGAAAAATTAAAAAAATATATTAAAGATATACTTCCCCATATAAAAGAGGTTTCTAAAGGAATGAGTGATTTTGGTACTGCTGGAGGTATAATTAATTATGAGAAATTAGGGAATTTTCCTCACAAAAATTGGGCATTATCCAACTGGGAAGAGGGAGCAAAAAAAATTAGTGGACAGGAAATGGCTAAAACTATTCTTAAGGGAAGATATTCGTGTCGAGATTGTCCAGTTGGATGCGGAAGAGTAGTTAAAATTACTAAGGGTCCTTTCGCTCCAGTAGAAGGTGCTGGGTCAGAATATGAAACTATTGCAGCACTAGGAAGTAATTGTCTTGTAGATAATTTAGAAGCAATTGCTAAAGCAAATGAATTATGTAATAGATATGGATTGGATACTATGTCAACCGGAGGAGTAATTGGTTTTGCTATGGAAGCTTACGAAAAGGGTTTAATAAATAAAAAAGATACTGGTGGAATTGAACTTAAATGGGGTGACGGTAAAGCAGTAATAGAGATGATTGAAAAAATTAAAGAAGAAAAAGATATTGGTAAATT
>Ga0307992_1000546_pt1 | contig 23854 bp, 14 predicted proteins | sample EllFjometagen133_FD_203162 | JGI IMG/M metagenome (GOLD analysis project Ga0307992, IMG submission 203162) | Marine microbial communities from Ellis Fjord, Antarctic Ocean - #133 | ecosystem: Environmental > Aquatic > Marine > Unclassified | place: Southern Ocean | collected 2014-10-08
TAGGTTGGGTATCTGTAAATAATGCTAATTTATATTGGAATCATGCAGAAGCTGGAACCTATGCATTAAGTGCAAATGTTAAAACCGTAGGAGTTAATACAACTCCTGCAAATGATGATGCCAAAATCGGAGTTATATACGAATTTAAAAATGCTGCCGGTGCAGAATTAGTTACACAGACAGTTTGGGCAGATCAAAGTGCAGCAAATACTGATTGGACAGAAATAACCGGAGTAGCAATTTTAACTGAAGCGCCGGCATCAGTAGTATTAAAACTTGTAATGGGGAAAGATGCAACAGGAACAGCATATTTTGATAATATGGGTTGTAACACAACACCAGACTGGACAATGGGTCCTTTTAATTCTGGAGCAGAGACAATCGAAGGTTGGTTAAATTGGTACGCTTCAGATAACGGATCATATGGAACTGTTACAGATAATGATGCAAATACAGGTTCTTATACAGCAGAACTTTTCAAACCGGATACAACATCATCGACATCAGAGATAGTATATTATTCAGTACCTGCAGCAGTAGAAGCAGGTGAATGGTATAAAATTGGTGTATGGGTAAAGACTGTTGGTGTAAATGATTCATCAACTTTTGAGCCGACATACATTACAAAAGAACGTCTTGATGAGCGTATTGGTTTATGTTATTTTTTCCATAGTGATGCAAATCTAATGACAGGATGGTCAACACTTGGTGGTGATAAATATGTATATATTGATCAAACAGAGACCGATGGTGATTGGGCACATTATGTAGTTGCAGAAAAAGCACCTGAAGGAGCAACTGGAATATCAGTTCGTGCAAGATTTACATCAAATCCTACCGGAACTGCCTATTTTGATGATTTTAGTGTTAATAAAATGGTATTATCAAGTTCAAGAGCAACATCAATTGAAAGTAATAAATCTGATATAGTTTTTCCTGATGAGTTTTTGTTAATGCAAAATTATCCGAATCCTTTCAATCCAAGTACCACTATCAGTTTTTATGTACTTGAACAAAATAAGGTAAATATTAGTATTTACAATGTTCTTGGACAAAAAGTAAAAACATTGGTTAATGCAAATTATTCAAAGGGATTCTATAATCAAGTTTGGAATGGAAAAGATGATCATGGCAATATAGTATCAACAGGTTTATATATTTATATAATGAATGTTGGTGATAAACAGTTTGCCAAGAAGATGGCTTTTATTAAATAAACCAAACATTAATATTCTTTCGGAGGTTCATGCCTCCGGAAGAATATTTTTGTTGTAACTTTAAAAAGTAGCTTATGAAATGTAAATATATTTTTGTGTTGTTTTTTCTTATAATTCCTCTGTTTTTATTTGGAGGCATTACAGGAAAAATATCAGGGACAGTTACAGATGATGAAACAGGCCAAGTATTGGTTGGTGTAAATATTATTCTGGATGGAACTAATATGGGTGCTGCTTCTGATATGGATGGATATTTTAATATTTTAAATGTAGCACCGGGTAAATATACCTTACGTGCTAGTATGATAGGTTATAATATAATTGTACAAAAAAATGTAAATGTAATGATTGATTTAACCACTACTATTGATTTTGCATTATCTACAAAAATCATTGAAGGTGAAGAAGTAGTTGTTATTGCCCATGCTCCGATTGTACAAAAAGATGTAACATCAACATCTTTTAAAGTGGGTGCTGATCAAATAGACCAACTTCAGGTTGTTGATTTAAATGAAATTATTGAATTACAAGCCGGAGTAATAAATGGACATTTTCGTGGTGGAAGATCTGGTGAAGTAATGTATATTATTGATGGTATTCCAATGAATGATGCATATTCCGGAGATATCTCTTTTGAAGTTGAAAATGATATTGTGCAGGAAGTTGAAGTAATCAGTGGTACTTTTAATGCTGAATATGGGCAGGCAATGTCAGGAATTGTCAATATTGTCACAAAAGAAGGACAAGATTATTATTCTGGAAAAGTTTCATTTTTTGCAGGTGATTATTTAAGTGATAATAATGATATATTCTTAAATATTGATGATTTTAATCCAATGGCAATAACTAATTCTCAAATGAGTTTAAGTGGACCATTACCTTTTTTCAATAAAAGATTATCATTTTTTATTTTAGGGCGTTTATATGATTCTGACGGTTGGATGTATGGTCAAAGATTGTTTTTACCAAAAGATTCATCTGATTTTAGCGGGGATGAACCCTATATTGAATCAACAGGTGATGGAAAATATGTCTCTATGAATCCATCCTTGAAAAAAACTTTACAGGGAAAGTTGACTTTAAAATTATTTAACAATGATAAGGTGAATTTTTCCAGTTTTTATACTGATAAAAACTATTCGGAATTTGACGGGCTTTTTAAATATAACCCTGATGGAAATTATAATCGCGAGAGTCAAAGTTCTCAAAATTCAATTCAATACACTCATTTGTTCTCTGCTGCAACTTTTTTGACTGCTAATTTTTCCAGAGCAACTACTGAATATGGACAGTTTGTATATAAGGATGAAAATGATTCCCGATATGTACCAACAAATCTATTGACTGGGACAGGATCAAATGGATTCTCTACAGGTGGAATGAGAATGTGGCATCACCATCGAGATAATACAACTGATATTGCAAAATTTGATTTAACAAGTCAGATCAATAAAATTAATAAAATCGGTGCAGGAATGAGTTATAAAAAATGCGATCTCTCATTACATGAATTTCAAATATATTTTGATGAAAATGATGAATTACAAATTCCACCGGATTCCTCTTGGTACAATAATTCCTACAATCATAAACCAATAGAATTATCGGGGTATATTCAGGATAAGATTGAGGTTGGAGATATGATAATAAATGCGGGTTTGAGATATGATTATTTCGATCCTGATGGTGAAGTTCCAAAACAATTCTATGATACGCGTAATTCTGAAAAGAGAATAGCAAATACTTCTACTCAATTAAGTCCAAGATTTGGTATTGCTTATCCAATAACAGATAAAGGTGTTATTCATTTTTCATATGGACATTTTTTTCAGGTGCCAAATTATGAATATTTATATATAAATCCAGATTTTGAAGTTTCATTGATTCAACTTAAGGGAGATCAACCTCCTCGTGGTAGTTATAATTCTATGGGAAACGCTGAATTGCAACCTCAAAAAACAGTAAGTTATGAAATTGGAATAAAACAAGCCATTACAAATACAATATCAATTGATGTAACTTGCTATAATAAAGATATTCGTGATTTGATTGGGCAGGAAACAAGAACAGATCTTTTTGGTGGAAAATATTGGCGATACATAAATAAAGATTATGCAAATGTCAAAGGTATTACTCTGGCATTTGAAATATTAGAAACTGGAAATAGCCCAGGTTTTTCTATTGATTATACTTATCAAAGTGCTACAGGAAATGCTTCAAACCCTGCGGATGAGTGGATTAATCAGCAACAAGATCCACCAATACAAACAGAGAAAAAACGAAGACCATTGGATTGGGATCAGACACATTCACTAAATTTATTTATTACTAGCACTGTCAGAGGTTTTCGCTTTAGTTTGATTGGGAAAATTGGTAATGGAACACCTTACACCAGATCTTCTCCAAGATATTCAAATCGTATTTTAAATGGTGAAAGAAAACCTGTTACTTCAATTGTTGATTTTAATGTTGCAAAAGATTACAAAATAAACAATTTAGTATTTTCTCCTTTTATGAAAATTTATAATGTATTGGATAGAAAAAATAGTAAAGATGTATATAATTCCAGTGGAAGATCTGACTATGATTTTGATATGAATTTTCAATCCTATACAGGAATAAAAACTCAGGAAGAATTTTTTGTGAGACCTGATTTTTATTATGAACCAAGAAAAATTGTGATTGGTTGTTCAATATCCTTTAATTATGGTAATTAAATCACATATTAAATGGATTAAAATATGAAGAATAAATAGAAATCATTAAATAAATGTGAAAATAGTGGGAAAAAATGAAAAAAAGTGAAATAAAAAAAATACTCAGCATTTTGATATTTGTGATAATTGCCTGTAATTTATATCCGCAAACGCCATTGTCATATAGAGGGAAAAAGGATTATAGAAGAATTGGTGTAATGGATGGAAATCTTGTGTTGACAAAATTTAAAAATTATGGTGAAATCACAGATTATCCAAATGAACCTTCGTGTAACTGGCCATCATTGGGGAAACATTATTGTGACGGCGTAGCTATTATTGTATCTGTAGAAGTGGAAAATGGAAGTGGAGAATTGATTCATCCTATGGAAACACAATATCGAGAATTTGTAGATAAATCACCTGACGGTATTCCTTGGGGATTCGAACCGAGACCATATTGGTTTAATATGGATGCCAAAGAAAATAGAGTTCCGGCAATGAGTAACGAGCCCTTGAGTTGGCCTGATGAATGGCTTGATCAAGAAGCTGATTGGAATGGTTATTGGAATGGGACTTTGGGTAAAGGGATTATGAATGCTGATATGGAAACGATTTTTGTTTTTGACGATAATCCTGATAAGGAGCCCAATTTGTATATGAATTACTATTGTGATGAAACTGATTCTACCAGAGGCGGATTGGGATTAGTCGTCAAAGCGAGAGGGTTTCAATGGAGTCATGTATTGGCAGAAGATTGTATTTTCTGGGTATATGAAATTACCAATGAATCGTCTCATGATTATAAAAAAACCTATTATGCTCAGTACCTTGACTGGGGAGTTGGTGGCGTGGAAGATGGTGCCGATGATATTGGCGAATATGACACAGATCTAGATATTGCATATGCTTATGACAATGACGGTTATGGAACTCCGGGAAATTGGTATCCTGTTGGTTATGCCGGTTATGCGTTTCTCGAAAGCCCCGGTATTTCTGATGATAGCTATGATAATGATAATGATGGAATAGTGGATGAAAAAAGGGAAAGCGAGAGTCCAGGAGAATATATTAATGACTATCCCTTTGGTTTTTCTGACGAAAATAGAGAGAAATTTCATACTTATTATAGAAGATATCCAACTGCACATTGGGAAGGTGATGAAAATTGCGATTGGGAGCCATATACAGATTTGAATGCCAGTGGCGAATGGGATGATAATGAACCTTTAAATGATGATCTTGGAAAAGATGGTGTTGGTCCCTATGATTTCCATTATATTGCACCTGATTCAGGTGAAGGTGATGGAATGCCAACCAATGGTGAACCAAATTATAATAAAACAGATCCTGACGAATCTGATCAAATTGGTTTAACAGGATTTGAAATATTTCCCGTGCATAAATATGAATTAACCAATGACGAGGAAGATTGGAGCGTTTTTGTCAAAGCACCATTACCAATGGATCAAATCCTGCAGCCAAATAATCTAGGTATGTTTTTCTCATCAGGTGCTTTTCCACTTTATGCAGGAAAGCATGAATCATATTCTATGGCTCTGCTTTTTGGAGAAGATCGCGATGATTTAGTGAAAAATAAACGCACTGTGCAACAAATATATAATGCAAAATACAGATTTTCAAAACCACCGGCAAAACCGAATTTGACTTTATATCCCGGCGATGGTGAAGTAACATTAGTATGGGATGACATTGCAGAGAAATCTTATGATCCATTTTTACAGGAATATGATTTTGAAGGATATTTAATATATAAAAGTACAGAAGCACAGTTTTTGGAAAATAAAATTATAACAGATGCTTATGGAAATAAAACTTTTCAAAAACCAGTAAAACAATTTGATTTGGAAGATGGCAAAAAAGGACCTCATCCCATTGATATTTATGGTGTAAAATTCAATATGGGCGAAGATACAGGTTTGAAACATAATTGGATTGATACCGATGTTAAAAATGGACAAAAATATTATTATGCGATTGTATCCTATGATTATGGACTTGTAACATATACACCCAATAGTGTAGAAGGAATTGCTCCATCATTATGTTCTTCAATTATTAAAACTAATGCTCTCGGTAAAATTACTTTTCTGGATATTAATACAGGTGTTGCAACACCACGTCCTGCTGCTGCCGGATATATTCCACCACATATTGAAGGCGATATTGATCATATTGGTCCCGGAACCGGATATATTGATTTGAAAATGCTGGAAAAACAGAAAATTTCAGGTAAGACTACTTATGAAGTTGAATTTTTTGATAATAGCAAGCATCACACAGATGTTACCCCTTATTATCAAATCACTGATGTTTTAGCTGATACCTTGGTGATAGATTCTGTTGTTGTTAAAAATTATGGTGATGATAGTCCATTTTTCAATGGATCTATTATTTCAGTTTTTAATGATACATCCATTACAATGGATGAGAAAAAAACTGGTTGGGTTGAGGGAGAATCTGATTATAATATTAAAGTTCGTTTAAATCCCGATTGGGAGGATATTGCAGGTTATAGATTGAATTTGAATCAACCTGCTGATTATAAAATAACTTTTTATGATACGGTTGTAACTTATTCCAATGCATTATTTGGATTGAAATCATGGTCTTCTAAAGTAAGTATTTATAATATAACAGATTCGGTTGAGGTTAATTATTCATTAATTAATAATGATAATGATTCTACATACAGTCATGGTGATGATTTGGTAATTGTAATTCCTGATGATGATTTTATATTAAAAAATTATTTTTCATGGGTGATTAGTTTTAATTCTGAATTTAAAATCGATTCTTCAAATGGATATAACGATACAACATGGACTACAATTGATCCCCCTAGATCCGGTGATGTACTTTTGTTGTCTGTAAAAAAACCTTTTCGAGGTACTACTTACAAAATGGTTTTTGATACCAGCAATGTTAGTGGAAATATGACGATAGACACAAATTATGTTGTGGGTAAACAAGGTGATGTGTTTAGATTTACATTGCAAGGTGCAGATTCTAGTAATACACTTGCTAAGGAGGAATTGGAAGATATCTGTGTCGTACCAAATCCTTATGTTGTAACTGCTTCTTGGGAACCGCGGAATCCATACAAATTTGGTAGAGGAGAACGACGAATTCAATTTTTCTATTTACCAAAAAAATGTACAATCAGAATTTATTCTTTGCGTGGATTTTTGATTAAGACAATCGAGCATAACAGTTCAGCAGATGATGGAATGCAATCCTGGGATTTAATATCAAAAGATGGGAATGATATTGCTTATGGAATTTATATTTATCATGTTGATGCTCCCGGAGTTGGGGAAAAAATTGGTAGATTTGTGGTGATTAAATAATGATTAAATGTAATCAAATATTACTTATTCTTTTATTAACACTTTTAATCAGTTTCTGTAGCAAACAAATGCAGGAAAAGGCTGTTGTCGCATCTATTGGTGATAGACAAATTACAGCAGACGAATTTATTCACGCTTATGAATTTTCATCAAGACAAATCACTCAACTTGGAAAAGAAAAAGCTTTTGATATAATTCTTGATGGATTGATTAAAGAATCTTTATTTGCCGATGAAGCTAGGGAACGGGGATTGTTAAGTAATTCATTTATAGAAAATAGTGTGAATTATTTTGAAAGAGCCGCAATAAATAGAGAATTATATTTGCATCATGTTCGTGATTCAGTATTTGTAAATGATAAAGAAATTAGAAATGCATATCAAAAAAGTAATACTACCATATTTTTAAAACATTTCATTACAACTAATAAAAATGATGCTGAAAAAATTTCAAAAGGAATTATTTCAGTTCCACATACTCCACTATTGAATAATGGTAATAATATAAATATTGAAGGCATTGGAGAAGTCGAAAAAATATCATTTAATGAAGTAAATCAGAATTTGGAAAACATAATATATTCTCTTCCTTTATTACAATTTTCCAAACCTTATTATGATGGGAAAATATATCATGTTCTTCGTGTAATAGATAAAGATATTAATGTTATGACAACAGAGTCGAAGTTCGTTTCAAAAAAGCCATCTCTTGAAAGTGTAATACGAAAGCGTAAAGAACATCATGCAGCATCTCAATTTGTCAACAGAATAATGAAACCTCAAAATTTGATTATAAAAGCAAAAACTTTGAATTGGATGGCGGAGATTATTAATGATGAGTATAAAGGTGCAAGCAATCCTCAATATTTGAAAAGCAAAGAAGTGCAGGAATTATATGAAAAGAGAGAAGGAGCAATATCAAAAGAACTTGGGATTTATAAATCAGGAATTTTAACTGTTGAAGATTTTATAGAAATTTATAGAATGAATCCCATAGAAATTTCATATAAAGATAAATTCAGTATCAGGAAAAGTTTGGAAAATATTGTTGCAATCTATGTCAGAAATAGAGTATTTTCAGATATTGGTATTCATGAAAATCTTGACAGGGAACAATCAGTTATCGATGAAAAAGAATTTTGGGAAGAACGATTGTTAGCAAATGAATTGAAGAAGAATATTTTTGAGAATATTAAAAGCCAAGATATAGATTCCGTGGAAGTTCAAAAAAAATATAATCAGAAAATAGAAGATTTGGTTCAAGAATTGAAGGATCAAACAAATATAGATATTAATAAAAAAGCATTAATGGCAGTAAAAACTTCGGACTATGGACTGTCAAGAAAAATAGATTTTTTCGCAAAACATTTACAATAAATGTTCAGGAGATTTAAATGAGAAAACTTAGGATTGTAACAATATTAATTATTTTATTTTCAACAGGTTTATTTTCAAAAGATAGATTAACAAATGTTGGAACAACAGCTGCATCTTTTCTAGAAGTTGGTGTTGGTTCCAGAGCAATCGGAATGGGTGGTGCTTTTGTGGGAATAGCTAATGATGTTTCTTCATTATATTGGAATCCTGCTGGATTAGGTGTAATGACAAAAGGTGAAACTGTGTTTGAAAAAGTTGATTGGCTTGCAGGCATCAGTTTCAATTATTTTGGTGCCGCAGTTCCTTTAAGTGGATATGGCACCTTAGGATTTTTTATTAATTCTATGACAATGTCAACGATGAAAGTACGTACCGTGCAATATCCTGATGGAACAGGGGAGGATTTTGATGCTTCTAGTTTTGCGGTAGGTCTATCTTATGGAAAAAATTTGACTGATAGATTTTCCATTGGTTTTAATGTTAAATATATTAGAGAATCTCTATGGCATGAAGGATCTTCAAGTTTTGCTTTTGATGTGGGAACTTTATATCAAACTGGAATCAAGGGATTGCGAATAGGTGCTGCTATCACAAATTATGGTCCTGATATGAAACTTGATGGAAGTGATCTTATAATTTATTATGATCCTGATCCTTTGATAGATGGCAATAATGACAAAATTATGGGAAAACTTTTAACTGAAAAATGGCCACTTCCCTTAAATATGCAATTTGGAATTGGTTATGATATTTGTGATACTAAATATTTGAGAGTCACAACTGCTATTGATGCTTTTCATCCTATCAATAATACGGAAAGTATAAATATAGGCTGTGAAATAGCTATAGTAAAAATGTTATTTTTGAGATCAGGCTATAAAGCCTTGGGACAACAGGATACAGAAGAAGGTTTAACTCTCGGAGGTGGTATAAATTACAGACTTTTTGGGCAATCCAATATTAAATTGGATTATGCTTATACAGATTTTGGAAGATTGAAAAGCACTAATCGTTTTACTCTTAGATTAGATTTTTAATATTGATAATCAGAAAATAACTTTTAAATATTACACTTAATATGAAAAAACATCACTTCAGTAGAATTATACTTTTTATCACAATATTTATATTATCGTTATCAGCACAACAGATTGATATCAGTAGGATTACAGATATGCCTAATTTTCCCACGCCTTATCTGATAAGGGATTGGAAAAAAGTGACTGAAGGATATGATTCATTGGTCTTTGATCTTACTAAAACAGGTGATTATTTACCTTTAGTTTGGATTGATGGGGATGGTATTAATTATCCCAATCACAATCGATTCGGTCTCCATACAGCTGTTGGAAATACTGGAGCAGAGGCAATCAATATTTTGCCTGCTGTTGTTGGTGCATCTCTAATTGGTATTGATAAAAGTGATCAAAATGGATATAACTGGGTTCTTATGTGTGAAGAGTTTTTCAATAAACGTCAGGAAGAAAATGTTTATCTGAATAATTATGTTGCTAATAGTGGTAATGACTGGTGGTATGATACTATGCCCAATGTTTATTTTTATATGCTTTATGATTTGTATTTAGATATTGGAGATTTTGATTTCCAGTTCACATCTGTTGCAGATAGATGGTTGGAAGCAGTAAAATCAATGAATGGAAGTACAACTCCCTGGACAAAACCATATATGAATTACAGAGCGTGGGATTTATCTTCTATGGCACCATTAGAAAGTGGTGTAAAAGAACCTGAAGCAGCCGGTGCAATTGGTTGGATTCTCTATAATGCCTTTGCTGAAACAGGTGAAGAAAAATATAGAATTGGCGCTGAATGGTGTTTGGAATTTTTAAGTAATTGGGCAACTAATCCTGCTTATGAACTTCAATTGCCATTTGGTGTTTATACAGCAGCAAGGATGAATGCGGAACTGGGAACAGATTATAATGTTGAAAAATTATTAAACTGGTGCTTTACTCCTGATGGAAATGTTCGTGAATGGGGAGCATGTCTTGGCAATTGGGGCGGATATGATTGTGCCGGTTTGATTGGTGAAGTTAAATATGATGGATATGCATTTTTTATGAATGGCGTAGATCAGTTTGGAGCATTAGTTCCCATGGTTCGATATGATGATAGATTTGCCAGAACTATCGGTAAATGGGCATTAAATGTTGCAAATGCATCTCGGCTTTTTTATACAAAATTTCTTTCCGATTCTCTTCAAGATAGCGAAACATGGTCACATCAATATGATCCAAATTCCTATATTGCTCATGAAGCATTAAGAGAATTTGCACTTTATTCGGGAAAAAGTCCTTATGCTACCGGTGATTTTATAAAAAATGATTGGGGACTGACAAACCTAACTTTATATGGCTCTTCCCATGTTGGTATGTTTGGTGGAATTATCGATACTACAAATATTGAGGGAATTCTCAAATTGGATCTTCTAAAAACAGATTTTTATCAAGAGCAGGCTTATCCTTCATTTTTATATTATAATCCACATAGTGAAGAGAAAAATGTAGAGATCAATGTCGGAGCTGGCAATTTTGATTTATATGATGCTGTTGAAAATACAGTAATAAAATATGGTGTTTCAGGAATAGATATTTTTACTATTTCTTCTAAGGAAGCAAGGATTCTTGTATTAATTCCTGCTGAATCGGAAGTAACTTATGAGTTAGATAAAGCAATAGTTAATGGTATTGTTATTGATTATTTGTCAGGGCAACCTATAAGTAATTATCCTCCAAGAATCAAAAGTTTATCAACAAAGTATTCTAAAATTGAATATGGACAACATGTAAAAATATATTCTACTGCAACTGATAAAGATAATGATGAATTGAATTATATCTGGATTGTTGAAGATGATACATTAACAGAAATAAATCCAATATTGAATTGGATTGCACCGGATTCTGTTGGAATATATAAAATAAAAAGTATTGTAATTGATGGAGAAGGGGCAGTTGTCTCTGATTCAATATTTATGGATGTCGTAGAATCCATAAATCATGATCCGGTAATAGAAAAACTGGAAGTAAGTTCTCAGAAAATTGATTTGGAATCTGAAACAACTATTACATGTGTTGCAACAGATGAAGATGGAGATAAACTTGATTATATTTGGGGAATTGATGCTGGTGAAATGATTGTATCAGATTCAATAATTACATGGACAGCACCCAATACAGAAGGAAATTATGAAATTCATTGTCAGGTGGTAGATAGTAGTGGTGCAACTGTCGTTGATAGTATCACTATTTTTGTCAGAGATTTGACAAATCAGGAAGATGATCCAATTTTATATTTTCCTTTTGATGGAAATGCTAACGATTTAAGTGGTTATAATAATCATGGTACTGTAAGTGGAGCAACATTAACAGAAGATAGGTTTGGAAATCTTAATAGTGCTTATTTATTTGATGGAGTAAATGATTATATAATAGTAGGAAATAATAGTATATTAAATTTTCAGAATACAATAAGCATAAGTTTTTGGATGAGAATTGATGAATTTTTTGACACGGAGACATTTCCTATTTCGCATGGTAGTTATCAAAATCGTTGGAAATTATCCATTATTCCGGAAAGATATCTTAGATGGACTGTTAAAAGCACAACAGCTACTAAAGATTTGGATTCATCAACTAAACTTGAGAAAGATAGGTATTATCATGTTGCTACCATTTATGATGGTGCTGACTTTGAAATTTATATTAATGGAGAACTTGATGCTCATACAAGCTTTTCCGGTAAAATTTTACAAACAGATATTGATCTTACAATTGGTCAAATGTTACCCTTGAATAATTCTTATAATTTTAAAGGCGTACTTGATGATATTCGGATATATGATTATGCCTTATCACCTCAACAGATTATGAATTTATACAATGAAAACACTAATAATATTGAATCTAAATTAAATGGTATTCCACAAGATTATTTTTTAGCACAAAACTTTCCCAATCCTTTTAATCCATCAACAAATATTTATTATCAGATACCACAAGAATGTTTCGTAAAATTAGAAATTTATAATATTTTAGGTGAAAAAATTTGTATATTAGTAGATGAAAAAAAAATACCCGGAAAATATCAAATTAGTTGGAATACAGAAGGATTAGCTTCGGGAATATATTTATATAAATTACAGACGAGGAATTTTGTAGACATTAAAAAATGTATAAAATTAAAGTAATGTTTTATGAGTAAATGGATATTAAATAAAAAATTATATGGTATATTATTAATAGTATTATTGGTAGTAGCATCATGCTCAAGAGAACGAAAAAAAATTAAAACAGAAAAATCTGATATTATTACTTTAAAATATTGGTGTGCAACAAATACACAGGAAATTAAATTTGCAAAATTGCTGGTAAAAGAATGGAATGAAACTCATAAAGATATATATGTCAAGTTACAACCGATCCCAGCAAGTCAATCTTCTGAAGAAGTACTTTTAGCAGCCATTGCGGGTAAAACCACACCCGATATATGTTCCAATATGTGGCCTGGAGCAATGGATGATTTTACTTCATCTGGAGGATTGGTAAATTTTGACCGTTTCCCTGATTTTTTTGACTATATTCAGAAAAGAGTACCGATTGATTTACTTGAATCTTTCAGAGCCCCTGACGGCAAATATTATCAATTGCCATGGAAAACAAATCCAACAATGATGATGTATAACAAAAAAATGTTTAGAGAAGCAGGAATAGAAGGTGAACTACGGACTTATTCTGAGTACATTGATGCTGCAAAAAAAATAACAAAAGATTTAAATGGTGATGGGAATTTTGATCAATGGATGGGATATCGAAATATTATATCCATTTGGTGGCAGCGTTTATTTGATTATTATCCCTTTTATATAGCAGCATCTGGTGGAAAAACATTGTTTGATGGTTCAGAACTTATTTTTAATAATAAAGCTTCTGTAGATGTATTTCGGTTCTTTCATGAGATTTATAAAAATGGATATTTTCCAATTTCAGCATTGCAGGGTGACAATTTTATTACAGGGAAAATAGCTACTCAAATTACAGGACCATGGAATATTGCTCATATAGAAAAATTTAGAGATGAGGATTTTGAATATGATATTATGCCTATTCCTGTTCCCGATGATTATGAAGGAAAAGTATATACGATGGGAGATTTTAAAAACATTTCTATCTTTAGTAACACAAAACATCCTGAAGCAGCCTGGAAATTTGCGAAGTATTTGATTAGTCCTAAAAGTGATTTGAGATTGCTGAAAATTTGTACACAAATACCCATTCGGGATAATTTATTGACTGATTCGTTATATCAGGAATATTTTCAAAAAAATCCGAAAATGATAAAATTTGCCAAACAGGCACCTTATACAAGAGATGTTGACGGAATTTCGGATTTAAAAGAAATTTTTGATGGAATCTCACAAGAATATGAAAAGAGTGTAGTTTATGGAGTGAAAAGTCCGGAAGAAGCAGTTCGTGATGCAGAAAAAAGAGCAAAAGTAATAATTGAATGGAACAAATCCAGATAATGAAAATATTAAGTAAAATAAAAAATAGTGATAAATCCGGATATTTAATGGTCCTTCCTTATATTATCTCTTTTCTTATGTTTATTGCATTCCCAATTATATTTTCATTTATATTGATTTTTCATAAATGGAATATTGTTACACCAATGGAATGGGTTGGTTTGAGGAATTTTATTAGACTTTTTCACGATGTCCAATTTTTCAAAGCTATAACAAATACATTAATATTTCTCCTAATCCACATTCCTTTGCAAATTATTGTTGCACTACTACTTGCTGTGTTTTTAAATAGAAAAATTAAATTTCGTGGATTATTTAGATCAATTTATTTTTTACCGGTTGTAGTTTCCGGTGTAGTAATTACTATTTTGTGGCAACAATTATATTCTTTTGAGACAGGTTTGTTAAATAATCTTTTGAATACAATTGGCTTAAACAAAATACCATGGATCACTTCTCCCAATTGGGCAATGCCTTCCATTGCTATTATGGCAACTTGGAAAAATGTTGGATTATATATTATTTTGTTTTTGGTGGGATTACAAGGAGTTCCGAATTATATGTATGAAGCAGCAGATATTGATGGAGCCAAAGATTATCAGAAGTTCTTTTATATTACACTACCTGCTTTGAATAGTACGATAGTTCTAGTAGTTATTTTATCCACAATCGGTGGATTTTCACTATTTATTGAACCTTTTGTGATGACAGGTGGTGGTCCAATGAGCAGCACATTGTCCGCAATATTATATATTTACAATCAGGCCTTTTACTTTGGACATATGGGATACGCTGCAACTCTGGGATTCTTTTTTGCCTTTATTATTTTGCTTGTTGTATTAATACAGAAAAAGTTTATTGAACGTAAATGAAAGGTATATGAATAAAATGAACCCCAGATTAAATAGAGTATTAAGATCAAGAATATTAAATAATAAATCCGTGAAAATTAGCAAAATTAGCGATCAATAAGAGGACAAAATGAAAAAAGCTTTGATATATATAATTTTAATAGTTGGTGGGATTATGTTTGCATATCCTTTTTTGTGGATGTTGTCTGCATCATTTCGTCCGGATATTGAGATAAGTAATGTTGGACTTTTGTCCTCAAACTTTACTCTGGAGAACTTGAAAGCAGTATTTGAAAAGATTCCTCTGATGCGTGGACTCTTAAATAGTCTGTTTGTATCTATATGTGTTACCACTTCTGTAATTTTTTTTGGTTCAATAGTGGGATACGCATTATCAAGATTGAATTTTTTCGGAAGAGGATTTATAATGGGAGTTATTTTATTTACAATGGTAATTCCTTTTCAAATTACTATGATTCCAATGTATATATTAATGGTGAAATTCGGTTGGGTAGATTCCTATTTAGCCTTAATTGTTCCTGCAATGATAAATGCTCTTGGAATATTACTCTTTCGCCAATTTTTCATGAATATTCCTCAGGATTTGATTGATGCGGCGAAAATTGACGGTTGTAATAATTTTACAATTTTAATGAGAATAATTTGGCCAATATCTAAACCTGTGATTATTACTGTAGGAATCATATCATTTATGGGTGCATGGAATAATGTGTTGTGGCCATTAATAGTTATTCGAAATGAAAGTCTGATGACTTTACCACAATTGGTGACACTCTTTAAAGTTGGTGGACAATCAGAGAGTCAAGTTGGAGCACAGTTGGCTGCAGCTTCTTTTTTGGCAATTCCGATTATTATTATTTATAGTTTTTTTCAACGCTATTTTATTAATAGCATGGCAACTTCAGGATTAAAAGGATAAAAAAAGGAAAACATGAAATTAACAAGGATTAGTAACAAACCAATATTAAAACCAAACAAAAGTCATAATTGGGAAAAGTCCGCTGTTTTTAATTGTGGAATGGTATATGATAATGGCTTATTTCATATGATTTATAGAGCTACCGATATCGGAGGGGATGAAAAATATGGGAAATATATAAATAATTTGGGGTATGCTGTTAGTAAAGATCTCAAGGAATGGCATAGATTAGAGAAACCCATTTTCGAAAATGATGTTCCACAAGAATTGAGAGGGCAGGAAGATCCCCGAATTGTTAAAATTGATGACACTTTTCATATGACTTATACAGGATTGGGTGATCGTTCCCAAGATGATTATAGAATTTGTCATGCTAAAAGTAAAGATTTAATTAATTGGGAAAGGCAAGGTGTACTACTTGATGAGCCCAATAAAGATGCTTCATTTTTTCCACAAAAAATTAATGGTGAATATCTTTTATTGCATCGTCGTCATCCGGATATTTGGATTTCGTCAACAAAAGATATGAAAATTTTTTATAATCATTCAATAATTATGAAAACAATTCATGAACACGAATGGGAAAGCGAAAGAATAGGTATTGCTGGTCCTCCTGTAAAACATCCAAAAGGATGGTTGCTGTTTTATCATGCGGTTGATTCAATCAATGCATATCGCCTTGGTGTGGCATTGTTGGATTATAAAAATCCACACAAAGTGCTGGCAAGACAATCATATCCAGTTATTGAACCGGAACTTGATTGGGAAATCAACGGTTTTGTTCCCAATGTAATTTTTAGTTGTGCTACAGTTGATCATGATGATAAATATTATGTTGTTTATTCGGGAGCTGATACTTTAATTGGCGTTGCATTCATTAAAAAGGAAGATGTTATTTTCGATAAAAAAGATTGGCTCATATAAATGAAATTTTTTTTAAGCTTTTTTTATGTATCTATTTTATTATTATTTATATCATGTAATAATGATATAAAGCCTGAGAAAATTAACCTTTCTCATGCGCTATCTTTAGTAGATAGTATTCAGATTGAAGGAAGAAAGATTTCATTTATTCGAATATATTCCAATTATCCTGATTATCATCCTGTTGGAGCTCAGAATGAAGGAATAGCATGTGTTGATGATGTGGGGCGATTTATGGAAGTGTTAGAATATGAAATTTTAAATAATGGTAAAAAGAAATTAATTCCTGTTGCCAGAGGAATGACTGAGTTTTTACTTTATATGAGTAGTGATGATGGAAAATGGAATAACTTCATTTATGAAGATGGTTCGATAAATAAAAAACATAAAAATAGTAGGGCAGAATTCGGCTGGTGGGGAATTCGTGGATTAAGAGGATTAGCAGCATCTTATAAGATTTTTCAATATTCAGATGAAGAACTAAAAAACAAAATTGTTTCTAGGATTAAAGATTGTGATAAATTTGTAAGAATATCACAGCAGGAGCAATCAATTTCTATTTTATTCAAATCGGCCATAGACAGAACTTCCGAATTAATTATAGCTTTAGCTAAATTACATAATTCAGGAGATTTTAATTACTTAAACGAAATCGAAATTTATTCTGATTATATAATGAAAAGGCAGTACAATAATGTGAATCAACCAATAGACGGAATGTATTTTTGTTGGGAAAATATTTGGCATGCATGGGGAAATAATCAAGCTTATTCATTATTGGAAGTTTATAGAATAAATAGAGATCCTAAAATATTAAAAAGTGTAAAATTGTGGGCTGATAATTTCGTACCTTTTTTTATTTCCAAAAATTTTCCTCGAAAAATTATAGTGTTATCCGACAACAAATATAAAATAGAAATTTATCCTCAAATTGCTTATGGGTTAAACTCGGTTTATCGTGGATTATCTTCTCTCTATAATATAACAAAGGAACAGAAATATAATAATTCAGCAGAAAAGATATTCGACTGGTTTCTTGGTGGAAATAGTATTAATCAAAAAATGTATGATTTTAATACAGGTAGATGTTTCGATGGAATTACAAAAGATGGATTGAACCGTAATTCCGGCGCAGAATCTACTATTGAATGTTTATTAACTATGATAAAATATCAACAAAACAATTAAGGAAATTATAAATGGCAAAAGTAGAATTTAGAAATGTTTCAAAGGAATATACAGAAAATGTACGAGTTGTTGACAATTTTAATTTAAATGTTAATGATGGCGAATTTTTAGTACTTGTTGGCCCTTCTGGATGTGGTAAGTCAACAACATTACGGTTATTAGCAGGATTGGAAGAAATAACCGAAGGTGAGATATTTATTGATAATAAATGTGTGAATAAAATTCCTCCTAAAAATAGAGATATTTCGATGGTGTTTCAAAATTATGCTTTATATCCACACATGACGGTTTTTAAGAATATGGCATTTGGCTTGAAATTACGGAAATTCCCCAAAAAGGAAATTTTAAAATTAGTTAATAAAACAGCAAAAATCCTGAATATTGAAAATCTTCTAGAAAGGAAACCCAAACAATTATCAGGAGGCCAAAAACAACGGGTAGCACTTGGCAGAGCTATTATAAGGCAGCCATCTGTATTTTTGTTTGATGAACCCTTATCCAATCTTGATGCAAAATTGAGAGTTCACATGAGAACTGAAATAAAAAAATTGCATAATAGATTGAAAACAACAATGGTTTATGTAACCCATGATCAAACTGAAGCAATGACAATGGGTGATAGAATAGTAGTTATGAAAAATGGAATAGTGCAGCAACTTGGTGCACCAATGAATATCTATAATGATCCGGCAAATCTTTTTGTAGCAGGTTTTATTGGTAGTCCTGTAATGAATTTATTGAATGCTAATATAGAAAACGGCCAATTAATTATCAATAATGGCAAAATTAAAATTCCATTATTAGAAACACAAAAAAAAGTGTTGAGATCTTATAACGATCGAGAAATAATTGCAGGAATCCGTCCAGAAAATATTACTATTGAAAATAATGGTCCAAATTACATTGGAGTAAAATTATTTCTTGATGTCTTCGAAACCTTAGGTAGTGAAATTTTACTCTATTTGAATGATGGAAAGTCTAATATAATTTGTAAAACTGATAAGTATGATCCTAAAATTAAACAAACTGATACATTAACAGTTTTTTTTAATGTTGATAAAATGCATTTTTTCGAAAAGGAATCAGGAAATAAAATTTAAATTCAACAATTAAATCTATAACTAAAAATTAATATTTTTACATCTAATATAATAAAAATTATTTGCTACTATATCACTGGTTGTCCTGAATATTTTCTGAAAGTTGCCGCCAAATCAACACTTCTGAGAAAGAAAAATTGTTTGTTAATTTTATATTCAATTGATTTAAGTTCATCCACGACTTTTGTTAAATTGCCTAATAAATCAGTTTTTGCAGTACCAATAAAAACATTTAAGAAAAGTGGACCATTAAAAGGAGAATTTTCTATCAAATTTAATATAGTTTCACTTTTATTATATAATTTTACGGATCCAATATGAAAGGTTTCTCCATCCATATGATATTCATAAGGACGAATTCCTTTCGGACAAATTCCAGCATATCCGCTATTCATTACATAGGGTTGAACATTCCATGCAACTGCTTCTGATTCTTCCATTTGTTTTAAAGTCATTATACCTGATTTTTTTAAATAATATGATGTAAAATCACAAAATCTTTTAAAGGCAAAATAATTATCACTAAATGGATGGCCATCACTCATCATTCCTGATAATTCTTGGTTCTTTGGCATTTTTTTGTACCAATCAAAAAGTCTAGGAGATAAATCAACAAGTGCTGGATTTATCACCCAAGTTAATGGAACTTGTCCAAAAGATTCAGATGATGATATTACCTCTGGTTCATATATCATGGAATGTAAAAGATTATCTCCATCTGCAATAAAAAAGCTGATATATACTCCATTTTCAAGAATTGGTGCGGAAATAGGAATTGATTTTTCACCTGAAGTCGAGGGGAATGATGCATGAACTGTTATATTTTCTACACTTATGTAAGGAACCATAAAGTATCCCATTTTCGCAAATAAAGCATCTGCCCATTTTTCATCGGTCCAACCCAAAATTGGAGTTCCCGGTTCATATCGTGTTATAACTTTTGAGTATAATTCTTTTTCTTTAGAATTAGTAATATCGAGATAAAAAGTAAACAATTTGTTTGCAGTTACATAATCTTTATTGGCTGCTCCCCAACTTTTATCATCAGTTGACATATGGGACCATGTAAACGCTAATGAATGATTGGATTGTTCAAACCAATTATCCAACAACCAATTTAAACACTCCGGATTGGATTGAAATTTATATTTACGAAGATCTTCGATAATGGGAAGATTTTCATTCTTTAAAATTTGTGCTAATTTGGGTGATACGGGAATTCCATCGCTTATTCCCGCAATGGTTGTTGCGGCTTCAATGGTTGCATCTTCCAGATTTGGATCCCAAATAATCAATCCTTTTGCATAGTTTTTGAAATTATGGAAAATAGCAAGAAATCCTCCGAAATATTTATTATCATAATTGCGAATATGTGAAGTGGGAATGTCACTAAATAGAACATCGAGAAATTTTTCGGCAATTTGAACCTGATTTTCACCACCCTCACAATTATCATAGCAATAAGTATTAGTAATATAGATTTTTTTACTACTTTGTCTATTTACTATTCCTTGGAATGCACACGTGGCAATCTGGCTTTCAATGTTGTCATTTATTAGATCGACAACTACAAGTTTTTTTGCAAGAGGAAAATTTTTTGGATATTTAAAACAATTTGAATTCATATATTTTTTCATTATTTAATAGATTTTAACAAAACGTTTTAATATATTATTTTTAAAGGGAGAATCAAATAAAAATGTTTAAAACAATTAAATTTAAGGAATAATTTAATGAACGAATTAAATAAATTAGTTGCAGAAATTTATGGAAAATCTGTAGCTAAAGATATTTGTAGAAAGATTGAAGATATTGTAAAGATATACGCAAAACGAAAGCATTTCATTAAGAAAACCCCATCTCTATCAGAAAAAGATGTAGTGCTTATATGTTACGCGGATAATATAAGATACAAAAATGAGCCAAGTCTAAAAGTAATGGATAATTTTTTTAATGAATTTCTGGGTGATCGTATATCTTATATTCATTTTTTACCTTTTTTCCCATATTCTTCTGATGATGGTTTTGCTATTACTAATTTCAGAACTGTCAATCCAAAATATGGAAGCTGGAAGGATATTAGGAAGATTTCTAGAAAATATGGATTAATTTTTGATGCTGTTATTAATCATATTTCAAGTAAACATAAGTGGTTTCAAAATTATTTGAAATTTGATAAAAAATATGAAGATTATTTCATTAAGATGGATAAAAATGCAGATGTGTCAAAAGTGACGAGAGCAAGAGATTTGCCACTTTTGAACAAATTTCAAAAAGGTGGTAAGGATGTTTTTGTCTGGACAACTTTCAGTGATGATCAAATTGATTTGAATTTTCACTCTCCAAAAGTATTACTTGAAGTTATTGATTTACTATTATTTTATGCTTCAAAAGGTGCCTCAATAATTCGCCTTGACGCTATTGCTTATATTTGGAAAAAAGCAAATTCAAATTGCATTAATTTAAAAGAAGTACATAAAATAATTATGATTATTCGAAGAATATTTGATATGGTTTTTCCTCATATTATGCTATTACCAGAAGCAAATGTCCCTTCAAAAGAAAATCTGAAATATTTGGGAAATGGTTACAATGAAGCGCAACTTCTTTATCAATTTTGTATTTCACCGTTGGTTTTATATACTTTTTATTCCGGTAATGTTGACCACTTGCATAATTATCTTGATACGGTTCCTGAATTACCAGGAGATAATTATTTCTTAAATGTTTTAGCCACTCATGATGGAATTGGTTTACGTCCAGTTCATGATATTCTCGATCCCGATGAAATTAAATTGATTATCAATGAAATTGAAAAGCGTAATGGTATAATTTCATATAAAACCGAACAAAATGGTAAAAAATCACCATATGAACTTAATATTACATATTTTGATGCTCTCCGAGATAACGATTGTGTTGAGAAACAGAACATTGCCAAATTTGTTGCAGCACAAGCTATTTTGCTTTCAATAAAGGGCTTACCTGCATTGTATTTTCATAACTTGTTTGGTACAAAAAATTATTATGAAGGTTACGAAAATACCAATCAACCAAGAACTCTAAACAGACGGAAATTTGAATTAAATGAATTAGAGAACTTATTAAATAATAAAGAATCTAGTGAGGCAATAATTTTTAAAAAGATCAATAAATTATTATCAATTCGAAAAAAATATTTTGCATTCCACCCTAATGCAAAGCAAGAAATTGTTAATATTTCAGACCATATTTTTTCTATTATTAGAAAAGGGAAGGAAGATAATTACAAAATGTTAATACTTGTAAATGTAACTGATCAAAAATGTAATTGTAAAATTCCACAAACAATTTTGTCTAATGATTCAATAGATATCATTGCAAAGCGTAAGATAATCCCCGAAATAGAATTCACAATGTACCCTTATGAAATACTTTGGATTCCATTCTGATTTAATTAATTAAGATAAAACCTTAATCATAATTCGAGTAATTCGTGAAATTTGTTGCTAAATATTCGTGAATTTGTGTTAAAATTTATTGTTTTTAATTATTATTCCATTTTTCATATTTAATTACTTCATCAAAACTCAGTCGATTTTTTTTCTTAATACTATCATTACTTGGATAACCTAAAGTAAGTAATTCTACAATACGAACATTATCTGGAATATCTAATATTTTCTTTGCTTCGTTTTCGTGAAATGCACCAATCCAGCAAGTTCCCAATCCTTCTTCTACGGCTAAAAGAGTAATGTGATCAATAATAATAGACAGATCAATTGGATAGCTTTTTTGACCGCAAGTCATTTCGTAATTGTCGGTTTCTGCACAGCAGGCAATGACGATCGGTGCTTCTGAAAGGGAATTTTGGTTTTTAGCCGCAACGGATAATTTCTCTCGTTTCTCTTTATCACTAACCACTACAAATCGCCATTCCTGTTTATTTTTTGCTGATGGTGCCAATAATGCTGTATTTAAAATGCGTTCTAATTTCTCTTTTTCGACTACTTTTGATTTATAATTTCTAACACTTTTTCTTTTTTTAATCAATTCATAAATGTTCATTGTTAATTTCACTATTTTATTTTTGATCGTTTTTTATATTACAATTAGTAATAGTTTATTTTATCCATCCCATCTTTTTATACCATTTAGCTGTTTTAATAAATCCCTCTTCTAAAGAATATCTAGGACGAAAATTTAAAATTCTTTTTGCTTTATCTGATGAACAAACCCAGTAGGGATATTTCATTTCATTATATTTGTCTATATTTAACATCGTGGATTTCTTACTAAATTTTGTCTTTATATTAGAAAGGTAAAATACAATTCTTATCAGAAATTTAGGAACGAAAACTGGGAAAATATACGTATTTAAACTTTTCGCTGCAGTTTTCATTATATTGTTCAAAGTATGCCCATTATTGTTATCAGCAGCAAAAAATATTTCTCCGGATTTTGTTTTTGTATTTGCGACTTTAATAATCAACTGAATTAAATCATTTACATAGATCATACTCAAATGTCTTTTTGCAATTCCCAAATGTAGATTTAAATGAGATCTTGCCAACTTGAAAAATTGTAAAGTTTCCTTATCTTTAGATCCATAAACGATTGAAGGACGGATAATAGTACAACGAAAATCATTTTTATGTTTTAAAATT